>Ga0099364_10007955_pt1 | contig 15021 bp, 14 predicted proteins | sample TergutTh196P3_FD_73070 | JGI IMG/M metagenome (GOLD analysis project Ga0099364, IMG submission 73070) | Microcerotermes parvus P3 segment gut microbial communities from Pointe-Noire, Republic of the Congo - Th196 P3 | ecosystem: Host-associated > Arthropoda: Insects > Digestive system > Gut ... | reverse complement strand
GTGCTAAGGAGAACGGAGAACGGAGAACGGAGAACGGAGAACGGAGAACGGAGAACGGAGAACGGAGAACGGAGAACGGAGAACGGCTCTTTTAACGATACCATAATTTTACCTCTTTTGTCTAGGCAGTTTCATTCGTAAAACTACGCCTTTTCTATGTAAGTATATTATTAAACATATTGAGAATAATATCAAGCCCTTTTTTAACTATTTTTTTGTATAATTCCATAACATATTTTAATATTTTGTCTTGTGCGCGAAGCGCATGATTCTCATAAAAAATAATGTATTCTACTCCGTAGAAGCCTTTTTTACTGAATATATTTTCTTAATACTGTCCAAAATGACATTGGAACTAATATAACATAACCCCCCACAACCGCATAATTCAACCGAATACTCAACCACGAGCAAAAACATATAAATAGAGAAAAAACTCTATCTATTTCCAATAAAATATTAATTCATTATTAAAAAATCTTAATTCGGAAAACTTCATGCGCCAAGGAAGGCGCTTGCGTAGTACAACTTTGGCAAAAAGAATATTTGTTATCTGTCTGAACATAATAATTATATTTAATAAAACTACCAGCGCAAATGTCGCATAACGCTTATTTTATATGAAACTTTCCGTCGTGTAAACTACGGAATGTGAGGGTTATGCGAAAGTTTTGGGAGAATTTATATTTATATTAATGTTATACAATATATCATAATTTACAACATTGTACAAAATAAGGTACTATATATTGACTAACCAAAGAAAATGTAATATATTTTACATATCGATTTTTAAGGGGGAAATTATGGTAAATTTGGCTCAGGATTTAAAACCGATTTCTTATGTAAAAGCACATACAACTGAGGTTGTAAATTATGTTGGAAATACAAAATCAACTGTTGTTATTACACAAAACGGAGAGGCTAAAGCCGTGCTTATTGATATCGAAAGTTACCAAAAAACGATAAATGCTATAAATCTTGCAAAATTATTAAGTTTTGGTGAGAGGGACATTAAAAATGGAAATACAGTTACACACGAAAACGCAAAAAAAATATTTGAAAAAACTTTGGGAATAAAAAATAAATGAGAATTATTGAATGGACTCCTGATGGAATAGATTCATTAAATGAAATACTTGAATTTTATATTGAAAAGGCAGGAGAAACTGTTGCGAATAACATATATGATAAAATTATAAGTGAAATAGAATTATTAGAAAATGATAAAATTAAAACTAAAAAAACGCAAGAATTAAAAGATATTGGTATTTTTGATGTTTATGAGTTGACAATAAATCCATGGAAGGTTTACTGCAAAATAGAAAATAATAATAAAAAAGCTTATATATTATTTGTATTAGATGCTAGAAGAAATATCGAAGAAATTCTAATTTCAAAAGTTATTGATAATAAAAGATAGAAACAACATGAGAAAAGACTCAATTTATTATATACTTTGGAGATAAGGGGATTCGAACCCCTGGCCTATTGATTGCGAAAGAAGGGTTTTTCTTTGCAACCATTATCTCCTATTTGCAAATTCCATACCAGATAAGGAATTACGCTATCCCACTTTGCAACCGCTTGCATATATTTGCAAATTTTGGTTACATTTTGGGCTTTTTTTAGTTACACTAGCTAGTTACACCTACCATTAATTTATCAATAGGAAGGCATGAATGTCAAGTACACAGAAATGTCTATTCCCATGCTATACTTACAAAATGAAAACAAGAATGCTCATAACCTTGCTATTGGTCGGTTACTCGGTACACGCTCAACAGGGGTTATTTCGGGTAAACGAGCATGAGGAAATAAGACATTCAGCAGATGTAAGGATAGAGCGCCTCCTTCCTGTATATGTCAGCAGAGTAATTGATGGCGATACCATTGTGGTTCAGATAGATAATCCGCCTATGGGGTTGCGGAGTACGGAAAGGGTCAGGCTTCTTGGGATAGATGCCCCAGAGACCATGCACCCCACAAGAGGGGAAGAACCTTTTGGCAGAGAGTCCACGGATAAGGCAAGAAGTATGTTAGATGCAAGGGTTGTGTATTTGGCTTTTGACTGGGATTTAAGGGATGTTTTTGGACGGCTTCTTGCTTATGTATATTTAAGCGACGGCGTGTGTTTTAATGCCCTTCATGTCCAGAATGGGTATGCAAGAGCCTTAACAAGATATGCCTTTAAGTTCACCGATGAGTTCAGGGGATATGAGGCAGAGGCGAGGCAGGGAGCAAAGGGCTTATGGGAAGGTCTCGTCAATGGCCTTTAGAACCCTAGCTTTAAGCTGAGATTTACGAGCCTGCTCGGATTTCATGGTTTTGACAGCTTCGGAAGCATCGGGATTGGTGAATAAGTCTGCAGGGGCAACTTTGAGGGCTCTGGCAATCAAGTTAAGGCTGTCTGCCGAGGGGAAGCGCTTCATGGTCTCTATTTTACCAATCAGGGTGGGTGAACAGCCTGCTTTTTCGGCTAGTTCCATCTGAGAAATGCCTAGAATTTCACGAAAACGCTTCATATTCCTAGCCAAGAGAATACGGACATCTATCATACCTATTTGTTTCCTCCCAACGGTGTCATAAAATGTCACCATTGATTGAAGGTAACGGCAATAGACCTACAGTCTTTAGTATAACGGACTTATAGTCTTGACAATATTATGGTTGGGGTGTAGAATTTTCAAAGAATAGATAGATTAAAGCAAAAGGAGAAAGATTATGAAGAACATGAAATTAGTTTTTTGGATTGTATTGTTTCTATCAGTTGCAACTACTGTTTTTGCTCAACAATATGAGAATGAAAGAAGCTTTAGGACAGAGCAACTAAGTGATGGTTCGGTAAGAATTACGGAATATAGAGGAAGAAATACAACTGTTAATATTCCTCCACAAATTGGCGGTCGCAATGTTACTGAAATAGGAAATGGTGCATTTCAAAAAAAACGGCTTACTAGTGTTAGTATTCCTAATGGCGTGATTACGATTGGTAATAATGCCTTTAGTGAGAATCAACTTGGGAGAGTTACTATTCCTAATAGCGTGATTACGATTGGTAATAATGCCTTTCAACACAGCGGCATTACTGATGTAAATATTGGAAATAGCGTAACTACGATTGGGGATCAAGCTTTTTTTAACAATGGACTTACTAGAGTTTCAATTCCAAATAGCGTAACATCGATTGGAAATGCTGCCTTTTGGAATACTCGATTAAGAGGCAGCGTTACTATACCTTTAACTGCTACAGTTGCAAGTAATGCCTTTCCTCGTACGGCAACTATAAGAAGATCAAGTGCTCATAGGGATTTTCCAAATCTCACAATGCAATTTTTAAATGATGGTACTATAGCAATTACTGGATATACTGGGAATGAACAAACAATTAATATTCCTTCACAAATAAACGGATTGTCAGTAACTGTGATAGGTGCTGGAGCATATACAAATAAACGCCTTACGAGTGTTACTATTCCAGATGGCGTAACTAATATTGGGGATCGGGCATTTGAAAGTAATCAGCTTACTAGTGTTAATATTCCAGATGGTGTAACTAGTATTGGGAATCAAGTATTTCAAAACAATCGACTTACTAGTGTTAATATTCCAGATGGCGTAACTAGTATTGGGGATCGGGCATTTCAAAGTAATCAACTTACTAGTGTAACTATCCCTGATACTGTAACTGAGATTGGAAGCATGGCATTTGCAAGAAATCGGCTTACTAGTATTACTATTCCTAATAGTGTAACTACGATTGGAAATTGGGCTTTTAGCGCCAATCAGCTTACTAGTGTTACTATTCCTAGTAGCGTTACAGAATTGAGCGGCTTTGCAAACAATCAGCTTACTAGTGTTACTATTCCTAATAGTGTAACGATAATTGGCGAGGAGGCATTTAAAAATAATCGGCTTACTAGTATTACTATTCCTAATAGTGTAACGAAGATTTACGATGGGGCATTTGAAAATAATCGGCTTACTAGTATTACTATTCTCAATGGCGTTACAGAATTGAGCGGCTTTGCAAACAATCAGCTTACTAGTGTTACTATTCCTAATAGTGTAACGAAGATTTACGATGGGGCATTTGCAAACAATCAGCTTACTAGTGTTACTATTCCTAATAGTGTAACGATAATTGGCGAGGGGGCATTTGAAAATAATCGGCTTACTAGTATTACTATTCCTAATAGTGTAACGATTAACGAGAGAGCTTTTATGAATAATCGGCTTACCAGCGTTGTTCTTCCTCATAATTCCACTGTTCTTGGTGCTGCCTTTTGGGGCAACCCTCTTACTAGAGTTACATTTGGAGCAAGCATAAATTATTATTATGCACTTCCTTATCATGGTGGTGAATTAGATCCGACAGCTCAAGGATACAGAGAATTTTTAACTAATTACAAAACGAACGGAACGGGAACATACATTTTAAGCAATGGTCAATGGAGACGGCAGTAAAAAGCAAATAAGTATTTCAAAGGAGAAAGATTATGAAGAACATAAAATTAGTTTTTTGGATTGTATTGTTTCTATTAGTTGCAACTACTGTTTTTGCTCAACGATATGATAGAGAAAGAGATTTTGAGACGGAGCGTTTAGAGAATAGTACTGTAAGAATTACCAAATATCTAGGGAATAGTCGGACAATTAATATTCCTCCGCAAATAAATGGATTAGCAGTCAGCCAGATAGGGGATGAAGTATTTAGGAAAAAGCGTCTTACTAGAGTTACTATTCCTGATACTGTAACTTGGATAGGAAACCATGCCTTTAGAGACAATCAACTAACTAATGTAATAATTGGTAATAGTGTAACTACGATTTCAACATTTGCATTTGCAAAAAATCAATTGACTAGTATTACTATTCCTGATAGCGTCACAAGAATATCGCAATCAGCATTTGCAGACAATAGATTAAACAGTGTTATTCTTGGGAATAGCATAATTGAAATAAGAGAGAATGCATTTGGAAATAACCGTCTTACTAATGTTACACTACCTGAAAGCATAACTAGAATGGCACATAATGCTTTTGATAACAGAGTTACTTTGATAGGTGGAAATTCAAGATATGTATATGATAGTTGGAATGATTTTTTATTTGAGCGTTCAGAAAATGGTTTAAAAATTACCAATTATGTAGGAAGAAATCAAACGGTTCGTATTCCTAGTCATATAAACAATACACCAATTAGAGAAATAGGTGATCGCGCGTTTAGACACAGACAACTGACAAGTGTTACTATTCCAAATAGTGTTACAATCATAGGAAGGGAAGCATTTATTAACAACAATATTACTAGCATTACTATCCCTGATAGTGTTTCTAGCATAGATTTTCAGGCATTTGCTGGTAATCGACTAACAAGTGTTACTATTGGTAATAGTGTTACAACTATAGGGAATCAGGCATTTACGCGTAACCAACTTACAACTGTTACTATTCCAAATAGTGTTACAACTATAGGGAATCAGGCATTTGCTAATAATCGACTGACAAGTGTTGTTATTGGAAATAGCGTTACAACTATAGGGAATCATGCATTTGTTGATAATCAACTTACAAGTGTTACTATTCCTAATAGTGTTACAAGAATAGGGCAACAGGCATTTGCTAGAAATCGACTGACAAGTGTTATTATTGGTACTAGTGTTAATGCAATAGATAGGCAAGCTTTTGATAAATCCCTGACTGACATTACTATTGAATCTGATAATACTACTTATTCAAGTAATGGGACATTTCTTTTGAGTAAGGATGGAAAACAATTGATTACCTATTTTGGTGCAGAAAAAGAAATTACTATTCCTAATGGGGTTGCTAATATAGGTGATGATGCATTCGCTGAAAACCAACTTACAAGTGTTATAATTCCAAATAGTGTTACAAGTATAGGGAAGAGGGCATTTGCTAAAAATAGACTTACAAGTGTTACTATTCCAAATAGTGTTACAAGTATAGGAAATGAAGCATTTGCTCATAACCAACTGACAAGTGCTACTATTGGAAACAGCGTTACAATTATAGAGGATTATGCATTTGTAGGTAACCTAATAACAAATTTTACTATTCCTAATAGTGTTAGAAGTATAGGGGTTGATATAATAGATGGACCTGTAAACAGTATTACAATAGGAGCTAATGTTGTTTTTGGGAATAGCCTATCTGCCTTTTATTATGTATATAATAGTCAAGGCAGAATAGCCGGAACATATATTTATAACCAAAGCAATCGCCAATGGAGACGGCAGTAAAAAGTAATTAAATATTTCAAAGGAGGATTAAATGAATATATTCAATGAAAGTTTTTTACCCATTATGCAGAAATATATTGAACAAATAAGGGAAAGTGGGAATGAAGAATTTCGTACTACTGATGTTATTAAGAGGTATATGGGGTATTACATAGTAAATAATACTTATCCAAATGAATCTATTAACGCAAACATTGGAAAATTTCTGAAAGAAAATGAAGATTCTTTAAGAATAAAAGAAATAGCTTCGGAACAATCTGTAAAAGATGAAAAGGATAGGTTATCCAAAACATCCGTCTGGAAGTTTGTTTAAGAATCATTCAGGGGTATTAGTAAGGAATTATGTGGAAACAGAACCACATATTACAATATTGTAGCAAGGTTAGATGTTTTTACAACTTACACCACGCTCTTTCTAATATCCTTGATTAACAACTGGGGTGTTTCAGTTTTACGGTAGCTGTCTCGTTCAAAGGTGTACGCAATATCAACCGTATCCCCTGCTTTGATTTCTGTTTTTATTTTATTAGTGGCTTGCCAAAATACGGCAGGCCATTGGTATTTTTTAGTATCAACAGTAAGTTTAAGATGTTTTGGGTTGTTCTTTCCTATGAGAACAGCGGAAATAATTTTTAATCCATTTGAAACGAAAATAAGAGATTCGTTGCCTGTACCGTAAGGCTCAAAGAGATCGACTACAGAAAACATATCGGGAGCAATGTAGTCATGGGGAAGTTCGGCATCAACAGTTAAGGATTCATCGGAGATACTGACACATTGGATATTGCAGATTTCTATCTCCAAGCGGTCAATAAACTGCTCCCATAAGGAACGGTGCAAACTAAAGCCCAAAGCGTTTTTATGACCGCCCCAATTCAACAGTATATCGTCTATCGGCTCCAAAAGAAGGCGAATATCATAATTACCAAGAGAACGGATAGAGCCGATAACAACTCCGCTTCCAAGATGAACCGTCATTGCAGGAACACGGAAATATTCTGTAAGTTTATTTGCCATAATGCCTGTAATGCCCCTGCTGATTGCCTCACCTGCGGCGACTATCAGCTTACCTTCAAATTGATTAATACTATTGCAAGCCAGTTGTTTTACCAATGGCCATGTTTTAGTCCCTAACCTTCTGCGTTTTTCATTCATTGCCTTAATTTCACGAGCTTGGTTAATACGGTTAAGAGTATCGGGGTCAAGAAGCAGTTTAAGAGCTTTATCTGGACAGCCCATGCGACCTGCGGCGTTGATTGTCGGGCAGACAAGCCAAGCAAGTTCTTTTGCGGTAATACGCTTACCTGCAAGTCCCAATGTGATAAGGAGTTCTGAAAGACCATTACAGGGCTTTTCCATGATAGACTGTAACCCCTTACGGACAATTATACGATTTTCATTCTGTAAAGGCACAATGTCCGCAACCGTCCCCAATGCGACTAATTGAATATAAATTCTATCCTTATGAGTAAAATCTCCTGAGAATGTTTGTAAAGCGCAAATTAGTTTATAAGCTATCATACACCCTGCAAGATCAGGGAAAGGATAAACGGAATTAGGAAGTTTAGGGTTAACTATTGCCAAAGCTTCTGGCAGTAACTCTTTGGGAGTATGGTGGTCGGTAATAATCACATCTATATCCAATTCATTAGCTCTTGCAATTTCCTCAAAGTTGGATATTCCGCAATCAACGGTGATAATAAGTTTTCCACCATCGGAATGAAAATCCTCTACTGCTTGCATTGAAAGACCATAGGGGTCGTCCCCTACAGGAATACGCCATGATACGGCAATACTCAATCCCTGCAAATAATCCACTAATAAGGCAGTACCTGTAATACCATCTACATCACGATCTCCGAATACAAGGACTTTCTCATTATTTTCTTTCGCCCGATGTATTCTCTCAATAGCTATTTTAATGTCTGACAACAGAAATGGATCGTGGAATAAATTTGTATCGGTGTCAAGAAAACAATTTATTTCATCGTCGGCAGTAATTCCACGGCTTACAAGAATATAAGCGGTAAGCATATCGCATGAATGTCTGTCGGCAATAGACCTGACCAGTTCCTTATTAACAGAGTTCTTTTTCCATACAGCCATTGTATTCTCCCATTAAGTTCCAAACCCGATTCTACTGGTATTATCTCCTTCCAGTAATTCTTCCTGACAGAATAATATGATTTTATCAAGTGAAGGTTCTATTCCTGAAAGTACAAACTCAATGGTTCGTTTTCTGGATATGTTTTCTATTTGTCCACCAGAGAAGTCAAAGCGTGTAGAAAGAGTTTTAGCATCTTCATTTGATAAAGCGGGTATCATGGATTGCCAAATTAACTGCCTTACTGCGTGCTCTGGTTTTTTGAATTCAATCTTAAAGATAAACCGCCGTTCAAACGCTTTGTCAAAATTATTTACCAAGTTGGTAGTAGCTATGAGTATGCCATTAAGGTTTTCTATTTCCTGAAGGATTATGTTCTGGATAGCGTTCTCTGTCTGTGCAACTGCACTTGATGATACATCTTTACGCTTTCCGAAGATAGCATCAGCTTCATTGAATAACAAAATGGGAGTTACTTCTGATTCTTCTACATATTCCTTGTATCTGGAGAAAATAGACTTTATAATCTTCTCGCTTTCTCCAAACCACATACTTTTAGACTCAGCAATATCAACCATTAAAATATCTCTGCCTGTCTGCCTTGCTATCTGATAGACAGTTTCGGACTTGCCTGTGCCGGCTGAACCAGAAAAAAGACAAGCAAAGCCTGTTCTCATACCGCTGTCTGAAAGCCGTTCCTGTACTTTTTTGAAAGAATGTTCATTAAGAACAGAAGTAAGTCGATTTATCTGCTCCTTCTCTTTCTCATTATAGAACAGGCTTTTAGCTTGAATATTATCTGAATGTATGATACCTCTGTTATTACGAGAAGTTTTGATTTTTATCTCAGACAACAATTCTTTCCTTGTTTTATCTGTCAGCTTAAACGATTCACGGTTACTAAATCCGTCGGAATTTGTGTTTTCAATAAAACCCTTGTCTAAAAGAATATGCTCACCGTTTTTCAATAACCGTTTATGGATTGTGAAATCAGAAACACGATCAAATAGTCTTGATATTTCATGTATGTCAATCTCCGTATTGTATAGATTTATATGGAAGTGGCAAAATCGAAGCAGTATCATCAAGTTATCTTGTGATAATCCATATTCGTTGATTCTTTTAACAAACGAAAGATGATTATTAGCTTCTAGTAGTTCATGCATTAGCATTACCAACTCAGAATAACTGATTTCAGCATCTCCAATACGCTGAGAAAATATTATTTCCAGTTGGTTGAATAATTCAATAATTGACAGGTTCGATTGGTTGATAGGCTGATATTCGTTAGTCTTTAGCAGTGAAGTAAGAACTTCTTTGGGAATGTAATAATCAGGGATACCATTATTTAATCCCCGACCTCTAGATTTTTGACTCCGTGAACGGATAAGTCTCTTACGCTCCAACTCATCAAAATCGTTTATATGTTGCATGACCTTTATCCTGTTACTGTTAAGAGATTGAGCTATTTCTTGCATTCCTACAGGATTATCCTCAAATTTGGCAACTATGTGTGAAAACAAAATAGCCTGAATATCGGTAATTTGCAGTTTATTTGAAATATATTCGATATGAGGTTTTGCTGTTGATATAAAGTCCTTAGATAGACCGTTTCTACCTGTCAATGCGATGATCTGTTCTATATGCCCAAAGAAACTGTAATCCTTTTGTTTCATTAACTCGGATATTTTGTCTGGAAGTATTTGTATGTTGTTACCTTTGATATTACAGTGTTTAAGATGAATAAGATTATTGATTTTTTCAGGCAGGGATGATAAATGATTGTAGCTTATATCAAGTGTATTTAACAAAGTAAGCTTGCCAATAGATTCTGGAATTGACTTTATTTCATTGCATCGAGCATTTATTATCTCGATATTAAGAAGGTTACCTATTTTTTCTGGCAGTTTAGACAGTTTGTTATAACTAATGTCTAAGTATTCCAGACTGGAAATTTTACAGATAAAGTCGGGTAGTTCTGTTAGATTATTTTCACTCAGATTAAGAGAACGGATACAGCATAAAGATTTTATTTCATCTGGTACTTGTGTCAAACCAAGATCGGAAAGATCAAGTGAAAATTCATATGTTTCACGAAATACTCGTATGCGTGCCTGTACTTCATTATCGATATTGGTCTTTGTTTCCTCACTGTTCATAATACTTGTCCCTTTTTCCTGCTTCTAACATTGCCGATAATTTAGCCATTGCAGATTTATGTGTAGAAGTTTCGGCTAACATTTTAGATTGTTTGCATACTTTCAATAAAGAAAGAATATATATAATTTCTTTCTTATTAAGATAAGGATTGGGAATAACTATATTAGGGAGTTTCAGAATATATCCTTCTGTAAGAAGGTATGTTTTTTCTGATTTAGGTCGTGATTGTTCGTCTGTAAGAGGAAAACCTAACTCTTCCAAAGTTTGTAATAGCCTGAATGCAGAACGGCGGGAAATATCAAGCTCTTTCATAAGAGCTTTAATGCTTGTACCATTCGGTGAAGCAAGAAGGCTGATTGCTTTGAGAAGCCTTATTGATATAATGAATAGATTTGCCATACAAAATGAATAGGTTGGAATATATATGGAATTGTATTTAAAAGTATGTGGAATTATGCCCAATTACATTGGAATTGTGTCAAATTATAATTGAATTCCAGTTGAAATATAGCGGAATTGCCATATTTTCAACTGGAATTGACACGGATTTAACGCAGAAATGAATATCTGTTTGCCATAAAAAGCGCCCAAGGCTCTAATTCTCTATGCTCTTTAAGGCTAATACCTTTGAAAAAACTTTCAGCAGAAATAAGAGAAAAAGTAGCAGGGTCTTTTAATATCTTTTTCCAGACATCATAAGTAGTATTACCCAACTTTCTAAATCGTGGTGAAGTTACCGTTAACAGATCGTTATTTTGATTTACCGTAAGATGTACTACCTGTACCCTGTTAACCTTAGGTTTACCTGACTTGATTATTTGAGAAGCAAGCATGGAATGCCTCAGCAACTGATAGAATGGCTCATACAAGAAATCTTCCAAATAGGGTGCAACTTCAAGGTTGATAGGACTTTCAGGGTTGTAAAAAACATCCTCGTAATTTTTTATACGGTCTGTTCCATCTGAACGAAAACGTTTGTACGATACACCGTAAGATTCAGAGTATTTTGTTTCAATAAGCAACATAGTCTTATTGCCGTTCTTATCCTCGTATATCATCATTGCATCTATTGAAGTGTTACCTGCTCCACGCTGACGGTATTCGCCTATTTTTGGTTTCTCATTAAGATAGTTAATGTCGCCTATCCATTCAAAAGCTATAAAGCGTTTATCTTCGACAGGAAGCATACGCTTAATATCTGGAAAGAAAGGACGCAACGCATTTGCAAGAGCTTGCGGTTTGTCAATGAAGGTAAACAACATATTGACAGCAAAAACCTGAGAACTACATAAATGGTTCGTAGGAAGTCCTGGCAATGCTGAACTGTGCCAAATAATATTATGGCGTTTGAATGTAGCTATAGCATCTTCCCTGATTTCATGAAACAAATTATATGGGGCATATTCCAGAGGAAGGCAGAAAGGGTACATACGGTTGCGATACAACCCTGCTTTTCTTGCGCCTCTGGGTAATGTTTTGCTTGTAAGTTTCCAACTTGTTTGGAGTTTCTTTTCTCCTGATAAATAATTCATGTTTACCCCTCTATGCCGATGCTTTCCTGATCACCTTTTCCGTGTAGGCAACCATCTTGTTAATACTGGCTCTATCCTTTGCTATGGAAGCGTTGTTCAGTATCCAGTCCCTGTGTTTGCGAGTAAAGTCTTTAGGATTATCTTCAAATAATTCTTCAATCCTTCTTACAAGCCGTTGGCGTTCATCATTGGACAGTTCTGATTTTTGCTCTGCTTGTCGAGTAGTAGCAGTTGTAGTAACTGTTTGCTCAACAATGGGAGGTTGTTCTTCATTCGATGAGTTAGATGTTTTTACAGTATTGGATAAAACTGGTACTTGAAGTTCTGAAGAATTTTCACTATCTGGCAATTCAGCAGTTTCATAGGGGAGACCGCCTAATTCATCTGGGAACGCAAGACGGAACGCCTGTGCCATTGCAACCTTTCGTAACTGGAAGCGTGGCTGTTTTAACCAAAAATGTGTAGGCTTTCCTTCTTTGTTTTTGGATACCGCTTCTTCCCAATAGACTTCATGGGTGAAACTGTGAGTCCAGTCATTGCGGAAAATCTCCACGATAGCTTTCAACTGATCGCCATCACCCTCGAGCGAGGTTTTCCAACCGTCTAACTTACCCGTTCTCTCTGCTCGTTTCAGGTAATTCTGATAACCTGTGATGATAGAAACTTTACGATTTTTGTCTTCTCCATAGACGGCAATGTAAATCTCTCTTTTGAACGGATTGAGATCGTTAGCCAATGCAGTTTGAATAAACTGATTTTGTTCTTCTGCGGAAAGGCTCTTGTCATAACCATAAGCCTTGAGATATTCAAGTATGGTTTCTTTCTGGACTTTCTGTTCTGGTAACGGTGCGTTCTGCTGTTCCGTTTCCGATGTTGAAAATTGTGCAGTTTTAGTCATATTCTACTCCTAATAGTTTGATATTAAAGCAGTAGGATTATGGCAGTTATTAGTGTAGTATTATTCATGTAGGGAGTTGTAGAAAGTTATATACACCCTGTGTGCGTGTGTTAAGTTGGTCGGGGGTGGTATTATAATACAATATAAGTTGGTTATTGAGAGTAATGATTAAGGATTAAACAGCTTTTACTTCTACCTTGTTCTTCTTATATGCAGGGCGAAACTCGATATGTTCGGCGACAATAACTACCCTAGAACGAGATTTTCCTTCGGAGTCATTCCATCGTTCCTGTTTAAGCCGTCCTACGACACGAACGCCACGGCCTTTACGACCAAGGTTTAAACAATTTTCCGCAAGCTTTGACCATGTTTCTACATTAAAGTAACTAACTTCCTTTTCAAAGTCAGCTTCTTGTTTTAAGAAACGATTAGTGGCAATAGTCATATTACACAATGTAGCTCCTTTGGTAGTTGTCTTTGGTTCAGGATCACGAACCAGATTGCCTTCGATTAATATTGAATTAAGATTATTCATTCTATTGCTCCTTTGCATAATTGCACTAGTCTTGTTAATGAGTAGGATATTCAAAATCTATAGATTACTTTCGCTGTAGGCTTTCATCGAACAGCAAGTAAAACAAAACAGACTGTCTGAACGAAAGAGCTTGCGGTCTTGTGTTGATGTCTGATAGTGTTTCTAAGAATGACGGCGGTAGTCGGTATGCAACTGTTCCCCCGAATGATTTCTTGGATACATCGAATTGAATATGAAGTTCACGCTCTAATATCCTTATCAAACGGAAAACAGAACGGCGTTTTATAGACAGGGATTTCACAAGCTCGTTAATAGTCGTCCCATTAGGGGAAGCCATGCGTTCAATGACGGTAAGCATTTGGGAAAGTCTTTTATTGAAAAAGGTTGTGTCGGTCGGCATAGATGAAATAATAACTTTGGATAGTGTCAAATCATGGCACTCTTGAAAGGCTTAGGCACACATTGCAAGCTCTTCCTCGTATTGGGGTATCGCTTGGTATAGCAGGAATGACAACGCAGGCAGACAATCACGGAATAAGGTCGAATAGTAGTTCAGTTTCTCCTCATTGTCTATTTCAATGTTCTTTTGGGCTAATGCCTCGATTATAGCCATGTCATGCTCTGAAAAGGGATTTAATGCTTTTTCTCTGATTGAGTACCTGTATGAATGATGCCAATAACGATCTTCCTTAATAGCAAGAAGTCCATTGCTATTTACGGAAAAAATTGGCGGTAGGAAATCATTTGCTACAGCGCATAAAAGATGTATCTGATAATGTTTTTCCTGTAGTTTCCTGTTGGGACAGCGGTAAAAGTCTTTGGTATGAATACTCTGAATTAGCTTTCGATCTTCCCTGCTTGGTTGTGGAATGTAAGTTGTGATACTTTCTTTTTTAAGCTCGTGGACGGAAACTGTTATGTGTTTCTTTGAGTCGTTGTTTTTAATATGCCCTTCCCATATAGGTAGTGCAATGAACTCACGCTTCTTAAAATTAAGAATGTTTACTTCATACGGATCGTTACGATATATGAAAATATCCTTTTTGCGGATAATGATGTCGCTGTCTTTTGCGTAAAGGAATGGGATAGATGTTTTTACAAGTCCATGAGATTTGAACATCGGGTTTTGCGATAATGCTTTTTCAAGCATGGCAACCTTGCGTAATCGGTTTTGATATGATAGCTGTCCTTTATCTCCAGTAAAGGAAGCAAGAGAACCACGCAGGAGTGAAAGGGAAGCAAGATTGTCCTTGCGTTGCTTGTCTTGGGCTTCTGCAAGTTTTATTTCTTTCAGCCTGTCCAGTTCCTTACGGCGTTCGTCTGCTTTGTCGGCATCACCCCATTCTTCTGTTAATGCCAATAGAAGTTCGTCAGCATCTATATAGCTTTCATCGCAGGGGTTAAGGAACACATTTGATTTTGTCTTTAACAGTTGGTCTATCCAGTTGGCTTTACGCTGTACAAGCGAAACGGAATAATTGTCGATAGTCCCTGCCGAAAGATATGTATGCAGTTCAACCTTGTCT
>Ga0099364_10007954_pt1 | contig 15022 bp, 15 predicted proteins | sample TergutTh196P3_FD_73070 | JGI IMG/M metagenome (GOLD analysis project Ga0099364, IMG submission 73070) | Microcerotermes parvus P3 segment gut microbial communities from Pointe-Noire, Republic of the Congo - Th196 P3 | ecosystem: Host-associated > Arthropoda: Insects > Digestive system > Gut ... | reverse complement strand
GCATAAACGCCGTCGTTCCGGCGCAAGCCGGAATCCAGACGAGGGACTCGCAGCCTGTTTTTCTGGATTCCGGCTTTCGCCGGAATGACGAAAAATCAAAACTTGTCAACGGACTGTGCAGAGTATCGGGAATCAAAAACCTCATTTTCACCTCATTTACGATAACAAAACAACCTCAGTAGCCCATGTGCCCCCACCGACATCAACCTCATTTACCTCATTCCCCCTTCCAAAATGGTAAATGAGGTTGTTTTGTTTATTGACTTTCGGCTACTGAGGTTGTTTTGTTTGTGTAAATGAGGTTGAAAATGAGGTTGTCTTTTCGATAAGCCGCTATAATGTTACCGAGTCGACAAACGTGTCGACGGACTGGTGAATGATATAGGGCGGACATTTCTTGCAATCTTTGCGGTTCAGTTTTTTTTAACCGCAATGGACGCAAGGAAGAATGGACTGCCGAAAAAAGTGCTAGATTTTCGGTGATGATCACCTACCGCCAAACCCGCTCCGGCTGTTGTTCACAAAAGCCGGAATGAAACGAAGTGTAATGACGGAACAATGCCTTTTAATTCCCAATACATTGTGCCTTAAATGATGCAGGTTACATTTCGCACAAAGGCACGAAGGACACAAAGGGATTTATGGGTATTCGAGATTCTTTGTGCTCTTTGTGCCTTCGTGCGAGGAAAAAATTGGAAAACAAATCAATGCCATTTAAGGCAGAATGTACCAGTTCCCAGCGAAAGCCTCACCTCACATCCCACCACCACACGCCTTCGGGAAGGTGGAGCGATATTTGCTCTTGCTGCCGGGCAATTTTACCGTCTTTGTCCGGTTGGGCATGCTCATCACTCAAAGCAACTTCCGCATCAATTTCAATACCGCCGCCGACCGGTGCAACGGTGATTCGACCTCCACGTACGCTGAACGTGCGGATATTCACAACAGGTTCGACTTCCTTGGCGGCAACGAATGTTTCCAACGGATACTTTTCCTCACTGCCGAAGAACTCCATCGACCAGCCGGACTGACCGTAGAAATCTTCCCGCTGAATATGGGCGGCACAGATTAACATATCAATCCAGTTACGGAGTTGGGCAAAGACCAATGCCTGTGTCGCAATGTGCGGATAGTGCTGCGTAAAACTCTGGGTAAATGCCGCACTGCCCCGGTCTAGCGGACCCGCCGCTGCTGCCCGCTCCCCCAGTTCAGAGACAAGTTCATTTTCGGCAACCAGTTTAACGCCGTCGCCGACCAGTTGCATGCCGGTACGGTCTGCCGTCAATAGCACCGACTCATAGTCCGGCATGAAATACCAACGGAAAAGAGCATTGGAAACATTCGGCTCGGTATTTGCAATGAAGGTCTGTAAGCCCTGCACCCGAAGAGGGTCAAGCCCTAGTCCGATGCGTTTCATTCGATAATCGGCAGCGACCATCATTTGGGCGGCGTGAGTCGTTTCGGGAATTCCTTCAATTGTAACCGTTTGCATACCAACACTTTGACGCACTCCATCCGCGAATCGCTGCGGAATTAAAATTCTGTTTTGCGTCAGGAACTGTTGCAACCCCACAATTCCCTCTGGGGTCGGGTCAATGGAGCAAGTGACCAGCGGTCCCTCTTTGCCGGGAGCGTAAGCCCGAAGAGCCGTTACCAAGTGCTGTAATTCGCAAACCGGCAACAACGATTCTCTGCCGATCATGGCTCCTTCGTAACCCGGAAACCACCCTTCGGCGGGACCGGCAATCACAATGTCCTTGGAGCCGGGAAAGTAGAAAACGTGTGTAATCCGCTGGATGCCGGCGAGATATTTCATCTCTTCGGTAATCGTTTCACCCGATTCCATGGCTTTTTCCAGCCGGTTCAGACTGACGCAGCGCATCGGACTTGCGGCGGAAACATCGGCGGAAAGCGCGTAGCCTGTTCTGGCGGCATTCAGTTGCCGGGCAGTGAGGTTGCCGAAGTCCTGCACGGCATGACGGGCGACGACACCGTTGGGGTCAATGAGAATTCCGCCCGCCTGTGCAAACAGAGGGGCAGTGTCTGCGAGCAGAACTGCTATTGTGCAGAGAAATAACCAGCATAAAACGAGGAGGGAACGTTTATTTTTCATTATGCAAAAGGAGGTTAGCCCCCTCGCTTCGAGGGGGAGTGCGTGCGCTCCGCAAGCGGGGCGGCTGACGGTGGTTGCTAACAACCATGTTTTTCAAGTTTTTCCCGGAGCGCATCCGGCTGGAAGGGCTTGACGAGGTAGTCGGTAACGCCTGCTTGGATCGCTTCCAGAATTCGGGACTTTTCGGCTTCGGTGGTTACCATGATCACCGGTATTGCTTTGTCTTGGGCGCGGATAGCTTTGAGCAATTCCAAGCCGTTCATACCGGGCATATTCCAGTCGGTCAGCACTAAATCGAACTTACCGGGCGCAAAAAGGGCGATTGCTTCTTGTCCATCGGCGGCTTCGGCAACATCCTTCACGCCGACGGCTTGAAGGGAGCGCAGAATAATTTTACGCATCGTACTGGAATCATCGGCAACGAGCACTCGTGTCATATATAAAACTCAAAAACGGTTGAAAATACGAATCGCTGAATGGTTATGCTACCAAAAGGGCGGTCAAATGTCAAGCGGGTTAACTCAATACCTGTTCGAGTTCCTTCCGCACCTGACTTTCTATGGTTCCTTTCATCAAGACAGCGGCAACAGGGAGAGAGACCACGATTTGCACGGCGGATTCCTGCGATTCAACCTTTCCTGTCAGGGAAAACCCCAATATCTTGAAGGAAAATTCCAGCGAATCGGGAGTCGTCCATGTCTCTTTAAGGTCGGAAACGGTATAGGTATTCTGTTCTTTAATTTCTGTCCGCTTCTTCTTCAACCGCTCCGTGGCTTCCGCCTGAGTGAGTTGGTGAGCAACAGTAATGTCCAGGGTTGGCATAGATAGTAAGGATAAAAGTAGTCCAGTTTGAACTCACCTTATTCTACCAAATGAAAGATATTATGACAAGGGGACTTTTGGAGAACTTTTGGAAAAGGGGCATGTCCGCGTTTTGTGGGTGTTTTTCGTCCGGTAAGGGCGGAGCATCACATACTGTACACGGCAGGCAATTGCACTTTGCGTCCTTTGCGAAACCTCTGCGTCTTTGCGGTTAAAAAAAGACTGCACCGCAAAGTACACAACGTGCGATATGTGTAACGTGCAATTTCTGCCGTTTCCAGTATAATGGTTCACACTGCGGCATAGCCGCAACTAAAAAGGTAGTACACCGTGTCTTCAATGATAGAGATGATGTTTCGCACAAAGGCACGAAGGACACAAAGGAATTGACGGCAGTTGAGACTCCTTTATGCACTTTGTGCCTTTGTGCGAGGAAAAATTGGATAACGAAGGCAATAATTTCAAAATTTTATGGCACCATTTTCGGGTCAGCAAGGCGGTGGTCTCTCAGAAATAAGAAACATGCGGCGTTCACTCAATAACAAGCGGATTTTGTTAACCGGTGCTTCGGCAGGCATCGGTGCGGTACTGGCATCCCTGCTGGCAAAAGAAGGAGCAGACCTTGTTCTCCTTGCCCGGCGGAAGGAGAGACTCCAAGAAATTGCGGAACAAATCAAACAACAGCACGGCAACAGAAAAATCTTTCTTGTGGACGGCGATATTACCCTTTCCGAAGTGCAGCATCGGGCTGTTCAATCGGCAGTCGAACATCTCGGCGGATTGGACATTTTGATCAATAATGCCGGTGTGGGCGCGACCGCTCTGATCGAAAGCACCACGCAGGAAACGCTGCGCCGGATTTTTGAGGTCAACTTTTTTTCCCTCTTCGAGTTAACGCAACTTGCTCTGCCGCATCTGAAACAGGGAACGCAGCCGATGGTGGTCAACTTGAGTTCCATCGTCGGTCTTCGGGGAGTACCGCACTACGGTGTCTATGGCGCGGCAAAGTTTGCCGTTACCGGTTTGTCGGAGTCGATGCGTGCGGAATTTTCCAAGCATGGAATCGATGTGCTGCTCGTTTGCCCCGGCACAACGCAGACGGAATTTTTCGATGTGCTGCATCAGAACACAAGTGCGCCGGTATTGCCGAAACATCGTGCAGTAACCTCGGAATACGTGGCAATTCGCATTGTGCGGGCAATGAAACGGGGGACACACAAAATTATCCCTTACATTCCAGCCGCTTTTCTGGACAAGTTGAACCGCTTGTGCCCGCGCTTCGTCGATGGGATCATGGCGAGATATGTGTGATACACCAAAAAACCGGCGGCTTGTCTCTTGCAAGCAGTAGGGACACATTGTGCAGAAGTGTGTGAAGGGAACCTCTAAAAATCAATTTTTGCACTTTGACTGATGCCGAAACGCACCCAATCTGTACTTTGCGCATTTTTCGTAACCCATTGTGTGCTCTGCGGTTCAATCCGAACCCTTTTAACCGCAAGGGGCACAAAGCCCTGTTAGTCATTAAGGCGCAAAGGACGCAAAGAATCTATTTTTAGAGGCTCCCCATCGACGTTACACCGCCGGGGCAAATTGTTCAAGCACCCGGACATCGCCGGAGTTGAAATAGCGGATGTCCCGGATACCGTATTTCATCATTGCCAGCCGGGTGAGTCCCAGCCCAAAGGCAAAGCCGCTGTACTTTGCCGCATCAATTCCGCCATGTGCCAAGACCACCGGATGTACCAGTCCGCAGGGGATCAGTTCTATCCAACCGCTGTGTTTGCACGTCGGACAGCCGCTGCCTTCACAAAACAGGCAATTCAAGTCAAGTTCAAATCCCGGTTCCACGAATGGAAAAAAGCCCGGTCGCAACCGGACTTTCACATCCCGCCTAAATACTTCACTGAGCAACGTTTTCATCGTACCGATCAGATGGGCAACCGAAATGTTTTCATCCACCATCAATCCTTCGCATTGGAAAAAGGTGTTTTCGTGGCTGGGATCAATCGACTCGTACCGAAAGCAGCGACCGGGAAAAATCCCGCGGAACGGCGCACCGAACCGCTTCAATGCCCGCACTTGATTAGACGAGGTATGTGTCCGCAACACCATCCCGTTGGTCAGCCAGAAGGTGTCCTGCATATCTCTGGCAGGGTGGTCTGCCGGAACATTGAGCGACTCGAAATTGTGGTATTCCGTATCCGCTTCGGGACTGTCCAACACCGTGAAGCCCATTCCCTCAAAAACGGCTTCGAGTTCCACCTGCACCAAACTAATCGGGTGCATCGCCCCGAAGGTACTGTGTGAACCGGGGACGGTCAGATCAAACAAACGCGGTACCGTGTCCGCCGTACCGCCTGCGGCACGTTCAGCGGATTCCTGCAATTTTTCCGCCGCAAAGTCTTTCAGTTCGTTCAAACGTTGTCCGAAATCTTTTTTTTCCTCTGCCGACAGTTTAGAGAAGTCGGTATTTTTAGCAAAGTTTGTAATAAGTCCTTTGCGCCCCAGATATTTGATACGGACATTTTCGACCTGCTCTGCCGTTGTTGCCTGAGCCAAGTCGTCGAGGAGTTGCTGCTGTAACATCCCTGTATTCTAACGCAGAAATGAGAAAGTGCAATAATGGAACCCTTTGACGGGTCTGGCGTAAGGCTTCCGCCGGAAAGTCCTCTACCGTCATTTCGCTGCGCTCCATTCCGGCTTTTGTTAACAAAAACTGTTGTTAACAAAACTGTCGTTGAGGGAACCTCTAAAAATAGATTCTTTGCGTACTTTGCATAATCTTTGCGTACTTTGCGGTTAAGATAGTTCGGATTTAACCGCAAAGTACGCAATGGAATGACGGAAAATTATTTTCTGGCGAAAACCTAAACGGAGCAAAATTGTCCCGACTACTCTCACCGTTCCAGCCGTATCAGCACCTTCTGCACAATCGGCTTCGGCAAAAAATTAGCAAAGGTTTCCTCATCAGCAATCGGGGCAATTTCCTTGATGAGCGAACTGGAAACGTGTGCCAGTTCACCGTCGGCGATCATAAAGAGCGTTTCAATGTCCGGTGCCAGACGGCGGTTTGCCATCATCATCGTCAATTCCGCCGGAATGTCCGTAATGGGACGCACGCCGCGAATCATAATTTGCGCACCCAGTTGCTGCACGAACTTGACCGTGAGTCCTGTGTAGGTAAGAATTTCGATATTGTCCAGATGAGCGGTCGAAAGGCGGATCAACTCAGCCCGCTCTTCGGCGGTGAACAGCGTTTGTTTTTCCAAATTGGTGCCGACACCGACCACAAGCCGGTCAAACAATCGGCTTGCCCGTTGCACAATGTCCAAATGTCCCAAAGTAAAAGGGTCAAAGGAACCGGGATAAACAGCAAATGGCGGCATTGTTGGAGGTAGGGGGCAGGAGTTAGGAGTTAGGAGTCCGCAGAGGGATGTTTGACCTCCGCGTCCTCTGTGCTTCTTTGCGGTTAAAAAAAGGAGAATTTAACCGCAACGTTCGCAAAGGTGCTGCGGTATAATTTTCAAACCTGAATAATACGGATTCGTTCATCGACTTGCTCTTTCAGTGTCCGCTCGACGAGATTTTTGAGCGTTTGACCCGCTCCGACACAAGCGGCACAAGCACCGCGAAGTTCTACGTAGACCATCATCTCTTTGATGTCAATCAGTTCTAAATCGCCGCCGTCTCTTTGCAGCATCGGGCGGACATATTCGTCCAGTATTTTTTCAATCTTCTTGGCAAACTGGAAGGGGGATAATTGTTTTGCGTCATGTTCTACAATCAGCGGCGGCGGCACTGATAATGGGGTGACTCCGATGGTGAGCAGATGCCCGTCCATGATCGGTATGGGGTTATTTTGTGTTGGATGGGTGCGTGTTTCCCTCTTTTCCGTTCCCCAGACTTCATTCAACATGTCCTGTAAGCCGCCCGGCGAATGTTGACAGGACATGCACGCTCCGCCAGCCTTGATGGCACTCGCAATCTCCGGGATGGTGCGAAGGTTTAATTCTTTGATTTTCCGTTTGATATAGGGTTCCGTGAGGGTGAAACACTTGCAGACGATCCGCCCCTCTTCCTGCTCTTCGGTGTGAATGTCTATTCCTAAAGCATTCAAATTGACACCCCGTTTTTGTGCCCAGTCGAAAACCGCCGCCTGTAAGGCTTCCGCTCCCATGACGGAACAATGGATTTTCTGGTCCGGCAAGCCTTCAAGAAAATCGACGATGTCTTGATTCGTGATTGAAAGTGCCTCTATCGGTGTCAACTGCCGGTCTTCAATGATACAACAGAGTGCCTCCGAGGCAGCGATTGCCGAAGTGCAGCCGAAGGTCAGATATTTCGTTTCGACAATTTTGTCATTCAGCGGGTCACTTTCATCCCGCTCGACTTTGAACGTAAAGAGCAGCGCATCGCCGCAGGCGATAGAGCCGTGTTCGCCGCGCCCGTCCGGTTCGGCAATCTCGCCGATATGTGTCCCCGGCTTGCCTTGCAGTGCCGCCGTGAACAGTTCCATAGTTTTTTTACTGTATTCCCAAGCCATTGTCTAAAACAATCCTGATGTAGGATGAAATGCCCATAAACTACCCATAAACCATCAGTATCTACACATGTTTTTTGTGCCTTAAATACAGTGGTATCGTGGTAGGCGGTATCGTGGTAGGCAGCCGACCGCCGGGCGGCTGTGTGCGGTACTGGGCACTTGGCGGCGTGAAACGCTTGTTTTGCCGAAATCGCCCCCTAGTCGGCTATCCGCCGGCGTTACCGCCCGGCGGTCAGCAACCTACCTGCACGGGATAGTTGTGTAGAGACTATTGCCCATAAACGGGATCAAATCGGACTTTTCTTCTTCGCGAACTTTGCACTCTTTACGGTACATTTCTACTCTGCAACGGCGGCTTCGGCGGACTTTCTCTTGTTCTTCGAGCCTCGGCGGGGCTTTTTGGGAAGTGCCTTTTCATCAACATTCCGCCTGACGATCCGCTCTTTGAGACGCACCGCTTTACCGACACGATCACGGAGAAAATACAACTTTGCCCGGTGGACAACCGCACTGCGTACCGTTTCTACTTTAGCAATTCGGGGCGAGTGGAGGGCGAACTTACGTTCGACTCCTTCGCCGGCAACAATGCGTCTGACGGTGAACATTTCCCGCGTTCCGCTGCCGCTTCGGGCAATAACCACGCCGTTGAAAACCTGAATACGCTCCTTTTCACCTTCGAGGATTCGGCAATGAACATCAACGGTATCGCCAATTTCAAACTTGGAAACCTCCGCTTTTTTACACGCCGCCTCAACCAGATTCATCAATTTATCGCTCATGTCCGTTTATCCTCTAAAACCGCCCCTCAAAATAGTATTGCTACCGGCTTTTCAAGATATTTCACACGATTCTAACACAATTTTTGTTATCGACAAGGAGTCCCGGCGGAGCATCAGAGAGTTGAGAATTAGGCGGAGTTAGGTGCGTAAGGCTTTCGCATTCTATACTGTAAACGGCATGAAAATGTCCTTTGCGAACCTTGCACTTCTTTGCGTCTTTGCGGTTAAATTCTCTTTTTTTTTAACCGCAAAGTTCGCAAAGTACCATTTCATGCCGTCAACGGCATCACGTCGCACGCCCTATCGGTCCGAACGCAGCAGATATTCATGAATGGTCGGCAGGCAGTCTTCCAGAAACTTTTTGACGTGATCCTCATCTTCACCTGTGCCGGTGTATGCCTCGGCTTGAATTCTGTAAACATACCGGTATCGTTGAAAAGTTACCCTCGGATAATCGACCGCCTGCCATTCGTCGCCGGCGTTGACCCCATAGTAGAATGAAATGCGGTTGTTTGCGCCTGCCGCTAAGGACTGTCTTACGAAGTCCACCCGCCAAAATGTGTCCACTTTGTCTTCGCCGGACTCCAGCCTTACGTCTATCGGAACGCGTTCGCGGGTTCCTTCTTGCAAGAAATTTCTGCCGCCGAAGCAACCTTCCGGTGTATGTACCGTAATTCTTCCGGTGGGTCCCACCATCAGGATGAGCAGAACGGACGCTTGTGTGTCCCTGTTGGTGTATGTGCGGGATAGGTATGAGTTCTGAATTCGGAGCATGGAAATAGAGGTTTCCTCCAACTCCTCTTCCGTTTCCGCCCGCCAGCCGTTAATGTCCATCGGTAACTCTTTCAGAACCGCCGCCGCCTCGTCCCATCCTTGATATCCCCAACGTCCAAATAAATTGCCGGAAAAAAATGTCACGGCAACGGTGATCGCGGTGATGACGATCACTCCAATCCCAAGTGTGGCGGTACGGGCGACGATCGCCCAAATCTTCAGTGTGGCGGTGTGGACGGTTGTGTGTTTCATAATGTAAGGATTTTTGTGTGTGGTGAATTACGGTATCAAATGGTGCTTTTGTACTTCGCGTCCTTTGCGATAACTCTGCACCCCTCCGCGGCTAAAAAAAATCACACCCGACATTGTATCATCTTTACAGACGGCGGCAACGCCGGCGGCGTTTCCAGACAGTACCAGACCGGTTCTTCGTCCGGTTCATAATTGTCGGCACTGAGCGGTGCCGGTGTGAAACCAATGAACACAAACAACAGTGTCGCCCAGCCGAGACACCGCCGAAAAAATGTCAGCGGCATCGCATCATTGGCAGTCGGCGGATGCGAAATCCCGATGACGGCGAGCAAAATTAAGACCAATGACCAATGCCACAGTTGAAACCAAGCAACCGCAACCACCGCGGCGACAAAAATACAATAGACAAAGCCAACCGACTTTTGTCCAAGCAGTGCATAAAAAACGTGCCCGCCGTCCAGTTGACCAAAGGGCATCAAGTTGAGTGCCGTGAGCAACAGCCCCACCCAGGCGGCAAAAGCGACAGGATGCCAGTGAAGTGTCATATCCGGCGGGATGTGCCCGAATATCCAGTAGATCGTCCATTGAAACAACAAGGGATCGCCAAACTCAAACGCATTCGGCTGACGCGGACCGATCAATGACCATTGAATTCCGTAATAAAGAAATATCAACGTGGGCACCAATCCTGCCAACGGACCGGAAATACCAATGTCAAATAACGCCCTCGAATTCGGCACTTCGCCGTCCATCGCAATCACCGCGCCAAAGGTGCCAAAGGGTCCGAAGGGCATCGGCAGAAAAAAGGGAAGACTGCTGCGGATGCGGTAACGGCGCGATTGGAGATAGTGTCCTAATTCATGACAAGTGAGAATAAACATCAATGCGGTCGAAAAGAGGAACGCCTCCCAAAAATGCTTTCCGAAAATCATCCAATGCTTTGAAGCAGACTCCGCACCGGCAACGCTCAAACAGAGCGAGAGCAAAAAACTGGACAGCGTTTCATTACCGAAGTCAATCCGGCAAAACGTCGTGGTCAGCCACGTCGCCAGATAGAGCAAAAGGGGAATTTTCCAGTTTAACCGAGGTGTCATGTTTGTTGTGGTTGTTCTCTTTCTCTTCGCACTCTCTGCGAAATATACTGTAGACGGCATGAAATTGCACTTTGCGAACTTTGCACTTCTCTGCGTCTTTGCGGTTAAATTCTCTTTTTTTTAACCGCAAAGTTCGCAAGGGAATGCGCAAAGTTCGCAAAGTGCAATTTCTCCCCGTTTACCGTACAAACCCGGCAATTAAATCAATACACCGGTCAGTCTGTTCATCCGTCCCGACACTAATTCGCAGTCCCTCCCCCCAGCCGGGATAGTCCATATAACGCACCAAAATTCCATTCTGTTTCAAATGTTCATAAATTGGTTTCACCGGCATATCCTTCCGGGTATTCCAAGTAAAATTAGCATGCGGCTCCGGCACGTCAAAGCCGAGTTCCCGCATCCGCCGTGTCAACCGTTCTCTGGTCGCAAAGATTTTCCGCCGGTTCTCTACAAGCCAATCCTCATCCGCCACCGCCGCCGCCGCCGCCGCTATAGACAGTGCATCACAGTTGTAAGAATCCTTCACCTTCATCATCTGCTCCACCAAATACGGAGCGGCAACGAGATACCCAAACCGCAAACCGGCAAGAGAATACGCCTTACTCAGCGTCCGGCACACAATCAACTTATCGCACTTTGCCGCAAGGTCAATACAATGCTCACCGGCAAACTCGGCATACGCTTCATCAACCACCAGCGGACAGGGCAGCCTCTCGGCAATCTCCAATATCCGCTCCTTCGGAACCACTGTTCCCGAAGGAGAATTCGGATTCGGCAAAAAGACCAGCCGGAGTTTACCAGCACCCGGCTTATCAGCACTCAAATCAGCACAAAACTCATCCGGCAACGACCAGTCCGCACAAAACGGCACCACGTCACTTGCCGCTCCTTGAATCTCCCCCAGCGTACGGTAAAGAATATACGTCGGATAAGGCAGCCGGAGCCGTTCACCGCTTCCGACAAAAGTACGGGTCAAAATCGTCAGCAAATCATCACTGCCATTACCGCACAACACTGAGCAAGGATCAATACCAAACTTTTGCGCCACGGCTTCCCGCACCGCCGTCGCTGCGGGATCGGGATACCGGGAAAGCCCCGCCTCCGCCGCCCGCCGGAGAGCGGCATAGACCTTATCCGATGCCCGATAGGGATTTTCATTCGTATTCAGTTTAACGGCTTCCCCTGCTCTCGGCTGTTCACCGGGAACATATCCGCCCATCGCGGCAATTTCTGGTCGAATAAAGGACAACATGGGGTTATTGTATCATAAAGAACTGTGGGCGAGGAGCGGGAGAGGGGAGTTAGGAGTTAGAATATCTCACTTTGCGTCCTCTGCGGTTAAATTCTCTTTTTTTTACCGCAAAGACGCAAAGTTTTCGCAAAGGACGCGAGGGGTGCAATTTCATGCCGTTTACAACATAGATATAGATACCGACTTAAAAATCATACCACACACCGATTCCAATTTTGCGTTCCCGCGGGTGGGTGATGAAAGAGTATTGCTCGCTCACTCCGTTGAAGTATTGCAAGCCGATTCGGAATAACTCATTCCGCGAGCCCCGCCATTGCCAGCCTGTTTGGAGGGTGATGTTGCCGTCGAAATTGAACTCTTGCATCAACCTCACGTTCGCAGCAGCAAAGGGGGTTCCCCAGCCGCCCCGTGCCGGATAGACCGGACTGTACTCCGCGCCAAACTGAAAATGCCACGGTTTCGTCAGTTCTCCCAGCATAAAAGCGTAATCGACCTCCGCGTAAAGCCGCGTGTTTGGTGTCGGACGGTAAGCATAACTGAGGAGCCATGCCTCACGGTAGTAATTCAATCGGTGGTCTGCTTGTTCCGTATTCCCTTTATAGACTGCCTTATCTCGGTAATAGTGATCACCACCGTCAGAAAGTTGACGTAAAATTCTCTCGTCCCCCACGTGAGAACTGACGTGATAATATCCGGTACGTACCTGCCAAACTTTGGTGCCGTAAGAAAGCGGTACTCCGACGCGGAAATCATTGGCTTCCATGTCCATTTGCTGCATCAAAGCAAGCCGCAAATGGACGGAACCCTCTATATCGACTTGCCAGCCCTCAGGAAAGAGTGCACTTCGGTTTCCGTAGCGAAACAATGGAGCCCGTCCGCCGAGGGTGATGTCCCAGTTCCATTTGATGTTTGGATCGTAATTCGTTACGCAGGTAAGCCGATTCTGGGTCGCTGCCAGATAGGCGGGATAAATGAATCCGTCAGGAAACATTTGCCACATCCAATTTTCCGTGTGAAAGGTCTGGACGGTCTGGAAGGCGGCATCATGACGTACCGGCACGGGTTCGTGAACAGCGGGGGACGAAGCCGGACACAACCGGATCGGCGGAAAACCATCGGCACGCGACATTCCCGACCAAACGGTCATAACCCAGGCAAAGCCCAATCCTATTTGGACAGCCACTCTGAGGAACATGACGGGAATAGTAGCGATTTATGCCGATAAGGTCAAGAGGAATCGGAGAAATCGGTGTGGAGGGGGTTGCATTTTCTTTTTTTAACCGCAAAGTTCGCAAAGTTGTCGCAAAGAACGCAAAGAAGAAAAAGACCAATTTCATGCCGTTTATGATATAAAACCGTCTTTCCTATTGTCATTTTCCTCCTTTTTGCGACAATGGAGTAGTGTCCGGCATCACCGCGATGGCATTGATTCATGACGGCATTGATTCATGGAGACGAAACAAAAAATTCGTAAAAAAAAGAACATCCTGCTCCTGATCGAGACATCAAGAATTTTCGGAAGGGACTTGATTCAAGGTATCACGCAGTTCGCAACGGAAACGAAACAGTGGAACCTGTTTCTCTGCGATCAGATTACGGCAATTAAAAACGAAAAATGGCTTGGTGGATGGAAAGGAGATGCTCTGATTGCCCGTGCCTATGACAAGAATATCAAACGCTTTTTTGACGGGTTCGACGGACCGAAAATCAATCTTTCGTCGGACGGGAAAAATTCCACTCTCTATGTCCGCCTGGACAACGAACAGTGCGGACGTTTGGCAGTGGAACATTTCCAAAAGCGCGGTTACAGGAATTTCGCCTTTTTTTCTATGGGGCACACGTACTGGTCGCGGTATCGGTATGATTGTTTCCACAATGCCCTTGAGCAGTACGGTTTTTCCTGTCATCTTTGTCCCCAGGCGCAACGCCGTAACTCCTTGATGCTGCCCACGCTCTGGTGGCAGGGTTCAGACGACTCCGTTCTCGCATGGATCGAATCGCTGCCGAAACCTATTGCCGTCTTTTGTGCCTATGACAACCATGCGTTCTATTTGGCGAATTTATGTAACATTTACGGCGTTGCGGTGCCCGAAAACGTTGCGTTGCTCGGTGTCGATAACGATCTCAGTTTATGTCTGACCACCTCGCCTCCCTTATCGAGTATTGATCCGAACGCCAGGCAAATCGGATACGAGTCTGCGATACTGCTCGATACCATGCTCACCGGACGGTGTTTGCCGAAATTGCCCATCGTCGTTCAGCCGTCAGGAATCGTGGCACGGCAATCCACCGACAATATCGCCATCGACAATCCGATCTTGGCTCATGCGTTACGAATGATCCGGCATGATGATGCCCAGCATCTTCGCGTTGCGGATCTTGTCAGGGAATTATGCGTCTCGAAAGGAACGCTGAATACTTTATTCCGCAAACATTTGAACTGTTCCCCTCTTGAAGAAATTCTTCGTGTGCGTATGGAACGGGCGAAGGAACTGTTGTGCAACACTATCATGCCGATAGGAAAAATTTCGGTGTTGATCGGTTACGAAACGCCGGAATACTTCAGCCGTGCCTTTACCCGCGAAGTCGGACTGTCGCCGCAGAAATACCGATTTACCTTCCAGCGAAAAAATCTTCCCGTTACTATGGAGCCCGTTACCATGGAGGAAGGATAAGGCGGAAATATGCCTGTGAAACGGCATGAAATTGTATCTTTGCGACCTTTGCGTATCCCTTGCGTCTTTGCGGTTAAATTCCCGTTTAAATTCCCTTTGTCCAAAAAGACATGCTTTTTGGACAAAAAAACATTGTTTTTTTTCGCAAACCGGGTAGGATATTTTCCACATCTGTTGTTTCTTTACAGGAGTAGTCAAACAAAATGACACGTTACGGAATCATCGGTTGCGGTGCGTGGGGACGGCACTATGCCGCCGCTGTTCACAAGAATCCCCGGCTCAAACTCGTTGCCGTTGCCGATGTGGCGGAAGACACCGTTGAGTCTCTCCGTCAAGACTATCCCGATGTTGCCGTTTCGACGGACTATAAAGATGTTGCCGCCGCAGATGTTGATGTCATCGCCGTCGTCTCGCCGAATTACTTGCATCACGAACATGCTCTGGCAGTTCTCCATGCAGGAAAGCACCTGTTGATAGAAAAGCCGTTCGGTTTGTCCACCGCAGAGTGCGAGGAGATGATCAACTTGGCAAAGAAAAAAAATCGCTATCTTGTCGTCGGACACCAATTCCGGCTCTCCTCCCTTTGGGGACTCATTAAAAAAATGGTGGACGACGGTTTCATCGGCGAACCGCGTTATGCACTCGTGGAACTGTCGCGGAATCCTTACCGGCTCCGTGCCGCTGGCTGGCCGTGTGACTTTAAAAGAATTCGAAA
>Ga0099364_10007953_pt1 | contig 15022 bp, 11 predicted proteins | sample TergutTh196P3_FD_73070 | JGI IMG/M metagenome (GOLD analysis project Ga0099364, IMG submission 73070) | Microcerotermes parvus P3 segment gut microbial communities from Pointe-Noire, Republic of the Congo - Th196 P3 | ecosystem: Host-associated > Arthropoda: Insects > Digestive system > Gut ... | reverse complement strand
CACGGTTTTCTTGAACTCATCGCCCAGTAGCGTGTTGAGACCTGTGTGGGTTCCACAGCAGACAAGGCCGTTGTCGTCCATGATTTTGCGCAAGTCTTCTGCTTTTTGGCCATAATAACCGGCAAACTCCACGCCCGGATAACCGATATCGGCAATGGCCTTAAGCGTAGCCGCCACATCTTTGGCCGCTTCATTCCGCACGCTGTAAACCTGGATGCCGATCGGAATTTTTTTCGCGTCATCGGCGGCGCGAACGATCCGGCTCATACCTTGCAGGGACATTCCGAGTGCCGCAACACCCACACCGGTTTGCAAAAAATGACGTCTGTTCATCTTTGACTCCAAAAATCTTTTGTGGGAAAAAACAAAGGTTTCGGGAATAAGAAGAACACTCCATTCCCAAATACGATTCACAATCACAAGCCTCATTATATATAAAGATTGTGAAAAGTGAAAGAGTTGTATGGCTTAAGAAAAATAAATAAATCTGCTGGTTTGGCAAACAAACAGGTTATATTATTTATGTTGACTATATTAATATTAATCAAACCACAACCGTTAAAATCGGAAATGTCGCAAATAAAGGCTCAGAGGGATGTGTTCGAGGTAATATTGGGTGGATTTCACGGTTACGAAGGGTGTTTCGTCATATTCATTTAGGAACACGGCAAAACACCCCACCCATAAACTTCGATTCTCCTGTTTTTCAAAAATTTCCCGCTTGTGTTCACACATAACACGTTGCTACTAATAATGTTATGTCATTATTAACTTTTTTCTGCCTGGTGTTTGAGTAATACTATTCATCAGAAGATGTTCCAGTGACAGAGATTTCCTCGTTTTCGGATTGTTCCATTGTTTCTGGGGCCGGTTGATCGGGTGTCGTTGCCGCATCGGAATCTGTCACAACTGGTTCTGTAGTTTCAGCTTCCGCAGTAGCAGGTTCCGCATTCTCCGTGGCATCAGATTTCGGTATTTCAGATGCCTGATCAACGTGACCTTCGGCACCGTGTTCATGTCCGCAATCGCAAGTACCGTCCTCTGCGGGTTTTGCGTGTCTGTTTTGCGGCGGGTTACACCCAACAAGCAGCAAAGGCAATACCGCAAAAATCATCAGTGTCATTGAAAGTTTTTTCATCATTGTAATCCTCCATTCAATTCAATTTTGGTTGTTACTAATTTCTGTTGCTACAATTTACAACCGGCTATTCAACATAGAGTTGCGCCAGTTGAACCAGTGTTTCGACTGTTTTTTCAAGGTCATTGACGGAAAGCCATTCGGCGCGGCTATGAAAATTGTGACCGCCGGTGTAAATATTTGGCGTTGGCAGTCCCATTTCCGTCAATCTTGAACCATCTGTTCCGCCGCGAATCGGCTTCCAATAAGGAGTTACACCACTACGTCGCGCGGCCTCCTCCAGTTGCGCCAGCATTTCAGGGTGGTCGGTTAATTTTTCGTACATATTGCGGTATTGTTCCACAATTGTCAGCTCGATTTTCGCGTTGGGGAATTGATTTTGCACATCATTTTCGATTTCCGCAAGCGTATTTTCGAGTTTTTGCATATCTTCGTCGTTGAAACTCCGCAACAACATTCGAACAGTTGCCTCACCCACATGTCCTTCGAACGAGTACGGGTGGATGTAAGGCTCATAACACTCAGTCGTTTCGGGAGCTTGAGTCTTCGGCGTTTTGGCAACAAATTCCGCCGCAACACGCACAGCATTGATCATAACCCCTTTGGCAGTCCCGGGATGGATTTCTCTGCCCGTAACTTTAAGCGTCGCCCCCTTGGCGGTAAACGTTTCTTTATTCAATTCACCGGGCAGCTCCCCGTCCAACGTAAAAGCGAAATGAGTGCCAAATTTCTCCAAATTCAAAAATTTTGTGCCATTTCCGACCTCTTCGTCCGGAGTGAAGCAAACCCGAATCATACCATGCGGCAACTTTTCTGCAATCAGCCGCTCCAATGCCGTCATAATGGCCGCAATTCCCGCTTTGTCATCGGCTCCGAGCAGCGTTGTACCATCTGTCGTCACAATTTGATGTCCATGACACTGTTGCAAGGCGTCGTCTTCCTCAATGACAAGGCCGTTCGACAGCACAATCGGTCCCGAAGTGTATTGGATGATCTGCGGGTTGACATTTTTTCCACTGACATCCGGGCTTGTGTCAAGATGGGCGATCCAGCCGATTATCGGGACATTGTTTTTGTCGTTTTTTTCAAAATTCGCGGGCAAAGTCGCCATCACGTAGCAATGTTCATCCACCCCGGCGTCTGTCAGACCAAGTGCTTTGAGTTCCTCAACGAGTAGCTTCGCCAGATCAAATTGGCATTCCGTACTCGGAACCCCATCACAATCGGGCCGGGATGTTGTCTCAATCCTGACGTAACGAAGAAAACGCTCCAACGCGGTGGAACCGGTCATGCTCAATGCTCCTATTATGTTGTCTCACCGGACAAGGAATGTCCGACACTTGATCGATGATATTTTCGCAGGACTTCAAACCAAGCAATCACGTGTGATCATCTGCGTTCTGTCGCGAGTATTCTTTGGTCAGGTCAGTTGCCCAGAAGCGAATGTTTGCAACACCGTCGTCGAGCGAGATGACAAATTGATACATCCTGACGAGCCCGCATGGATGCGGAAAAGGCGGCCTTTCACGTTCACAGATCATGGCTCGGCGTCATCCCAAGTTGTTGCATGAGGAATGCCCAAACGTCTGTGGATTCGTCGATGACCTTGCTGATCGGTTTGCCGGCACCGTGCCCCGCTTTGGTTTCGACGCGTATGTAAACCGGGTTGTCGCTTGTGCTTTTCTCCTGCATGGTCGCGGTGAATTTGAACGAATGGGCCGGTACGACACGGTCGTCATGGTCGGAAGTCGTCACCAGCAAGGCTGGGTAATTGACGCCGGTTCGGACATTGTGCAGCGGCGAGTACGACATGAGGTATTGGAACATTTCCGCGTCGTCTTCGCTGGTACCGTAGTCGGTTGCCCAGGCCCATCCGATGGTGAATTTGTGATAACGAAGCATGTCGAGGACGCCGACCGCCGCGACTCCGGCCTTGAACAAATCGGGACGCTGTGTCACAACCGCACCCACAAGCAGACCGCCGTTCGATCCGCCTTGCACCGCGAGTTTCTGCGGCGATGTGTATTTTTCGGCAATCAGAAATTCGGCGGCGGCAATCAAGTCATCGAATACGTTTTGCTTTTGCAGCTTTGTGCCTGACTTGTGCCAGGTTTCGCCGTATTCGCCGCCGCCCCGCAGCACGGCGACCGCGTAAATGCCGCCGTTTTCCAGGAACGGCAACCGTAATGCCGAAAACGACGGCGACATACTGATATTAAAACCGCCGTAACCGTAAAGCAATGTCGGATTCGAGCCGTCTTTTTGGAGTCCCTTTTTGTATGTCACAAAGATCGGCACTTTGCGACCATCGCTGTTCGTGTACCACACCCGTTCGGTGACAAAGTCGTCCGGCGAAACCGCAATGGCAGGCGGGAACATCCTGACGCGATCGCCGGTTTCAATGTTGCAACGGTAAATCACCGTCGGATAAGTGAATGAGGTGAACGACTGAAAATACTCCGCCTGATCTTTTTCGCCGGAAAAGCTGGTCACGCCGATGGTCGGCAGTTCGATTTCGCGGAGCCGTTTGCCGGTTCGGTCATACACAAAGGCGACATCCGCCGCGTCTTTCAGATAGGTAACAACGAACAGCCCGCCGATGCACTGCACACTCTTGAGCAATGAATCGGATTCGGGAATGACATCAACCCAGTGTTCTTCCTGCGGATTTTGCGGATCGACCAGCACAAGCCGCTTGTTCGAGGCTTTGCGGTCGGTCAATACGTAAAATCTGCCGTCGAGTACCGTAACGACATCCTGTTCCGAATCGAAGGTCGGCACGACGGTTACGAACTTCGCATCCGGTTGCGACAGGTCGCGAAACATGAGTGAGTTGCCGTAGGTTGATTCGCTTTCATGGACAAAGAGGAAACGTTCGTCCTTGTCAGTCGAAGCACCCATGTTACGCAACGGGAAGTCACGGTTTTCATGCACCAAAACGTCGTCCGCCTGGTCACTGCCCAACTTGTGAAAGAAAATTTTATGGTACTCGTTTTTTGCCGTCAGCATTTCCCCGTCAGGCGGTTCGTCGTAGCGGCTGTAGTAAAACCCGTCGCCCTGCCACGCGATACCGGAAAATTTGACCCACATGAGATGATCGGCCAACGGTTCACCGGTTGCGACCGAAAGCACGTTGATCTCGTTCCAATCGGAACCGCTTCGGGCAATCGAATACGCGAGATACCTTCCGTCACGCGAAACGGCAGTACGTTGCAAACTGACCGTGCCGTCCTCCGAAAGCGTGTTCGGGTCGATCAAGACACGCGGCTCATCGCCGGGGTTGTCGATAACGTACAACACCGACTGGTTTTGCAGACCGTCATTCCTGGAGTAGAAGAGCCGCCCCCCGCGCGACCACGGCAACGAGTGCTTGGGGTAATTGATCGTGTCGGTCAACTGCTCGCGGAGAGCGTCGCGGAACGGAATGTTTTCGAGATAACCCTGCGTAAGCGTGTTTTCCTCTGCGATCCACTGCTCCAGTTCAGGCGTGCCATTTGTCTCCATCCAGCGATAGGGATCGGCAACCTGTGTGCCGAAATAATCGTCCGTCTGGTCGCTCTTGTGTGGTTTCGGATAATCGAACTCTGCGGCAATTGATGGTTCAGCCAATAAAGACACTCCGAAAACGATGGAAATCAAAGCCGGCCGGATCGTTTGTTGTATCAAGTGTATCATTTTCATGTTGATTTCATAAAAAGTATTTTTGTGCATTGAACTATTTTGTTATTTCGTACAGCAAAATACAGATTAACAAATATCCCCCTGTAGAAACGGGTTATAACGCAACTCACGTCCCACGGTGGTCTTGGGGCCGTGACCGGGGTAGAGAACCGTATCAAGCGGTTGCGTCAGAATGACGTCGCGTATGCCGTCGATCAAATCACTGTAATTGCCGTCTGGAAAATCGTAACGCCCGATGCTGTCCATAAAAATGACATCGCCGACAAACATCACGATTCCATCTTCGCCCGCGATGCGGTAAATGACGTGTCCCCGGCTGTGACCTGGCAAATGCAGCACACTGACGGGAATGCTCGCCATCATGATTTCATCACCGCCGTCAAACGTTTGATCGGCGGCCGGGGTAACGACCGGAACGCCATACGTGGCAGACAAATTTCCTTTGGGATCAACCAATTTTTCCTTGTCCTCCTTACTGACGTAAATTTTGCATTCCGGCCATTCTTCCTTAATATCACCATTTCCCGCAATGTGATCCAAATGTCCGTGTGTGACCAGGATGGCGACGGGATTCAGGTTGTTTTTCTTGAGATAACGGATGATTTTGTCCGTATCGAAACCGGCATCAACAATGAAGCAATCATTTGCACTGTCAAAATGAACAATATAAGTATTCTGTCCAAAAGAAGCGGACTCAATTGACATGATTTGCAAATCGGAAATAAACATGAAATTGATCTCCCCTGAATCTGGAAAAAACGTTAAAATTTGCGGGTTTGACAGAATATCCCTGTTTCTTTCGATTACCGGCAACGCCGTGGTCGATATATAGACAGTGGCAATTTGTATCGCCGTGAAACCTGTCAACAACAATCCCATTCGACGGACTGAATACCTCCCACAAACGAAAAATGGAGTGAAATTGATGACTTCCCAATTTATCCTGCATTGTAAACGATATTTCGGCGTAAAGCAAGAAAAACGGCTTTCTTTTTCTCTGGTTTCGTCGCTGACTTTGTTTTCGATATTCTTGGGCGTGCCGGCATTTGCCCAATACGTCACACAGCAGACAACGCCGAATCCGCAAATCCAGATGCAACCGCAATCCGGCACTGTCCCTTCCCAGCAAGGTTACGCTGCTCAGCAACAGGCGTCTCAGCAACAGTACGCGGTACCGCAAGGGCAAAACTATGCGCCGGCAACACCGCAACAGCCTTACGCAGCCGCAGCACCGAGCATCACGCCGCCTGCCCAGCCGACATTGACGGGTGCCTCGGCCAGGAATCCGAATCATCCGCTCGTTCCGATCATCGAATGGGCCAAGGCAGAACGGCCTCGCATTCGCGCGATCAGGGATTATACCTTCACGCTGCTCAAACAGGAGAGCATCAACGGCAAAATGTATGACCCCAGCATGTTTGATATGAAAATCCGCAACGAGCCGTTCAGCGTTTACCTGAAATATCGTGCACCGGAAAAAAAAGCCGGTACGGAGGCCATCTTTGTCAAAGGCCGGAACAACGACAAAATCCAAGCTAAAGGCGTCGGCATTCTCGCCATCATTGGAACGACCTCTCTTGCCCCCGACAGCAAATTCGCCATGGACGGCAACAAGTACCCCATCACCGAAGTCGGCATCTCACGCCTGGTTGATCTCTTGATTGAGGTCGGTGAAAACGACATTCTCAACAACTACGAGTGCCAGGTGCAGTATTACGAAAACACCAAATCCGGCAATCGCGTCTGCACCGTCATTGAGGTCATCCATCCGAAACCAACGCCCGGCAAGTTTCCGTTTTACATCGCGCGAATATTCATCGACGACGAATTGCAACTGCCGATCAAGTACGAATCCTACGACTGGCCGAAATCGCCTAACGACAAGCCGATGTTACTCGAAGCCTATATTTACAGCGATCTTCAGCTTAACGTCGGACTGACCGACATGGACTTCGATACGAAGAATCCCAATTACAGGTTTTAGAGCGTGTCCTGCAACGAGGTTTTGCAAGACACAGCAACCGGAAATGTTGTGCACTGACCGGATCAAACACGGGAATACCCGGTCTAGAGTCCGGCAGTTGCGGAGGACGTCGGTTTGGGCGAGTACAGGAACAGCGACCCCAGGAAACCTTCCGCCGCTTCCAGGTGGTTCGACCCGGTACTCACCCGTACGCCGATGACGTTTTTGCCCTCCCTGACCTGCCTGGTCACATCAAAGCCCATTTCCATATCTTTACGGATGTAGGCTTCGTTATAAGGCCGGTGCCCGACATACTCGCCGTTGATCCACGTCCACGCTTCTGCAGCCACCAGAGGCGCATAGAGGCTGATCGGTTTGCCAATCGCGCTTTGGGGCACATCGACTTCAAAGACATACCACATGTAACCCGTGTAGGGTACGCCGTCTTCCGTGTACGTTCCGGGTACTTGCAGGAAAAACGGCCTGGAGGTATCGACCGTCTGCCATTGCGAACGGTCAAAGCCCGGCATGTACCACCGTCCCATGCGTCCCTTGTCCGCTGGGTCCAGGATGAAAGGAACGTTCCGTTCCGCCTTGACAATCAGGGTGCCGGTGGTTCCGTTGAACATGTCGCGGATTTTCCCGTAGTGCGCTTTGCGCTGGGCCAGACTCCAGAAGTATTCACCGCTCGAGTATTGCTCTGTTGCGTGGAAGGCTTTGTTGATTTGGTGAATTTCCGCGCGCTGTTTCATCATGGAGTCGGCCCACTCAACGGCCTTGGCAAAATCCCCCTCTTCATCGGCGGCATGGGTCATGGCCATGTAGCCTTTCAGATGCTCCAGAATCAGCCGATCCAGATGGACGCGAATTTGATAAGGCTCTTCGGTGGCAAGTTTTTCCGCCTCGGCCTGATTTTTATCCAGTACCGCGATGAGTTCATCCGAGTAAACGTAGGGCATGACACGGTCTTCGTGACCCAGCATGATCGTACTCTCCATGGCATCCTCCAGGGCGTCCCAAAAGGCTTGCGACGGCACCCGGGCAGGGCCGTACCATTTCTCGAAGAAGTCGTCCAGAAGTACCTTCACGTCCGTATTGACATTCCAGTGGAGTTTGACGCGGGTGTAAAAGGTCGGGATGCCGCCGGCCATCCACGAGTGAATTTGTTCGTCCGAAAACCCGATCACCCCCCATTTTTCGATCAGCGGCATGTTGCGTGCCAGCTTGCGCGTTTCCGGTTGCGCCGTCAGCACGGAGGCGAGGCCGGGGAAGTTGTAACTGTAGATGAACACGCGGGGATTGAGTTCGGCCCAACGCTGGAGCATCTGGCCATGCAATTGCTGCTGGTAACTCTTGGGGTCGTCAAAGGCATGGAGCAGGTCGGCAAAGATCGCCGCGAACATGATTCCCATGTTGGGATGGATGGACACACCCTCGGGCGGCAGATTGCGGTTGGAATAACCGTTGGTGGTGATGATAAAGCCCGGATAGTCCTTGACGACCTCTTCGGTCACTTTGTTCACGAACTGTATCCACTCTTCGGTGCTGGAAAGTTCATCCTTCACCCCCTCGCGGCCGAGGAGGTCCTTGAAGCCCTGGTTGAGGTTTCTCATGGTTTCCCTGCCCAGGTCCATGGGCCGGCCGTCATAGGGCGCGAACCCAAGCGAGTTAAACAGAGGATTCTTCTCGCGTTCCACTTTGATCCGGGCCTTGATTTTCTCCGCCACCAGTTTCGGCACGTCAGGGTGGCTCAAGTTGACCATGTGGAGGTCGATGCTACCGTCCAATCTGCGGGCATAATATTCAGGATGGGCATCGGTGAATTCTTTATCCAATGAGTATTCACTGTTGATACCGGGTATGTAGCTGGACAGATGTCCGTCACCTGGAAGTGCAAAGAATTCCGAAGCCTTCAGGGTTTGCTTGTGGCGAAGCCGCCAGAGCCCCTCATCCTCCCGGATGCTCGGCGAAGGATGGCCGACCGTCCAGCCTCGCATGATGAAGGAGGGTTTGTCGCGGAACTCGATGTCTGTGATTTTGATTGTGGCGGTCTTGGGGATGTATTCGCCAAACTCGCCCGGCATAAACCAACGGACGCCCTGACGTTCCAGGAACTCGGCAACCGCGAAGAACGTCCCGTTGTACGGACCGTCGTCGTTACCGGCCAAGACCAGCGTGTCACCTCCGGCCCAAATCAGGTAACCCTCATCCTTGAGTTCCGGCGTCATTCCCCTGGGAACGTTCAAATTGAGAGGTGCCGTCTTTTTGCTTTCACCGATGAGAACGGCGTTCCCTGTCACCGGCACGTTGTCGCCAACGATGGGCAGCTTCGCGCCGGTCATTTTCTCAATGGTGCGCTGCAATTCCTCGGCGGCCAGACGGATTTTCCGAGCTTTGGGAATGCTTGCGACGGCAACCTGGGACAAGGGCGTGTAGAGCGGCGCGGCGAGTGCTTCTTCGCTGATCACAATCGTCGCGACGGGTTTGCCGTTCTCGACAAGCGTGGCAGCGGACGTTCCTGGAGCGGACAAGCCCACAACAACGGCTGCGAGCAGGAATGGGAGGATGGTTTTCATGGTGGCGTTCTCCTTTTGAATGGGTTTCTTGAGATGAAATCACAGTGAGAGGACAATGAGATATCCGCAGATATTCGCCGCATCCGGCGGAATCACACAACGAATGCCTTTTTTGAGACGGAAGGAAAAAACGCGGTGATGATTTCACACATAAAGGGCTATTGCGACATAGCCGCAACCAAATCGCCCCAACAGGGTGGAGCAAGGTAACCCGGGGTGAGCGGTACTCCGCGAACCCTCGGTTGATAAATTTTCCGCCGAAATTTTTTCATTCAAATCGGGTCATTTTACAAAATCGCGGTGGAATCATTGCGAGGTACGCATTTTCACAAACCCGTTATTGACAAGCCACGCAATACAAAGGTCAGGCCAACTTTCCGTACCGCAATGCCCCTGGGCCAAACCAAGCCCATGTGCCCCTTTCTGGAAAATGTGCATTTCGGCGGGAATCTTGTGCTTGCGCAACGCCAGATAAAACGCGACACCGTTTTCCGACGGCACCCCGGTGTCTTCATCGGTAAAGAAAATGAATGTCGGCGGCGTGCGTTCGGTCACCTGCTTTTCGCTGGAATAATATTCCACCAGTTCTTTCGGCGCATCGCTGCCGATCAGATTATTCTGCGAGCCGCGATGCGTCACGGACGAATCAAACTGAATGACCGGATAGCACAGGATCATAAAATCCGGACGGCAACTCACTGCATCAATTGCATCGGCGTCATAATTCTTCGGAAATTCCGGCGGATCGTCGAAATGCGTTCCGGCGGTTGATGCAAGATGTCCCCCGGCGGAAAAGCCCATCACGCCGATCTTGAGCGGGTCGATGCCCCACTTGTCCGCGTTGAACCGCACCGTGCGAATCGCGCGTTGCACATCGAGCAACGGGTTCGGGTGGCCGTAACCCTTGTTGCGATGCCGATAGTCAAGCACCACGGCCGTCACGCCGAAAGAATTGAACCATTCGCCGATTTGCCTGCCTTCGTGATCCATTGCCAGCGCACCGTACCCGCCGCCCGGACAGACCACCACCGCTACATCAATCGCTGTGCCCTTGTCCGGAAACCAGACGGTCACACGCGGTTTGTCCTTGTCTTCCGTCCCCAGCGCGTTCGGGACACCATTTTCCCAGAGCAACATGTCCTGTTGCTCCGCAGAGAAAACCGGTAATACAGCACTCAGGATCACGATGATCGTCAATGGGAGTCGAGTAAACATGGAGTGTTCCTTTCATACATTGTATGCTCAATGGTTGTGATTTGGCCAGGTATTTCCCACACAAAGTCACTGTGGCACAGAGAAAGCAAGAACCGCTGTGACTTCGTGTGAAATCACAATTTGCACCCAAGCGGTGTACTACGGACTTGCGCCCTGACCCTTGGTTTAAGTTTTCAGTAAATATAGCAAAAATTGCATGTTACGTAAACACCTGTTTCCAGAGAGTCTCACACACACGTTTTTGTACACTTTTGCCGCAAATTCCTACTTCCACTCTCCGGCAAACAAGCGTATAATCAATGGATAAGTATTGGATCATGGAGTCGTTTGTTGAAGGGCAACGAGTGGGACACCGACGACATTGCCCGGGTTGTCGAAAAAATCATATATCACGCCCGGTGGAACAAGAACGGTCGCTGACAATGTGCCGTTCGTGTTTCTTTTTCATTCATTTTTTTCACCAGGAAACGATAACCCATTCGTGGTGAAAACACTCGCGAGCGGTTACAAAAATTCCATCTCGAACAAGGTGATCACATGCAAACATCAAGACGAAAATTTCTGCAATCTGCCGGCATCACATCGACGCTGTTGGGCGTTGGAGGCGTGTTACCCGGGTTTTCAATAACCAGTCATGGTTTCGGGAATACTGATAACACGTCGGTGTACTATGATCAGGAGATCATCACCGTCTGCAAAGCGGACAAGGATTTTCCGCGTCACAGCGAGGCGTCGATCATTGAACTTGCGGATTCATCACTTCTCATGGCCTGGCAGCGGTTCGAGGGGAGCCAACACGGTTCCGGCGATCAGGCACCAAGTACGATTGCGTTGATGAATTCCCCGGACGGTGGTCGGACATGGGGCAATTTCCGTGTTGCGGCCGTTTGTCAGGACGAAAATAGCGTCAACGTTTACAGTCCGAACTTTTTGCGGTTGAAAAACGGTGAAATTCTGTTGCTTTATATGGAGTATAACCAGTTGGAATCCGGCAAGCCCCAACTCGCCACCGCATACACGATCCGTTCCCAAGACGAGGGGAAAACCTTTTGCCCGCCCGAACCTGCCTGGCAGCGGGAACGGTTCGGCTTTTCCAATTCCTGCATGATGCGTCTTTCCTCGGGACGGGTGATCCTTCCTATCCAACACACTGCCGGGGAATTGTGGAGTCCAACCGAGAAATGCCATGTCCGCGTGTTTTATTCCGATGACGACTGCAAGACATGGACGTTTAGCGATAAAAACATCTCTCTGCCCATGCGCGGCACGATGGAACCGTTTGTTGCGGAACTCAAAGACGGGCGGCTGATCATGGTCTTGCGCAACCAACTCGGCTCCGTGTTCAAATCCTATTCGGACGATCAGGGCGAAAATTGGAGTCTGCCGCAGACGACAGGGCTTTCGGCTCCTGAATCCTGCCCCTATGTGACCACTATTCCCGGTAGCGACAAGATGATGGTCATCTGGAACCATTCAGAATATAACATGTTCTGGCGCAGTCATTACGGCAAACGCTCGCCGCTGACGGCGGCGATTTCATCAGATGGCGGCGTCACCTTCACGGACTTTTGGGATATCGAGACCGATCCCAAAGTCGCGTTTTCCAATCCCGGCATGACGTGGACTCGTGACGGCGTGTGTCTGCTGACGTATTGGGCGTGTCCCTACAGTGAGGATTGGGTCATGAGCGGCTTGATTGACCTGAAGCTTGCACGTTTTCGTGTTCGGGTGTAATCCCTGTCGATGACATATTCCTATTCCTACTTCTCATTCGGGGAAAAAACAGATGAAACACTTATTCTGTCCATCAAAGTCCGTCTTACTTGTCATCACCCTGATGCTGGGGGTGCTTTCCGAGAGCGTATTGAATGCACAGGAAGAATTGCCTGTCTTTCAGATAGCTCATTTGTGCGATCCCCAGTTGGGGTTCGGAGTCAACGGAAACGGATACGAGGATGACCTTGCACGACTGAAAAAAGCCGTTCTGCGAGTCAACGAGTTGATGCCGGATATGGTGGTTGTTGCAGGCGACATGGTGAATGACGTCAACAACGACGAAGCGGCTGCCGCATTTCAGGAAGCCATGGCCCTGCTCAAGATGCCGGTGGTGCCGACGCCGGGCAATCATGACCTTCCCGATCCTGTCACCGCTGACGGGTTACAACGTTATCGTTCACGATACGGCGAGGATTTCAGAGTGATCGAATGCAAGGGACGCTGTCTTGTTTCCGCCAATTCGCAACTGTGGCGGGAAGCACCCGGGGAAGAAATCGTTCGGCATGAACGTTTGTTGCGTGACGCCCTGCAAAAAGCAAAAACGAAAAAACAACCGGTCATCATGTTGACCCACGTGCCGCCGTTTGTCGCGACCGTGGACGAAGCCGACGAGTATTTTAATCTGCCGCAAGCAAAGCGGGAGGAGATACTCCGGCTTTGTGACGAACACGGCGTTTTTCTCTGGCTGGCCGGACATACACACAAAACCGCCCGGCGCAGCTATCAACGGATCACCTTGCTCAACGGCGAAACCACCAGCCGGAATTTTGACGGTCACCCGCCGGGATTCCGGTTGTTGACCATCCATTCCGATCAATCATTCGACTGGGATTTTATCTCGTGTGAACCCGATTAAGGATTTGCGAAATCATGATACCATCGCCCATGGAAATTTCCGGTGAGCGCGTCCGTTGACCCGGTTATTGCGCTGTTGGCACGAGAGTCCCCGGATGGCGTAGTTGGTCATGCAGCAAGCAACTCTTTGGATCGCGTTGCATCTGTCCATTCTGTGTCAGCGACAAGTAGCTTTTGGGTTATGGGTGTATCAGCCCATTCTAAATTGTCGTGTGCGTTTTCTGCTCTTACGGCAAAGTTTCCAGCAAAGAAAGGAGTTCCGCAATCTGTCGAAAGATTCAATACCTTTATACCGGCGTCAAACCAACGTTTGCTCTTTGACTTGATGGTAACGAGTTTACCGCCGGCCCCAACGACACAATCGCCGACGTTGACATCATAAGCAACCTTCCATTTAGGCGTGAACAAACCATTTTCCCCACTCTCCATGACCAAAAGAGCATGAGAAGACGTGACCCGCATCGTGTTGTTGAAACAAATCAAGTCCATGACCGTATATTCGTGAATTTCGGTCACAGCGGTGTATTGCTTTCTTTGCCGTTCCACATCCCAAGAGCTAATCTTGTCACCCACATTGAGTGAGCCGATAGGAACACGCGCATCCGAACTCGTTTGTATGAGTTCGGATTTTGGAAAACAGCCTGTTAAATATACGCCTCTACCGCCTCCAGAAGAAAAATATACACCCATACCTTGCCCAGGACCAGTCATATATACACCCATACCTTGCCCAGGACCAGTCATATACACACCTGTACCAAATTCAGGACCTCCTGTCTGATATATACCTGTGCCAAATTCAGCCATAACCTATTCTCCTTTTTAAAAAAGTAAAAACATTTTGCCAAGAACAACAACAAGAGGCCACTCAAGAGAAAAGGAGCGGCACGCTCACAAGAAACGGAGTTATCCCTCCGACCAAAGAGGTGCATCGCCTGTTTTATTGGGAACGATGCCGACATGTCCGTAAGACGATACGCGACGCTCCCAGATTGGGAGCAACGCAACTCCATCGTCTTACTTGCCAATTTTCCACCCGGGTAACCGGTGGTCATGCAGAAAATTGTCAGTCGCTAACGCGATTCTTGTGATTTGTTGTCGTACTCGATTTTGTTGTCCGAAACAACTCGGACGTTAATTGTTCTTATCAGTTTACCGGGTGGAAAAAGGAATGTCAATAAGTGAGTAATATTTTCACAGATTTCTGTTCAAAACCCGTCTTTCACCCGTGATAATCCGTGGCAGAAGAAAAATCTTCGTGTTCCTTCGTGACCTTCGTGGTGAAAAAAGACAGAATTCGTACCAGAGTTGTTGTTTTGAGTACCAGAATTTCTGTTTTGAGTACAAAAAGCGATAACCGGGTAAGTACTCGAAATACCCCCGCCGGGTACTCGAATACCTCGATTGACGTATTCGAATACCCAAAAATGGTACTCGAATACCTCGATTGACGTATTCGAATACATAAAAATGGTTCTCGAATACCTCAATTGACGTATTCGAATACATTAAAAAGGTTCTCGAATACCTCTGCGAGGTACAAGAATTCGCCGAAATTCGCGTCTTTGTGCATTATAGCTGACAGATTCGGCAAAATGAGACAGATTGTTCTAAAATTCCGGCCAAATATTATAAATAAAATAGACAATCTGGTCGTAGTGCACAAATACGCAGAGAGCAGAGTGCGGAATGCAGTAACCGAAATCACATCCTTTATAAAAGGGTAAAATATGCCTGCGAAAAAAAAGGCGAAGCGAGTGCAAAGTGGGGGGGGGGGGGGAAGGGGTGAAAGAAAAATGTAAGAGAAAAAAAAAGAGA
>Ga0099364_10007952_pt1 | contig 15023 bp, 13 predicted proteins | sample TergutTh196P3_FD_73070 | JGI IMG/M metagenome (GOLD analysis project Ga0099364, IMG submission 73070) | Microcerotermes parvus P3 segment gut microbial communities from Pointe-Noire, Republic of the Congo - Th196 P3 | ecosystem: Host-associated > Arthropoda: Insects > Digestive system > Gut ... | reverse complement strand
GTTCTGCGATACAACGGTAAAATGGGTGTTGAAACAATTTGCCCTATTTCTATCGTCTATACTGCAAACGGCATGAAAATGGACGTTTTTTCTTTGTGAATCTTTGTGTTCTTTGTGCCTTTGTGGTTAATCCTCTATTTTTAACCACAAAGAGCACAAGGGACACAAAGATTCCACAAGGCAAAACGACCCATTTCTACCCGTTAGCAGTCTATTTGACGAATTTCCGGGCAAGTAATACCGAAATAGTCAATTCGGCAAGAATTGAAACGACTCGCTGGACGGCGGCAATGACAAAAGCAAGGGCTTCAGGGTCGGCAGTACCTATTGGGTTAGCGGCAAAATAAGGAGCGAGAATTAAGACCATCGCACCCTCCCGCGCACCGAGTCCGCCCGGTATTGGAGTTGCAAAACCAAACACGACTGCCATTGATACTGCCAAAATACAAAGGAGCACTTCAGTAAAAACCGACTTGCTTTCCATGCCAAAGCCTAGCATTGTCAGCCACAAACTTACTCCGAGCATTATCCAAACGGGCATATTGAGTAACCAGCCGACGGTAAGAGTTCGGAACCGCAAGCCTTCCAGTTCGATTCGGCATTTCTTGGCGACAAAACGGAAGACCGGCGGCAAAATCGGCAACACAGTACCGCACATGATACCGAGCGTCAGGAAGGTCCACCAATTCTCGTGTTTGATCCCGTGTACGCTGTGTTGAAACCAGAGTAGTACGACCAAGGCAGCGACGAATGCGCCGACCGCCATCATTGTCATCGTTTCCATAAAGACAGAAGCCGCCGCCACGGATATTCGCGTCTTCTCGTGATTGAGCAGTCCTGATCGAATGACTAACACCATAGCCTTGCCGGGTACGTATTTACCGAGATGACCGATGTAATAAGCCCGAAAGGTTTCATAGACACCGGGTTTTTGTCCGAGCGTTTGCATAACATACCGCCAGTAGAATCCTGCTGGAACAAAAGCGACGGCATAGCACATACCCGCAAGAGTCAAAAGCAGGTAATTGGGTTCCCAAGGAATCTGCTGTATTTCGTTCCATGAATGGGACAATTTCCACCCGACCCAGCCGAAAACGACAAGGGCAATCAGAATTTTAGCAGCAAGGACTAAATGTTGTTTTAGCACAAATGTGTATCCTCAAAAGGTAAAAGCCTCCACCTTTGGGAAACTGACGTAGTTTAAAAAGCGGACATTTTGTTGCAATTCATGGTAAAGACATCCCCGTCCGGGAGTTGACCAAACGAAACATCCAATGCTTATGATACACCGATTTTTCCCCTTTGGCAAGAGGTTTTTCACAAGCAGTTTCGGATCGAGTGCGATCAAGTTTTGTTTGGATTATTTTGTATTTTTCCAAGGCTCTCCCTGCGTTCCGGGTTGGTATTGCTTGTTTCGTCGGCGTCGGGTAGACTTTCCGAACTTGGGCGATTGGCACAAGATCGTCAAACAACAATTTCTTCCGCACAATGCGACTCAACATTCACGGCTTGATCGATAACGCCAAATACTACGAAATGATTCGCCACCTCCGCTGGGCGGAAGGAGTCGAATGTCCCCACTGCCACGCCACCGAAGTTATCAAAAATGGACACGATACCGTGTAAGGTACAGATTGTATTTGTTTCTCAGGAAAATTCGTCTTTTATGCTTGTCGATGCGTATCGCCGACATGTTTGGAAGGGGCGACTGCACCCTTTTGATATTGCGGAAAACACGCGATGAATGAACTCTACCGTAAACGGCATCAAATTGCACTTTGCGTCAACTTTCCCAGAGGAGTTTATAGGCATCGAATACGGGACCGTCAACGCAAGTCCGCCGGTAGTCCCAGTCCGATGCCGCACTTTCCCGATAGGGCACGACACAGCCGAAGCAGATTCCCAGTCCGCAACTCATCGGCGTTTCCAGAGAAACGAAACAGGGTATCTCAAGTTTTTGTGCCTTCAAAAATGCCGAACGTAACATGGGCATCGGACCGCAACAGAACATCTGTGTTGACTCGTCCGGTTGATAAACCTTTTCGATCAGGTCGGTTACAAAACCGCGATGCCCTTCTGAACCGTCGTCGGTAGCGATGATCGGTTCGATTCCCTGTTGCCGAAAATCGTCCATACAAGTAATTCGCGAGGCGGTTTGCGCTCCGTAGAGGAACGAAACACGTTCCTGCCGGTTTTGGCAGTACATTAGAAAGGGGGTCTGTCCGATCCCGCCGGCGACAATGATCGTGTGCTGTACTTTATTATCGGGAAATCCGTTGCCGAGCGGCATCCACAGTTCGAGGGGGTCGTCCGGTTTGACATCGGCAAGCCGATGGGTCATTTTGCCGACGATGATATAGACGACTTCGATACGATGCGGTTCTGCCCGATAGAGAGCAAGGGGGCGACCAAGCAACGGATCGGAGCGGTTCGGCAACCGGAGCATCACGAATTGTCCGGCGCGAACGCCGGGTAGGGGTTCGTCTGTACGGAGGGTCAATCGCCAAGTGTCGTCTGCCAGACGTTCATTACGGCAGACGGTTCCCTGTGTATGCTTTATATTTCTCGCAGAATGACAAAAGGACTCGCTCATACATCCATTGTACTTGGGAATCGGAAAAAACGTAAGAGCGGTGTCCTGTTATACTGTACCCCGTCCAGTCCGTCGACAAGTTTGACGATTTTACCGCCTGTTTTTCTTAAACTCTTTGTTATCAAAGGGTTTAAGAAACAATGTGTTTACAAGGATGTGCAATCGTTTACATAGAGATACGGTATTACCCGGTGAATTCTGTGTCTTTTCAAAATTTGGTTTAGGAAAAGTGTCAGTGAAATCGACCGCCAGATCGTTCACCGATGCTACGTCACCAATGTACACTTTTGTAAAATTTTCCAACTGCGAAGAACGCAAGGGTCGCAAAGACTACTTTCATACCGCTTACGGTATATGCAAAAAACGGTCACCGGTGCCGAAACCGATGACCGCCATCTAGGAGCAAGGAACTCCACGCTCGCCCGTTATCACCGTCGAAAGGTCAAACAAGTACGGGGTCCTCCACTTCCAGGAGATCAACTCCTTGTCTATGTCCCACGGCGACTACGCCGCGGACAAATTCTCTAAATATACCAATATCCAATGCCGTTGCAGACGGACTCTCTGGATGAAACTGCGTTCCAATAGCAAACCAGTCCTCATCAAGCGACTCAATCACCTCTATCACGCCGTCATGACAGCGTCCCGTTACCAGGAAACCGGGAGCAACATCGTCAATCGCCATGTGATGCATGCTGTTGATACGAATGTCATTCTCGCCATAGACACGCTCCACAAGCGAGTCCTTCTCAATCACCATTCCATGCCGATGGTTGGGATCCATCGCATCGCGGTGCGGAAGTGCCCTGGGCAAGTCTTCCGGGATATGCAAGTACAACGTGCCGCCCTGGGACACATTCAGTAACTGCATGCCCGTCCCGATGCCGAGAATGGGGAGCCGATGCTCCGCCACCTTTTCGATCAATAATCGATCAAAGGTCTCTCGCCGCTCGTCCAACAGTTTAACCGACGAATGGAGCATATATCCATCACGCCGGGGGTCGAGGTCTCCGCCTCCGACCATTACAATGCCATCCAACATGGAAACAATCTGCTCCAGGTGGGCATCAAGGTTTTTATCGTCCGGATAAGGGGGTATTACAACTGGTAACGCACCCGCTTGGAGAAGGGAATCATAGTACCCAGCAAATACGACGCTCAAGGCGGGAACTCCCTTTTGAGCGGTACGATAATCTGCATTGATTCCGATCAGCGGCTTCCTTGACATTCACAATCCTCCGTGTAAGTAGGCTTATTCCGCCGTCAACCGCCCCAACCCTGTACCCAAACGGCGAACGTAGAAGGCTGAACCCCCGATTTCTGGGGAGAACCAGCGGCTCTCTCGAACGTTAGACGCTTTTGCGGCTACAAAATGTTGCGGATGTCCCTTTACTTTCCGAAATACTTTCAAACCGCCTGGTTCGAAACCCGGAAACTGCGAAACGTCCTAAAAATGGAACTTGTCGGCTCGTCACAACCGAACTTGGAATGCAAGTGGGCGTAAGTTTAACGTCGAAAGGGACTCCTTGCAAGCCTTACGGCTATTTTGGGGGTGCTTCTCCACAATACCACTAGATATAGCCCTTCCGTGGGGAAACGGAGGGAACCGCCGGAAACAGTGCCGCGTCTATGTTCCTCTTAACCTCTTTATAATCAAGGACTTGGGAGTGAACTTCCATTCGGGTCGGACAGTTTTTTGCCCTAACTTGTTAGAGGTATAATACTTACAGATTGCCCCAAAAAGAGGGAACGGACGATACCCCTACGTTTACGGCGTATTTCTTTGCGCTGGGGAGGAATGACACCATTCCGCACTACCGTTTCGACTGGTAAAGTCGGTAATCTGCCCCGGAAACTTGAGCGAAAACCCCGGAATTTCCCGAAGGAAACGGGATTTTTGAGCGAATACGTAGTCGTCCAGCGGACTTTGAGAATCTTTTGCGTTCCTTGCGCACTTTGCGGTCAAATCCTTTTCTAACCGTAAAGTACGCAAGGAACGCAAAGTACAGTTTTATGCCGTTTACGGCGTAGGAGCCCCCAGACATCCCCCATGAACCGACCGATCATCCCCCGACATGCCGTTTCGGTGCTTGTTTGTGCCTTTATTGCCGGTCTTTCGCCGCCAATTTGGGGACAACACGCTCTGCCGCCGTTGATTCCGGTCAATGTGCCGCACTTTACGATTCCCTTTGAAGTCGGAGGCTCGGCAACTGCTTTTCGTGAGGTCGAACTGCTCGTTTCCAAGGATCGGGGCAGACATTGGCAGTCCGTTGCTCGGCAACCCGTCGAATCGGGCAAATTTGCCTTTCGTGCCGATTCCGACGGAGAATACTGGTTCGCCTTTCGGACGGCAACGTTCCCCGGAAATACCGTCCCGGTGGGCGGTCATCCGCAACTCCGGGTGTTGGTCAATACCGCAACCCCGGAGGTTGTCTTGCCTTCCCAGCAGACTGAAACGGGACCCCTCGTGCCGCCGAAGCCGGAACGATTTCGACGGGAAAATGCTCCAAGACCGCAGCCTCAACCGACGCAACTGACGAAAGAGGAAGAACTCCAAGCCGAAGAGTTGCCGAAGTTCAGCGAACCGGAGAATGCGAGGACGATCAGGGACAATGAACCGGCACAATTTCTTGCTCCGAAACTTCCCGGCTTCGAATTTCCTAAGCCGGCAGTCCATCGCGAGGGAGATTTGCTCGAAGATGTGTTGAGGGGAATGAATTCCTTCATGGATGTACATCCCGTGATAACGAGGGAGATTCCAAGTAATCCGAACAATCAGCATAATCCTTTGCCGAATCCTCAAAGCGTTCCAATTTCTCCTGCCGATGTACCGGCGGGCAGTATTACCGACATCCGGTTGCTAACTCCCGCGACAACGGGATCAAGGGTTATTGTGCAATGGAGTACCGGCAATGAACTTTGGCGGGATGCCCAAATTGATGTGTTGAGGAGCGGTACAAAAGAGGGACAACGTGTTCCGATAGCGATCAATTTGCAGAACAGCGGCGAGTATTGGTGGTATCTTTCGCCTGAGGATATGAAGCCGTTTTACATTACGGTACGCATTCGCAGTTTGTACGGCGGAATTCGTGAGGACGTAACTCAATCGGAAATCCAAATTGACCCTCGGCTGGCTTCGTTCTGAGGGCACTATGCTGCCGACGGGTAGCGGCGGCAACTAAAACACGGGAATTTTAACACTTTTTCGGAAAGCACATGCTATTTCCCATGCAACCGCCGACAAGCCTGCCCTGCATCAAACACGTATCATTCTACCCGCCACGACGAACGCTCGCAAGCATCCGCTTGTCCGCCCACACCGCCGCAAACTCACCGCACCCGCATACAACGGAACCATCAAAAAATCCGCATACGCCACTCCGCCGAACAAGCCAATCCAAAAGCCCATACACTGCGGACAATTTGCCAAATAACCCACGTCATTCGGACGCACCGCCAAAAGCCAATCACGCAAACGATAGAATACCGCTCCGCGAACGGCAATCATCGTAATCCCCGTCAAGCCTAACAAAATCAATATCACGTTCATATTACCAACTCCTGTTTTGCACCGTTTCCGGCACTTGATTCTGTCCACACGGCGATCCGCAACCGCCCGACAACTGTCCCGACGGCTTCGCCGAAAACGACACTCCGCCCGACAACTGTCCCGACGGCTTCGCCGAAAACGACACTCCGCCCGACACCGAAGTCCGCCGTCCAGCGACCGCCGTCCCCTGAACCACATCACGGGCTCTGTACGCTCCCGGCGGACAAATCCGCATGCACTCCTTCAAACAACGAATCACATTATCCTTCTGGCAAAGAACCAATTTGGAAAATCCGTCCTCGCAAGGTCCGCCCATCAATTTCGCAAACTCGCATACTCTCATCGTAATCTACATCCACTCGATACACTAAAATCCATTCGCCTCTGCACCCGGATTGAATGACACCAACGTTCCATTCTATGCAATGTAAACGCCCATCATCGGATACGCATCCAGCCACTTTGCCAGCCGCGCGGCATCGTCTTTCGTCAGATTCGGCACCCGCCGATCCGCGACCAACTGCGTGCCGCAATGATACAACGCCGCCCAGCGGGTGTTGACAATCTTTTGTTTGAACGGCAAGTGTGCCGTTACGAAGTCCAGCAAGTTTGGATCATCATTTTTTCGTTCCGGCGGATTGGCGACCCGCCATTCGTATTCGTTATCGGTGATCCATTCCGTAACGCGTTCGTTTGCGTCAAAAGAAACCGGAATACATCGAGTACCGTCGGCAAGCAAGGCATAAGGTTCGTCCTCTTCGGGGTAGATTTCCCAATCGAGTTTCCATTTGCCGGTCGAAATGACGACATACTCATCGCAACACTTCCATTCAAAATTGTCGTCGATGTTCGGAATGGTATCATTCACGCCGGTCTCGTGGATCATGTGTCCGCAGACGTACACTTCAATAATTTCCGATATGGTTTCCGTCTCTTCGTTTTCTCCGGCAACTCTTGTATGGCGGGTCAATCTTCCGGCGGCTCCGCAACAAGGAAAAGTATAACTCTCCGTTTCGGTATTTGTCCACGTTCTCACTGAATTTGCAAGATAAAAAAGCGTTACGTTGGTTACGCCGTCTTTGGTAGCGTAGAGCATCCAGTACGCCCCACAACAACTCGCACCATACGTTGCTCCCTGTTCACGCCGCATTTGCCAGAGATGCGGCTCTTCTTTGCGTTTGTCGAAGACCCAAAGTTTGAGATCGTTGCCTAAGAGCCAACCTTGCACAATCAAAAACTCACTGTTGCACCCGCGAAACGCTTCCGGCACAACGCAGACGGGGACGGTTTGCATGTTGTCGAATGATCCGCCGTTGCCGTAATCCGAATTGAAAAGTTTACTATATCGGTCGACCACTACTAGTTCGGCAGTGATTAAATCGGGATTGGTCATCCATTCATTGCCTTCCGGGTATGTGATTTCCCAGCCATAACATTCATAAGTTACGAGTGTTGACCATGCGGACTGTTCTCCCCACTCTTCGGTTACAGTATATTCTTCGGTTTCAATGTTTACCGGAATGCAGTTACAGTTGTTCAAGTTTGCACATGGAGATACTAGTCCGCCCCCCAAGCGACCGGTGTAGTCTCCCTCGCCTCCGTGCGGCTTGTCGTCGAGATCAAATTCCGGCGGTGAAAAGAGTTGACAAGTAGTTCCCTCATGAACTAGATGCCGGGAGGTAACGTTTGGAACAGGACTTGTACTCCAATAATTGATGAGGTTGTTCATGCGGCTGACCCACATAAAGAAAGAATAGACGTAACGATTTCCGCCGGGCGTACCGGGACGAAGGGTCGAGTCAAGCGGTATGTTCATCCGACCTTCGCAAAATATAGAGGGCTCTTGATTCGGATCATGGGGCGACGGATTCGCTACAAATCGAATCTGTTTGATTTGCGGAGGAGCCGCACATCTAGGGTCAGTCTGCCCTAGAACGTCAATGCCTGATCCTGATACTGACAGCGTACCGAAGTCGTGATATCTTCCCGACATCAATCGTTCGGTCGGTGTTCCGAATCGGCATTTCCGAGGGGCATACAACGCCGCTACATGAACATCAAAACTGAAAGATGCCGCAAGAGTAATAGATACTGGACCTGCGCCTACTACTTCCAAGTCCGGGGCGAACATGTCGGGAATATCAAGGAAAAGCCACTTAACAAATCCTATACTACTCGGAGAGTAATTTGTGCCTATAGTACCGGGTTCGCCCGTTGTAAGTAATCTGCCAATACAAACATCCTGCCAGCCCGTTGCTTTATCGGACAAGCCTTGTACGCCTTGATAGATGGCAGAGTACCATCCCGCCGGGTTCATCGCGAAAGCCAGTTCGTCCTCTGTGGGAATAGTATAGGAAGAGGATACAGACATTTGCCCGGACAGAGTACACCGCTGTCCAGAAAGGAATACCTCACCGGTCGTATTATTTGTGGTGATGTCGACGCGACCGGCGGCGATCCGGTCGTGAAACACCTGCCCCGTTTCTAATAGGACACACTGATTGACGGCTTGCCAGCGGATACTTGTTTGCGACAAGTTGCAGTTCCACGGTACTATCCGTTCCCCTTCCCAAACGTCGGACACTCTGAAGTCAACGCCTCGCAGTTCGACTGCCCAAGGTTCATAACTATTACCGGCATCATCTTCCGATTCTGAGCGCACTCCGCACACAGGCGTACAACTCAATACTGTTGAGCCGCCGTAATAGATGTCCCAAAGTGTATCTTGGTAGTTGTAGAGTCTAGGCATACAGTTCACGCAGATTTCGGCGTGTCCCATTCTGCCTGGAAAGTATCCGCTCCCCTGTTCGCCGCCGCACCCGACGGGACCGTAGTCATAGTTCGGGCAGTCTCGCCAGTCATACGTTGTCAGATATTTGCCGTTATAAAACAATGCCCGTTTGTGCGGCGACCAGAGGTTCTGTAATTTCAGATACCAACTTGAAGCATTCCGGGAAGCAAGACAGCACTGCTCGCCATGTTCCGTTTCCGTCCGAAAATGCCATGCCTCGGCGTAAGATGTTGTCTCTTGCCATGTTTCCTCCGCCGACGAAAAGTTGCCATGTTCGTCCCGGTCAACGGCGTACAAGATGTTGAGTTGTGAGTTTTCGCCGACGGAAAGCCGGACAAACAACCAGTTGTCACAACAGACCATCTGTTCTTCCATCGGTTCCCATTCGCCTGAAGTGGGGTTGATTCCTTTGTAGGCGACACCGGGTTGCCGGAAGAGTAGTTGTCCGCGATAGCCGACGATTCGGTCGGCACTGCTGTCTCCGAAATTCGCCGCCCACCAGTCGCCGCAACAGATAGACGCACCGCCGAGAGGGACAATCGGAATGTTATTCTCCTTGCAAACAGTTGTGTTCGTAACTTCGTCTTGAAACAGGAAACCCCAGAGCGGCGCATTATCGGCTTCCATCAGGTCATGTACAGTACCGCTCCCCTTTACCCAGCGCTCGTGTAGCAAGTAGTACCACTCGGCATGGTGCGAAGGAAAATCCTCGTTTTCATGATCAAGTAGTACACCATAGACATCAAGGTCATGTAGTCCTTGTTTCGGTGCATTATAGACTTCTACATCGGCGAGTTCCTGTGTAATATCTCTCGGCGGCAAGTAGTTGTTTTCTGTCGGCTCCCAATAGCCGGGGATTTCTTCCTTCGTTGCCTTGTAACCGAGGAATCGGTACATCTTGCTGCGGATATTGTTTTGCACCATGAACCTTGCTGTATTGCCGTCGGGGCAACCGGTGATCTGGAATCCGCAAAACACTCCATCGGGAACGGCACATTGTTTTTCGCGGCAAACCGTCGTAGCAATTTCGTTTTCTTCGCATTCCGGCGGCTCCGGCGACGGCTTGCCGTCCATGTCGAAAGGTAAATCGGAATCCCGACATCGGCTACACTGCTGACTGCTGCTATTGCCGCTGCTATCACACATCCATGTTTTCCATCGGGAATAGTTGCCCGGCGGATTAGTAGAAGCACTTCGATAGCCGCACGTACAAAAATCGGTAGAGGAGTTTTCGCAGTCCGAACAGTGTCTCTGTGTGTAATAATAGGTGTCAGGATATTCTTTGTACTTCGGCTGCCAGTTGTTTCTTTCATCCTTTTCCCATTGGATTTTACCGTTCTTGTCAAGATCAAAAGGTTTATGCGGATATGCTTGCCAACCTATACTACAATTTCTTTCGTGATAGTAGTATTTTGCTGGTACGCCTCGTCCGTCGAAGGCACCATGATAGATCAAGTTACGCCGCCAAAATATCACACACTCGAACTCGTCCATCTGAAAACCGATGTAGTCTTTCCAAAATGGTTTATTGTAATCATCCTTTGACTTGCCGACACAACTACTAGAATAGGAGTGGGTGTAGGGTCGCCAGGGGATATAGTTCTTTGCCGTGAACTTGTACTGAAAGGTATCGTCGCCGAAGGGGAGTACGAAGATATCGCCGACTTGTGTTACCATCCAGAGGTCGCAGTTTTCCATGAGAAAGTATTCTCCCCGCAGATCGGGACAGCAGTTTTCGCAATGCGCATCTGTTTCTGTCGGTGTCGCTGCAAGCACCGTTTCTACACCGTTCAACTGAAAGCCGATCTTCTCTGGCAGATACTTTTTCAGTCGTTCGGGTACTTCGAGTAGGGGCGGCAGGTGTTCAGGGGTCTCCATTGGGTTCGGGCTGTTTTGGCGGGGCTATCGGCTTTGCAAGCGGATCAACCAATGCCGTACAGGAAATCGCACACACAGTTGGGGATAATGCTAACCGCCAGTCGTTTGTGCGTATTAGTTTCATTTCGGGTTGAAAGCCGACGGGGGAACATTCGTCATGTTCGGTCTTGTAGTAGCATGCTACTTGTCGTGAGCGTATTGCTCCTCCTGCCCGCAGTGTCGGCAGTTCAAAGAGCATGGGATATCTGCGTCCTTGTCTATCTTCTCTGATAAAACAGCCTCGTACTCGCAGTGCGGTACAGTCGTTGCAGATGCCGATGGTGTTAACGAGTTCGGGCGTACAATGGTCGTCTTTGAGTTTTAGAAATACGGCTTCGTAGTTGGGCGGTTCGGGAGGTTCTGGATGTTGCGGATCGGCTTCGTCTATTGTCCATGATATGGGTGTGCCTAATTGGTTGGGATTATCCCATTCGGGCGTGATGATTTGCAAAACGACACCGGCTTGTCCTTCGACGGGTGTGTGGAGTTCTTTCAGTGGTTGGACTTCATAGTAGTCAAATATAATTTCGTTATTATCGACTTCAATAGTAGTAGTGCGTTTTTTATATTCTACTTTGTCTCCTTCTATTAGCAGTTCGGACCAGTCGAGGTTGTAGCAGACGGCGTAGTCGTAGTCATACTGTGCGAGTTCGGGGTCGGTGGTAGTTCCGTGTCCGTCATAGGGTGTTCCGTCGCAGTAAATCCATTCTATTCCTTCGCTGGTTTTTCCGTTTTCACGCAGTACGAATCGTCCGCTTCCGATAAGAGGTTCCCGCCGTTTTTGATAGACGGGATTATTGAATTCGTCGATATCGACTTGTATGGGTCGATATGTTTTTCCGGACAGGGCGATGGTTCCCATGCAACGCGCGGCATTGCCTTTGGGGGTGTCAGCGTTGGCAAAGGGATCAGGTGGTACGTTACGAAAGAGCGGTCGGCGGAGTGGTTCGATGACGGTAGCGAGTTCGCTGGACGGTGTGCCTCCGCCGCCGACCGGATACGAAACGAGCCCCCAGATTTTGCCGTCGGGACCCGGTGCTGACTGCCGCCAGACGATCCGGGCGACACCCGACTCGGCGGTCGTCATGCAATAATCTTCGTTCGGCACAGCAAATTCGTGTGTCAGCGAGGTTACGAAGAGTTCGACAATCGAAATGCCGGAAACGCAAGCGGGTACGATTTGGTCCGGCGTATCGGCGGGACGCTGTAAGATCGCGAAGTTCTGCGTACCGGCATGCGGCTGTCCGACGCGGATCGCCGCCTCTTCCAAGAATTCGTTCCGGTGCGTAGACGGGTCGTACATCGACTCTTCAATGCTCACGACGGCATAGATCGGCAGCGGTCGATCCGAAACGACATGCGCCTCAACGGTCGTGTTAGAAAGATGTGCGGCGGAGACTTCACCTGCACCGCTCTTTTGTGAATCGAGTGCAATTTTCGCTCCGTCGATCAGTTTGTTGAGCACAGATGCCCGAATGGGGTCTCCGGGCTGGAGAGGATGCAGGTCAGTCATCGGTATTAAAGTCTTCAAGAAGTTTATTCAAATCGGCTTCTTCGTAAACTTGTTCGATATAGGCGGCTTGGGGGATCAAGGTTTTCGACACACAATCATAATCGAAAACCTTGACATGTTCTACCCAGAAGTAATCCCAGCCGCGTTTGTAACCGACATCGATGTCTCCGGCTTGCAAATCATAGATCGACGGACTGATAATAAATTTGAACGACAAATCGAACTCCGGCGATTCGTTGGAGGAGAATCTCTGTGATCCGTTTGCCCCTGCGAAAAGAACATCGCCGATATTGAAAACCAGAAACGGCTGTGAGTTGATTCGTCCCGTGAGTGTAGAAAGGAGTCTTATAAAACGCAAGTCCAAGATACCTTTTCTGGTTTGGGACATGGTAAAATTGAGGGACGGAATAACGACTTCGCATCCGGCGATATTTCCGTTTTGAACTCCGATGGCACCGTTGTAGTTCGGCGGCATGAAGCCGGGCGGAGCGTACGCACCGATTGTCCGGTAGGATTGTTTCGTTAGATGAGTTCCGCCGGTCGTGTCGAAAGAGACGGTAAAATCGACTGTGTTTTTGAATTCGTAGTGGACTGTTCCTTCACGCGAAGGATACAATCGCCGCCGAAGGGGGTCGGTTCCTTCCGAACATCGATATTCATTTCCGACCGCCACGCGTCCAACGCTTCCCAGTCGGCACGGACAAGCATGAAAACTTTGCCGCGATAGACAATCGTATTTCCAGCCTGATCCACGTCGGTATATTCCGCCGTCCGCTCCACGCACGCAATCGGGTGCCGCTGACCGCTCTTTCGGTCTTCGTAAAAATACTCGGCGGAAAGCCGGAACATCTTCATCGCCGTCCGGGCGGCCATGTCTAAAAGGTTTTCTATCATAGGAGTCAGGAGTAAGGAGTAAGGAGTAAGGAGTAGAGATATTCTGTCTCCTGACTCCTGTCTCCTTCCTCCTACTTTCCGATGCTGTTTTCTAAAATTTCGAGTAACTTCTTGGTAGCGGCTTTCAAAGCGGGTTTCAAAAACGGACGAGGTTTCGCTTGGTAAAATTTCACTTTCCGGCTATAGGCGGGAGTGTAACTTACTGTGGTCTTGCCGTTCTTGAAACGTTTTTTATGGACATAATAGCCTTCCAACTTTTTGATGTGCGACATGGTTCTGCCGCCGTCCTCTATCAGTTGCGGCAACGGTTTTTCCAGTCCGAACACTTGCGGTCTGTCAAGCGGATTGACAAATACCTTTCCTTTTTTCGGATTAAACCGTATGGACTTTTTGAGCCAGTGATCTATATGCCCCGGTTGCTTCGTCTTATGCGAATTCGGCGGTTGTCCCGGCTGCGAAGACACTTTGGACAAATAACTGCCTTGCGTTTTCGGGTCTTTGACATCCTTCATCGTGTCCCGCTGGACGATCTGTTCTTTGGCTCGGTTCGGACGCGAAAAATACTTCTTTGCGTCCATTGTTTTTTCGATGACAGTGTTGCCGCTTTTATCACGAGCGGTTAAAAACATTTTCAAATCATATTTTTTCTCTCGCCCTTTAGTTTTCTTCACGGAGTTCCGAGCGACTTTCCAAAGGTACGCTGTTGCTCTTTCGACACCCTTTTCGGAGGCTTTTTTGGCAAGCCGCTCGATCTTCTTTGCGTCAAAAGTGGAAATGCTGTTACCCGGCATTGTTGTTCATGATTCCTGATTTTCCGAATCTGATTTCGCTGACCAGATGGTGTATGTCTTTGTCCCGGCGGTCGAGTGCCACTTCAAACGAGTCGCACATTCGATTAACCTGCGTCTCATGCGTGTCGCAGATGCGCCGAATGCTGTCTTTGTGATTCTCCAGTTGCACCTTGCCATACTGGTAGGCTAGATAGGCGACAATCGCGATTCCGCCGCCGCCGAAGGCGAGTGTCCCCGCCGCGTTAATCAATGTTGCTTCCATAGTTTGGACTCCTCTAACAAGGGGATAAATCCCATTGCTAAAATCTATTGAGTGATGAATTTATTACTGGCAAACTGCCGATGACAGTGATTGCACTGCCAGAGCGATTTTTTGACCCGCTGACATAGTTTTCCCTCCCACATCGTGTTCACGGGATGCATGCCAAGGTCTTTGACAAATTCGATGTTCGCCGAATCGCAAAGCGGACATCGACTGTCGTGTGCCGCTTTCGTCGGATCAGGTTCGAGGATGTAAGTCATGGTTAATTCCTTCCGAGTCCCGAAAAGTCCGCTTTCGCATTCCGCCGGGCGATCTGATAGATTCCAAAGGCACCGAAGGGGTGCGAACCGGCGATGACTTTCCTTGCGATGTCCGGCTTCATAAAACCGGTGCCGTCGTTCCACGAGTTGGTATTGCTGATGGAGCCGTCATTTCGAACCGGAAAGCCCGCCGTCATCGCATGCCGCGTCGAACCGTTGAGTACCCATTCGCCGTTGCGGTTGGCAATCCGCTGCGTCGTACCATAGACAATGTTTCTACCGCTTGCCGCCCAGAGCAACCAGACGTTGTAGTCCAATGGCAGCCGCACCACATCGACATAATATTGCACCGCCTTGTCTTTCCATTGATCGAAAAATGCTCTGCCGTCTCGCGGACGGAGTAGTTGCTTTTGTAATGCTCCGCTGTATCTCGGCAAGCCGGGCAGGTCTTC
>Ga0099364_10007951_pt1 | contig 15023 bp, 12 predicted proteins | sample TergutTh196P3_FD_73070 | JGI IMG/M metagenome (GOLD analysis project Ga0099364, IMG submission 73070) | Microcerotermes parvus P3 segment gut microbial communities from Pointe-Noire, Republic of the Congo - Th196 P3 | ecosystem: Host-associated > Arthropoda: Insects > Digestive system > Gut ... | reverse complement strand
TACGCTTCTCTATTTATAGCGCCTCTCAAAATCATGCACAAAGTTCAGGCACATAAAACACTGTAAAAACTAAATTTAGTATTGAAAAGTTTGTACAGAAAAGAGCCAACGGCTCTAATCATGAAAAAATACTCTTTCCCTCATATCAACATGATCAGTAATTGGACTTAGCCCAACAGCTCCCTGTACAAATCCGCCACGTCCCGTTTACCTTTTTCAGTTGCGTCTTTGTTGATTTTTATTATTAAATCAAGCCAGTCTCCCTCTTTTATTCCTTCGGGAAAAAGTTCCAGAGGGAAAAACTGTGCCTTCTCCCCATCAGCCCCTACCAACAACCTGACCGTCCCGTCGCTTATGGAATCAACACAGCAAATATGTTTTGTATTATTCATAATTATTTATCCGCCATCGTTTTTTAACGTAACCGTAAACGTGCTGCCTGCCTGTTTTGGATTGTTTTCGGCGGATATTGTCCCGTCATGCGCCGTAACAATTGCCCTGGCTATTGATAACCCCAGTCCGCGCCCGCCGGTATCCCTTGCTCTTGATATATCCGCGCGATAGAATCTGTCAAATATATTCGGAAGATCGTATTCGGATATCCCGATGCCCGTATCCCTTACTTTTATCATCAAAACTTTATTTGAGGGTTCGAGCCATGCGGACAGTTCCGCTGTCCCTCCGGAATCCGTGTAACGCAGGGCGTTTGATAACAGGTTATCAAATACCTGCTTCATTTTATCGCCGTCCGCATAGGTAAATAATCCCTGCGCAATATTTTGTTCGAGCGTTATTCCGGCATCATGGAACAAAAGAGCGAACGAATTTGCTAAATCGGACAGCATGGCCGAAATATCGATTTGCTTTTTCTTCAGCACAAGGGAGTCCCCTTCAATATTTGCAAGGTTTTCAACATTAACTATAAGCTTTGTCAGCCTGTCGGCTTCCTTTACGCACGTCGCAAAATTTGTCTGCTCCGCAGGCAGTATTCCATCCGCTATAGCTTCTACCTGAGCTTTTATTATCGTCACCGGGGTGCGGAGTTCATGCGCTACATCGCTCATAAGGCGTTTTCTCAGGCTTTCCTGCCCTTCAAGAGATTTGGCCAGGCTTTCAAGGCTGTTGGCAAGAGTTTCAATTTCAATGACATTCGCAACTGTCTTTATTTCTGAATTTTGATACCCCCCCCTGCTTATTTCCTCCGCGCGTTTTGCGGCCTTTAGTATTGGGCGGCTCAGGCTGTTGGCAGCTATGAAGCTTAATCCTCCCGCAAGTATGAGCATTCCTGAAACCGCTATATACATATAAGCGTGAAAACGGCTTAAAAATTGCGCCTCAACGCCTTCCGGCAACGGCACATATATGAACTCAAGGGTTCCCACATTAGCCCCATTGACAATAACAGGCAGAGTTTGCCTTTTTAGTCCGCTTTGAGGATTATTTGACGGATAATCAGGATTTGTTTGATAATTGGAATGCATAGGATAAGCTATTGTTCTCCTCTGCCAGCTTATTACCTGCAATCCGCGGCGGCGGGCGCTCCACATCATCCCCCCGGTTCCGTCACTGAGCGATACCGCCATCAAAGGGCCTCTCAGGACTTGCCTTGCTATATCATCAACCCGGAAAAGGTTCCATCCTCCCTCCGCGATATAAGTATCACGCAAAGCCTCGGCAACTTCTTTTTGTTCCTGTGTTGCGCGCTCTTGCATGTAAACATCGAATTCAGACCCCATGATGACTGAAATTACCCACGGCGTAACCACAAGGCAAATCAGGGTCAGGAAAATACAAAACATTAACAGGTGCGTGCGCAGAGATCGCTTAATTTTCATTCCGCCGCGATCCTGTATCCGAATCCGTGTACTGTGCGGATGTAATTTTGAACATCGTTATCCTCCCCAAGCTTTCTTCTTAAATTCTTCACATAAGTGTCTATCGTTCTGTCAAATCCGTCGTAATCATCTCCAAACGCTTTTGATATGAGCTCATCCCTTGAGAAAGTTTTCTCCGGTTTGGACGCCAGCGTCGAAAGCACAAGAAACTCGTTCCGTGTTACGTTTATGACTTTTTCTCCCCTGCGTACTTCCCGGGCCGTAAGGTCAATATCAAGGTCTCCTATCCGTATGGCAGAGACATCTTCTGAGGGTTCATTTCCCGAACTTCCCCTGAGATGGGCTCTTACGCGCGCAACCAGCACGCGCGGGCTGAACGGTTTTACCACGTAGTCATCCGCGCCTGCGTCAAGCCCGGCGACGACGTCCGATTCAGAGCCCTTTGCCGTCAGCATTATTATAGGCACGTTTGAATTCAGGCGGATTTGTTTGCACACTTCCTCTCCGGATAGGCGCGGAAGCATCAGATCCAGAATTATAAGGTCATAAGGGGAATCTTTTTTCCTGCGTTCGTTAAATAATTGCATGGCTTGCAGCCCGTCTGAAGCCAGGTCGGTTTCGTATCCCTCTTTTTTAAGATATGCCGAAACTACTTCCGAGATCGTTTTTTCATCTTCTATTATTAATATTCGCATTTATATACCTCCTCGTCCAAGAATAAAGTATAATATCCAGCACGAAAATACTCAAGGAGTTCAAATTTCCCCTGTCAAATTTCCCTGTTCAAATTTCCCCTTGACAAGATTTTGTTTTGCTGATAAACTGCTGCGCATTCTCACTGAAAGGAGGAAGGACCTAATGTATAAACAATGCTTGAGCTTGGACATGAAACATAACATCGTTTCTCAGGTGCTTATTGTACTCGGTTTGTTATCTTATGGTCTGTTCCTCTGACGATAAGCTGAGTATCTGTTAGCTGAAAACAAAGAGGGGTGGACTTAACTCAGTCCGCCTCTCTTTTTTTTAAATCATAGGAATCGGGAGGAATTTGTGTGTCAAATAAGCAATGGGGCGCGTGGGCTGTGGCCAGCGTGTGGTTTACAACGCATTTCGGCGGAGGTTTCGCGAGCGGAAGGCAGTTGGTGGATTTTTACGTTAAGTTTGGATGGTACGCGGTCTTTACGCCGCTTATATCCGTTGGGATTATCGGGCTGGTACTTTACTGCTCCTGGAGTTTTTCCGTCCGGGAAAAAGTGTACGACTATCGAAGCTGGAGCGCCGCATATTTCAAGCCTTTGGGTATGCTCGAGCCTTTTTTCTCGCTCGTGATCGAGGTGATGTACCTTATCATTCTGCTGGTGGCGACGGGCGTTGCCTTCGCGACAGGCGGAAGCCTTATTACGAGGGTGTTTCCTGAACTGTCCTACAATCTCGTCACGCTGAGCATAGCGGTCCTGATTTTTTTCCTTACCATCTGGGGGGCGGAAACGGTACGCAGAGCCGCAACGTTTATGGCTGTCATGATCATCGGCGGAATGCTCGTGGTCTACTTCTCCAACCTTGCCGTAAATTTTTCAAAGCTGACGGCGGTAGTGAGCAGCTTGCCGTCCGCTAACGGCGGATTCTGGGAGGCTATGTGGCAGAGCGTCAAGTACGCAGGGTTGCAGTGCTCTCTGATAGGGGCTTACACGGCTGTGGCCGACTCCCTGGAGACGCAGGCCGACGTCAGGAAGGCTGCTCTTGGAGGCTTCGTTATGAACGCCGGCGTCATGATGCTGGCTGCTACGGGGATATTGACATATTATCCGGACATTTTGACCGAGACCACCCCAATCACGTATGTTACCGAACACAGCGGCGGCGCCGGCAGCACAATCGTAGTGACCATAATAATCCTGCTGGCTCTCGTTTCGACGGGCGTCGGCCTGATATACGGCGGCGCCAGACGCATATCCAACTGGTGGGTCAAGCGCACCGGCTCGGCAAATACGCGCATGACGGACGTTGTATCGTCAGCAATTTACGTGACGCTTTCCTGGGCAGTCGCAAGTTTTGGCCTTATTGCGCTCATCAGCAGAGGTTACGTATGGGTGGGCACGCTTTCCACGCCGCTTGTTGTCGTTCCGATCCTTATTATGGCGGTAATCCACATGAAGCGCGCCAAAAACATAAAATAGCTGTAAAATAAATTCGAGTTCATCATATTTTGGAGGTGCAGTATTTTTGAAAAAAATTGCCGTATTGATAAAACAGGTTCCGGCCACGGAAAACGTCAGGATCAACCCTGAGACGGGGGTCATGATGCGCGAAGGGCTGGACGTGGAGGTAAATCCCCTCGACCTCCACGCAATAGAGGAGGCGGTCAGGTTCAAGGAAAAATTTCCCGGAATACACGTAACTGCCGTAACCATGGGGCCGCCAACAGCCGCAAAAGCCGCGCGTTACGCCATAGCCATGGGGTGTGACGACGGGGTGCTGGTGACTGACCGGGCATTTGCGGGGGCGGACACGCTCGCTACTTCCAGAGTTCTGGCGGAGGCACTGCGAAAGCTGGGCCCCTTCGACCTGATACTGGCCGGAGAGCGGGCGACCGACGGAGAAACCGGGCAGGTAGGCCCTTCGGTAGGCGCGCTTCTGGACATTTCGGTCCTGACTTACGTCAGCAAATTAGAGGTACAAAACGGTAAACTGGCGGTGAAACGCGCCGTGGAGGGAGGGCACGAAAATATTTTATCCCCTGTGCCGGCGCTGGCTGTCGTGGTAAAGGAAATCAACGTGCCCCGGCTCTGTACGCTTTCCGGAAAAATCAGGGGCAAGAAAGCGGAAATCCGCTCCCTTTCGTCCGCCGACCTGGGGTTTTCCCAGGAAAAAGTTGGTTTGGCCGGCTCGCCTACGAAGGTCGTCAATGTCAGCTACCCGCAGATGACGCGCAAGGGCAGGAAAATATCGGCTTCCGAGGATTTTGACAAGGCGGTCAAAGAACTTACGCTGTACTTGTCGGAAATGAAAGCGGAGGGGGCTTAGTAAAAATGAATACAAAAGAAAAGAAAGAACTTTCCGAGGTCTGGACCCTCGCGGAAATGCGCGGCGGCAAGCTGCATCCGGTTTCATATGAATTGCTTGCGTGGGGACGCAGCCTCGCCGACGCGCTTAATGTTCCACTCGCCAGCGTCGTGTTGGGCAAGGCTTTGCCGGCACTGGACGCTGATTCTCTTTTCGAGCGGGGCGCGGACAAGGTTTATTTTGCTGAAGACCCCGGACTGGAAAACTGCCTGATCGACTCTTACGCCGGAGTTCTATCAGACATGATCGAAAAATATAAACCTCAGATATTTATCGCGCCGGCTACGACCCGGGGCAGGAGCACCATGTCTTACCTTTACGCCAAAATGGGATGCGGGCTGACAGCCGATTGCACAGGGCTGTCGATCAAGGACGGCGCTTTGCTGCAAACCCGTCCGGCCATCGGAGGCAACGTCATGGCCGACATAATGACGCCGGAACACAGCCCGCAGATGTGCACGGTGCGGCCTAAGTCGAAAAAGCCCCTTCCCGCCGACAGCGCGCGCAAGGGCGAAGTTATCCGGTATTCGCCGGAAAAATCGGCGCTGGCGTCGGTTTTGACGTACTTAGGGTTCGAGGCGGAGTCGCGCGTCGGCTTGCCCATTCAGGACGCCGAGATCGTCGTCGCGGGGGGCAAGGGCATGAAGGGGGCGAAAAATTTCGCCATGCTCGACGAACTGGCCGGCATACTGGGCGGCTCGGTCGGGGCGTCGAGAAGCGCCGTTGATCTGGGCTGGGCGCCTCATTCCTCTCAGGTGGGTTTGAGCGGCAAGTCCGTCACCCCCAGGCTTTACATAGCGTGCGGCATATCGGGCGCGGTACAGCATCTGGCCGGAATGAGCGGCGCGGAGATCGTCGTGGCGATCAACAGCGACCCGGAGGCCCCAATTTTCGGCGTGGCGGACCTGAGCGTCGTCGGCAGCGTTCTGGAGATCCTGCCGAGGTTGATCGATAATTTGAAAAAGGGGGGGTCGAAATGAGCGCCTACGGCAAAATAACGCCCGAAATCATCGCGGAGCTGAGAACGGCCATTGGAGAGAGAAACGTCATTTACGAGGACCGTGACGTCCTGGAAAACTACTCTTACGACACCGCGGGAAAGATTTTTGCGCATGACCCCGAGGCGGTCGTGAAGCCGGAAACCACGGAACACGTCAGCGCCGTCATGCGCCTGGCCGGCAAATACCGCATACCGGTCACCCCCCGCGCGGCGGGAAGCGGAATAGCCGGATCAGCCATACCGGTTCACGGCGGCATCGTGTTGTCGATAGAAAAGATGAACCGTATACTTGAGATCGACACCGTCAACCGTGTGGCAGTGGTCGAACCCGGCGTCGTTACCAACGACCTCTGCAAGGTCGTCCGGGAAAAAGGTTTTCTCTACGCCGGCTACCCGATGAGCACGGAGACCAGCTTCATAGGCGGCAACGTGGGGACCAACGCGGGCGGCGGCAAGGTGGTACGTTACGGCAGCACCAGACGGCACGTTCTTGGGCTGGAGGTCGTGCTTCCATCCGGCACGGTGATACAGTTAGGCGGCAAGTTCCGCAAGGAGACGTGGGGCTACAGCCTTCTCCAGCTCATGGTGGGCTCGGAAGGGACGCTTGGGATCGTAACAAAGGTCATCGTAAACCTCGAACCCCCGCCGGGCAGGGTCGTCAACCTGCTGGCGGCCTACCCGGACCTAGAGTCAATGGTAACCTCCGTATCCGAAACGGTGAAGTCCGGAGCCAAGATGATCTCCTGCGAATTTTTTGACCGTTTTTCCACCAAGGTCACGACGGACTACCTGGGAACGAAGATGCCATATCAGGAACAGGCCGAAGCCTACCTGCTGATCCAGCTTGAGGGAGAATCCGACGAAGAACTGGAGGAGAGCTACGAAAAAGTCGGCACGCTTTGCATGGACTGCGGAGCGCTGGAGGTTTTTGTGGCGGAAAACCGCATGGACTCCGCCATGATCTGGAATGTGCGCCAGAACCTGGCCGAGGGAATGCGCGTGCATGACCCGTATTGCTCGCTTTCCGGCGATCTGATAGTGCCGCTTTCCGAGGTTCCGAAGATGATGCAGGTCATAGAAGAGGTATCGAAAAAGTGGAACATCAAAGTTGGGAACCTGGGGCACATTGCCGATGGAAACCTGCATCCTCTGGCGGTCAAACCCGACGGTATGCCGCCCGAAAAATGGGGCGTCTACGCCGAGGAGTATTACGAAGAACTTATACAGGAAGCCGTGAAACTGGGCGGAGTCGGCAGCGGGGAACACGGCGTCGGATTTTTGAAACTGCCGGCGCTTCTGGGCACCAAGACGCCCGAGGAAGCGGAAATACACCGGGGCATAAAGCTCGCTTTCGACCCGCATGAGATTTTGAACCCAGGGAAGCTGGTACGGGGAAGATAGTCTGGTCAAAATCCAATAAAAATCTCATTGATATATGATAACGAATATGTTATCATATATCTGCGAGGGGGAATATCGTGTACGAAGTGAAGTTTTACCGTGACCGCAATGCCAAGTCGGAAATCGTCGAGTATCTGGACGAACTGAAGGAGAAAGGCGAAACGAGCAAAAATGAGCGCATTAACCGTGATAAAATTCTTGCGTATATCGGCGCGCTGGAGCAGTATGGGACGCGCATAGGGCAATCGATAGTAAAACATATTGATGGCAGTATATGGGAACTACGTCCCCTTGCGAACCGCATATTTTTCTTTTACTGGAAAGATAATAAGTTTGTGCTGTTGCATCACTTCATCAAAAAAACGCGAAAAACACCGCCGCGTGAGATAGAGCAGGCGCGAGCGAAGCTGAAAGATTTTATTGAAAGATATGGTGAATGACATGGCAAACGTTAAAATCATTGATACGTTTTCCGACTACATGAACGATGAAACAAGGGTAAGCCCGGCAGAGCGTGAACGTATCAATTTTGAAATATCCTTGATCGGCAAGATGATTGAAGCGAGAGAAGAAAAAGGCTTCTCGCAGAGAGAGCTTGCTGAAATCTCCGGAGTGAAGCAGCCCGCGATAGCCCGACTTGAAAGCATGAAAGCGACTCCGCAGATAGATACCCTTTTCAAAGTGTTACACCCGCTTGGCTATACGATTGAGATTGTGCCGCTCAACCATAAATGAATAGGTAATACATGCGATAATGAAAAAATCGTTGCTTTAAGGCTTTATAAGGATAATTTAAATTTGCGAAAAAAACTTTACTTCTTTTTTTCAATGGCGGGCTGCAAGCGTCGTTGTATATACTGCGACCAGGACGCGATAACGGGAAGCTCCATTCCTGATATAAACGCGGCGCTTGAGCTTGTTAGTTCCCTTTCATCTCCCGTCGAGCTTTGTTTTTTCGGCGGGAGTTTTACTTGTCTGCCCGAGCATATCCAAATACAGTGGCTCAGGCTTGTTGATTCCTCCCCCAAAGGCAGCAGCGTTCGTTTTTCAACCCACCCTCAGTGTATAACAGACAGGACAATTTCCATCCTTTCCGAATATCCCATATCAATGGTCGAGCTTGGAGTATCCTCGCTCGACGACAACGTGCTGAAACTTGCGAACAGAGGATATACACGCGATGAAGTGTTAAATACCATATCCCTTTTGTTCGATAACGATTTTGAAGTGTGCGCGCAAATGATGATCGGATTGCCGGGACAAACTCTCAACAGTTCCCTTAACGACCTCTCTCTTTTGGACATTGCGCGCGACGGCAGGAAAATGAGTCTCAGGATTTACCCTTGCCTTGTATTGAAAAACACGCCCCTTGAAGAGTTATTCAAATCCGGAAAATTCATTCCATTGGGAATCGAGCAGGCGGCGGAACAGGCCGGAGAATTGATTTTTAACGCCCGGCTCCGCGGCTACGAGATATGCAGAACTGGCCTTCAAGAGACGGAAAGCCTTTCCCGATCCGTTATAGCTGGTCCTCATCATCCCGCGCTTGGGGAAATGGCGCTCTCACACGCGCTCGCAGGGAAATTGCACATGGACTCAAAACATGGGGGATGGACGCTTCCGCGCAGATACATGTCACAAATGACGGGTCACGGCAAACTTGGAATAAAAAAACTTGCCTCGCTGTCCGGCCTTCAAATTGAAGAAGTTGCGGAGAGGCTAAAATTTTTATAATAAAAATTACCGTGTAGACTCTTAGCTTTTTGCCCTCCAAATATGCTATATTTCAAATGACTGTTCTGTGGCGTTAGAGGAAAACGCAGTGAGTCAATGCACAATAATGAACTAAGTGTTCAATTCTTCCGACGCTAATGTTCATTTGGAGACGACATATTCAGTTTTATTACTTCTCTTCCAGCTTCTATACTGCGTTTACTTCCTATTCCAAGCCATTTATGTTGACACAGCATAACTTTACCGCAAGCACCACAAAAAACAACTTGGGAGTTTGGTAATATTTATTCGTCTAAAACCAAGTAATAAAAACAGTTTAGCTTTGAAATATTAGATCGGAAGTTCATCAAAAAAAAGGTAAGAAAACGAACATAAGCGCTTTCAGTATCAAATTTTAAGCGTTCTTCTTCTTGTGCTTATACGTAACTACAGTTATGTCGTTGTTCATCAAATATGGCGGTAATATTATCCCCGCCGCTTTCAGTAACTCTTCGTTTTGCTTGCTCGGCGCTGGGATGCTGCTTATCTTTGACCCATCCGGAAGCAGTATTTTCTGCTCTGTCAGTGTCGTAAGATGTTTCAATCCTTCTTCTGCCGTTATTTCAATCCCTTCCCAAACCTTACTAAGTTCCTGTATTATCATGTACGAAAGCATTACTACAAACACATGTCCTCGTGTGCTTGTCGATAACCTTACATGCAGCGGCCTCAGTTCCAACGATACGGTTTTACATGTCCTGAATGCCCTTTCCACAAGCGATAAATCTTTGTAGCGCTCGTGTATCTCCTCTTTAGGAGATATTTCTTTTGGCACATCGGTTTTCAACACATAACACCCGTCAAGGCGTTTCATTTCTTCCATTGCTTTTTCGTCTATATTTAGCTCCAAGCTGCGAGAGCTTTCTTGTGATATGGATGCTTTAAGCCAATGCTCACACTTCAGTTGTTTTATTTTTCCGCTTACATTCCTCAACGCTGTTGTTTCTTGTGCTTTTGGATGTTGGATTAGGTAGATATTTTTCTGTGTAAGTAATTCCTTTATTTTCTTCAGCTTGCTGTCTCGTGTGCCCTGTATTTCCTCAGCTCTGACCGGATTGCGACGATAGATGTATCGTATTCCATCACATTCAACTTCGCACAGGCTCTCGTCAAAAAGACCGTATTCAAGCACTTCTGATTGTATTAAAGTTCTTATTTGCGGGTGAGTTATTGCTGTAATATACGCAAAATCTGCTTTTTTCAAGTCTTCAAGAGATGCGCTTTTCAACATCCCACGATCGCCGACGAAAGTAACCTTTCGGCATCCGAAACGATTACGGACTTTTTGAATTTGCGACAGAACCGTTTTTGGGTCCTGAGTATTGCCTTCAAATACCTCGATAGAAACCGGAATGCCGTCATTATCGCACAAAAGGCCAATTACTACCTGAAGTTTGCCTCTTTTTTTGTCGCGATTATAGCCATACTGTGCCAGTTCGTTCTTTTCTCCTTCAAGATAAGAGCTCGTAACATCGTATAAGAAAAGGCTCGGAGCGGCTCCTTTTTTACAATATCGGTCGGCAAAGAGTTTATCCTCTATCAATTTCTGATTTTCATCCAGCCATTTGAGATTTTTGTAGAGGTCGTTTTCTGTAAAAACTTTATCGAATTTTAGAATGGATGCTGCGGCATGAAGATTAGCCATGCGGATAGCGGATAATCTGGAACCTTGTTCAAGCACGCGAGCATATACCTGCCATAGAGCGAGCTTTCCGTGGGTATCGTTACCGAGAGCGGCAACAATGCCAAGACGCTCTGCAATCTGATGTACAGTGAATAAAGCGCCGACGGAAAGTCCTTGTTCGAGAGAGATTTGTTGAGGGGAGAGAAGTATATGTTCTGAATTATCTGGTACGGGTTTATTTTGAGGAGTAGCATTGCTTTTCTTTTTGGAGTTCAAAGCAAGCTGTAAAGCATTAATATTTTCCTCAGACCAGTCTTTGAGGTTTAGGATATAACGCGACTTGACCTTACCGTTTTCACGGTAAGTTTCTTTTAGCCATATGGAGTGATATGTCTTGCCTAATCGATTTGTCCAAGAGGACCTTGTGATATACATGACTACTATTATACACAATATATTGCTTTTGTAAAGGTATATAATAATATATATACATAGCTACATCATTTAATATCATATTCATATAAATCATTGCATAAACTGCTTTTATAAATAGTCTGAATTTTCAAATGATGAACTTCCGCTATAAGAACGGAATTCTGTTTAAGCGAGAGTCTCGCGGGATTAGCTATCAGAAGAGTTCTCCAGCTCATTTTTACCTGCCGGCGGTTTTTCGCTTTCAACCCTGTGATATTCACCAAGCGGTGAAACTACATATTTTTCAAATAATTTACTGGTTTTTACTCCTACCCCGGACATCTGCCAACTATTATCGTTAGCAGTAATAGTTATTGCAGAGGTTCCCCTGTGTGTTCCCAAATAATAGCCAAAAATTTCTTTTCCTTTAGAGTCAATCACCTTCACCAAATCGTTTTTGAACAGTGAAAAGCAAAATTTATAGCTATCATCAATTTTATCCCATTCAGTTTCATCTTTATTAGCAGCAATCGCAAGCTTTTTTACCTTTTTTCTGGCAATGTCGTTAACATAATGAGGGACGAGGAAAAATTTTTTACTCTTAGTGTATACATCAACCCGCACCATTTCTCCGTTTGCCGCTTTTCCGCCGCGTATTTCGATCCCTGAAAGAGTGTTATCATAAACCTTTATTGAACGAACCACTGGAGCAATTTTGCCTGGAGACGCCGGTTTGTAAAAATCTTCGGCAAAGGCTTTTTTTGCGTCATTACCGTATTCTTCAAGCCTTTTTTTCAGAGCCTCGTACAATGGCCTGTCCCTATCCTTGCCAACCATGTTTTCCAGTTCAGAAGCTGTTAAATTTACAAGTCTTATTTTGCTTACGCAACCGCGCAGTTCTTTTCCATATTCACGCGGCTTTACGCTGCGCACCGTTTCGGCGTGCGCTTGACCTGTTGCCTTTCGCGTGGGCATACGTGAAACAAAAATCGGTTTTATCGAAGCTTTTTCTTCATCCGTGTAATTTGGCAGCTCGTTTTTCAACAGTTCTTCCTGTGGATTTGCGCTTAAAAGCACTTTTAGCTCATGCCGGAATCCCTGCCAAGGTTCCGGAAATGGATCGCGTTTACGTTTACCGGTATTATCGTCAATCCTTACTTTATTCATTTCCTTTTGTTGTGAATATTCAGCAACGCGCTTATTCATGGCAGGAGTTACAACCGCAACAATAGCGGCGTCAAGGGCATGATGAACATCGCTTTCTCCCCTGTCTTTAAGTGTGCTGAGCCCCCATCGCGCGCGCAAGTTAGCCGTAAACCTTCCGTTGACACACACAACTTTGCTCTTTTTCACAGATTCGGAAAATTCAAGAGTATTTCTTATCCAATCGGCAACAAAAGCGGTAATATAACGTGTATCATTAAGGTTTCTATCACGCATCTCGTTTTCATCAAATGATTCTTTAAGAAGGTTTTGCCTCTTTGTATTATTGCGGATCGTTGATTTTACCCATCCTGCAAAAGTTTCCCAGCGTTCGTGGCTGCCGCTCATATACTCAAACGGGGTGCGATTGCCCTTATTACGGTTTTCATCGCAGAGTACAAGAACTTTGTTCACATATCCATCGTTAAAGCTTCTGCTGTATGGGATTATATGATCTATTTCGGCGTAATTCGGTTCAAAAATTCTATATCTGTCAAATGGTTTCTGCGAGTATGCGCAAAATCCATTTTGTTCACGGAAAAGACGAAATTTTAATATATCCCCCCCGCTTGGGGATTCTATATTAAATGTTTCGGTTATATCCCTTTTTGATCGCTCGCGTTCGGCGTGGTTTTCTTCCTGTCCTTTTTTTATTTGTCTACGTTCGTCGAAGGGCTTGCTTAAATCGCGCGCGAGTTCTATGTGGGCTTCCTCCGGGCTTCCATATTTACGGATTATTGCGTTTACTACTTTACGCAATTGCGCCAGAGCGCGCGTCACCACAGGGTTGCGAATTTCGTCTTGTTCCAGTGGCGGCAGGAGTTTACTCTTATCATCCATTAAATTCGGGTTGTAATGACAATACCCCGCTTTTTCACACGCTTCATTGTATTTCATGCCATCTTCAAGGAATGGAATGATCTTACGCATGGCAGTCAATGAAAGGTGCTGGAATTTTGAATATGAAAGGTCAAGCAGCTCAGAAATTGCATTCTTGTTTTCTATATATCGCGAAAGCGCATTTTCTACAGACTCGTCATCCTTATTAACCGTGAGGACATAAGCTATATTGTCGAGAATCTCAGAATCTGAAGAAATCTTCTCCCATAAGGACTTATCGGTTTTACTTATTTTCTTGCGTATTTCATGAAAACATTTCATCTCGACAAACGTTTTCTTTTCACTCTCCGCTATCCCGTCCTTTTCATTTATCTCCGCCGTGTTAATTCCATTCTCCGCGCCTTTGCCCTTTGTTTTCTTATCCGCTTTTGATTTGATTTTATAGGACATGTTGAATATATGTCCAATGGGTAAATCAAGAGCTTTTCTTACATCCGCATAAGTTAGTTTATCCTTTGCTAAAGCGCGCTCTAACAATGATTCCCGCTCAGATGAGGAAAGAATGCGTTCTTTGCCCTCATTTATTATTCTGAGATTATTTAAACTCTGTAAAAGCCTGAAATATTCCGCAGTATAACACGCCTTTGGGGCGCGCTTTTTATCTTTTTCAAAAGTGCAGTACCCAACCTTTGAGATTAAGTCTTCCGCTGAGGAAAATGCTTTTTGCCTTGCAAAAATTTCCGTGTATATCGATTCCATTCCAGAAGCGGCATATTGATTTCCCAATTCCCGCTGTGACTCAAAAAGTTTTTGGATTTCATCAAGAAGGAGTTGTCTTAAAAGAGTATTCTTATAATCTCCTGATTTGTTGCGTTTATATAACTCAAACTTAGGGTCCTTATGAAGCATTTCTCCTGCCGTGCGGTATCCTTCCCGCGAGAGCAGGTCTGAATTTTCTTCCACTCCGCTGATAAGTCTCCCTGTTTCTCCTTCTTTTCTCTCAGATTTTCTGTTTGACTTGAAACCGCGATACTTTGCTATGTGCAAAAGAATCCTTGCCCATTCCTGCAAATTAAGTTTTTCGTCAAGCCCCTTCGCGCGAAGTTCGTAAGGAGTCTCCCGGCAAGAACAAAATATTTTCATGAGTTCTTCTTTGGAAGAAAAAAGTCCGTAATCAATAAGCAGTTTTCTAATATCTTCAAGCCGCCAGCGCCTTCTGGATAATCTTCGGCGGACTGATCTGGCTTCTCGCCTTGCTGATGCAAGAGATGAGCCGTCCTTTGGATTTTCAGCGACTGGAAATGTTCTTACCCCTAAATCCGCAATCTTTTCCCTGTCAAGGTCAACAATACACCAGCCCACAGATGCTATTCCTATATCAAGACCAAGTGAATAACGCACGAAACACTCCTCCTTATAAAAGGATACCCCAGCTACAACAAGTGCGGCTGGGGCATAACCCTACGATTTCTCTTATTATAGCAACGTCCACATTCCGAGATGATACAATCACCAAATTGAGAAACGGTTTAATATAAGTTTAATCATAATTATCAGTTTGTCAAGGAAACCTCTAAAATAACTTTTTTAAGAAAAATGACTCAGTAAAATCAAGGTTTTATGGTCATACCAACGGCGAAAAATCGAATTTTTAGAGGTTCCCTCAATTGATCTTTAATAATCTAAAACAAAAAAAGCAAAAATTAAAAACAAAACCCTCGTTTTTGCGAGGGCTTTTTCTAAAAAATGCTGTCTAAAGCTTTATCATCTGGCTCCGCGATCAGGACTTGAACCTGAAACCTAGTGGTTAACAGCCACCCGCTCTGCCGATTGAGCTATCGCGGAAAATTAACGGAAAAATTATACTTCA
>Ga0099364_10007950_pt1 | contig 15023 bp, 10 predicted proteins | sample TergutTh196P3_FD_73070 | JGI IMG/M metagenome (GOLD analysis project Ga0099364, IMG submission 73070) | Microcerotermes parvus P3 segment gut microbial communities from Pointe-Noire, Republic of the Congo - Th196 P3 | ecosystem: Host-associated > Arthropoda: Insects > Digestive system > Gut ... | reverse complement strand
TTGTGTAAAATGTGTCGACTGGCAATTTACTACTGTGGATGCTCGCATTAAGCTCAAAAGGCTTTATCCAGTTTTATGATTGATTTTGTTTTAACACTGTACTAGTAACCTACATTATACACCAAAATATAAAATTTGAAAACACCAAAAAGCACGATTGTTTTAGCTTAACCATCGTGCTCATATAACGAAAAGAGGCGTAATAACGCCTCTTTTCGTTAGTGTATTTTAGTATGTGAAAGACATGCTCTTAGGCACGGCCTCACTGCCTGCCGTGTAGGTAGCTTCAATTCTGTACGGGGTTCCGCTGACAAACGTATAATCCACGTCAAGCATGCAAGTTAACGCATTATTTGCCGTTTTGTATGTAGAATAGCTCAATGGGCCGTTTTTATAAATCTTTATGTCAATTTTGAGATTCATTTTGGATTTGGCTTGCATGTCAGCGTAAAGGATGGTGCGGCGCTAAAGGGCGCTAAATTCGAGATTTACAATAACAAAATGGAGCTTGTGGATACAATCATCACAGAGGGTAAAAACGGCGTCGCAACATCTAAAGGCCTGCCTTTGGGCGTTTATGGCATAAAAGAAATATCCGCCCCGGATTATTACATTACTGATGGCGAAATGTTTTTTGCTGAAATAAAAATCCACGACGACCTTATCAAGTTCAAGGTGGAAAATACTCCTGTTGGACTTGAGGTCACTGTGGAAAAGCGTGGTATAGCCGAAGTTCAGGCAGGCGGCAGTATGTTCTATGATTTCAGCAATATTCAAAACAACTCCAATGTGCCGCTGGAGGAATTCTACTGGCGCGACATTCTCCCCACCGAAGCGGTACGGCTTGAAAAAATTTGGACGGGCGTTTGGAGCGAACGGGTTACTATGGAGCTTCAAATCAAAACCAACCAGAAAACAAGCTATCGCACTGTGAAAAAAGGGCTGTTGTCAACTGTCAACAACGAGATTGACTGCTCCAAATCAGCACTAAAGCTTGCTCCAAACGAGTATGTGACGGAGTTTAAGCTCGTATTCGGAACGGTTCAGCCGGGATTCCACGAAACCACCGGACCGAAAGTGCAGGTCAAGGTCATGGATACGGGCGAAGAAATGCAAATTTTCACAAATAAGACGGACGTAGGCGGGCGTTATCAAAAGGAATGGACATATGACACGGACGGCTGGACGACCGTTTCGCGAAATAAGCTGAAAGGCCCGCTTCCGCGGACAGGGCTGTAATCCGTAGGGCTGTAGAATTACAATTTAGTTTAACAAAATAAATGCAAACATTGACAAACTACAATTATCATTGACAATATAACGTGTCTGGAAAAATTACAATTAAGATTGACAAATATCTTGATATTGTTGCAATTATATTGTACAATAATCAAGAGGTGCTGTCAAATGGCGAAATACTCACGCAACTGGAACGAAAATGTGTACAGACGATATATCCGCGAGGGGCGCGGGCAGGGTGCAGGCGCGGCTTACAAGCCGTGGCTGACTGTCCGCGACTTCCCCTCGCTTGGTGTCGTGTCGCGTGTTAAAGGGCAGACGACGGGACGTGTCTATCACTTGATGTCTACCAACGAAACCAACTTGTTTTATATTTTAGATTGGTCTGATAATATATTAGACATACGTGAGCAGTATCCGCTGTCGGACTTGACAGAAGTTATCGCAATAGCGGAGCGTGCGCAGATTCGTTATCCGTATGATAATAAGAGCGGTTTCCCGTATGTGATGACTAGCGACTTTTACATTGAAACTACAAGTGGTTCTGTTGTTCTTTCTGTCAAACCCGTATCGGAGTTAGCCAAACCACGAGTGCTTGAAAAACTCGAAGTTGAGCGGCGGTACTGGAAAGCCCGGAACGTCAAATGGGAGCTTGTTACGGAACGTGAAATAAATCAAGTAAAAGCTCGTAATATCGAATGGCTGTCACAAGCAAGAGATTTGACAAAATTCGGCCTGACCGTATCTCAACAAGTGATGTGCATAGATTTCTTTATGTTGCAAGGCATATCCGTATCGAGCAGCAGCTTGTTTCGGGACTTGGAGCAACGATTCGAGCTGCCAAGTGGTATGGGTTTAAACATCTACAAACATCTGGCGTATCACAAGCGGATTGACATAGACATCAGCCAGCCGATAGATGTTGTTGCATTTGCAGATGAGTCCGCCAAACTAACTGCATGAGGGTTGCAATGAGCGAAATTTTTGTTAATAAGCTAATAAGTGATTTGGAAACCGGTGCGCAGTATCTCGTATTATGGCTTGCTCCCGGTAACAATTATGGCTATTGGTACGATCTGAATAGCGGTTCGCGCAAGCCTGCCAAGTTTGAACTCGGCAATATATTATCCACTAAAAACAGCTTGCGTTACGAAATATCTGACTATCAATCACCCGATAGCCGTAGTGATAATAGCATCACTGAAGCCGAAAAGGCTCACCGTGACCGTATTTGGTCTATGATGCAAGCTGCTGTTGAACACGAGCCTGAAATATATGAGCGTAGCACGCGAGCTGGAATACTGCGTATGGTAGCGGAGGGACATAATGTTGACCCGACTAACTTATATCGTTTACTTGACAAATACTGGCGTTCTGGCAAAGTTAAAAACGCCTTTCTTCCTGCATTTCATAGGTGCGGCAGCAAAGGAAGCATCCGCAGGCCGAAAGATAAGAAAATCGGCCGCAGGCCACAGGGCGGAATTGCGGAGGGCAAGATAATAACGGAAACTGACCGCGCCAATTTCGCTTCTGCCGTAAAAATGTACTATCTTAATAGAAACAAAATAACATTTACAGCGGTATACGAGAAGTTGCTGGCGGACTCCTATTCGATTCCATCGGAAGATAGCACCGAACAAAAGAAACTCTTGCCGCCAAGCGAACGTCCATCATTGCGCCAATTCAGATACTGGTACAGTAAACAGCGTAATACAGAAGCGGAACAAAAGATGCGTAACGGCGAAAGCACGTTTGAGTTAAGTGGACGCGCCGTATTAGGCAAATCAGATTTTGGCCTTATGGGACCGGGAGCGCAGTTCCAGATTGACGCGACAGTAGGCGATATTTACCTTGTCTCGCAATTTGACCGTAGTAACCTTATCGGTCGCCCCGTGCTGTATTTCGTGATTGACGCGTTTAGCCGAATGGTTACGGGAATGAGCATCGGTCTTGAGGGTCCTAGCTGGATTGGTATTGCGGGGGCTATTGCAAATATGGCAACGGATAAAGTGGCCTATTGCAAGGAATACAGCATAGAAATCACAGAAAGCGAATGGCCGTGCCGCTATGTGCCGTCTGTACTACGAGGCGATAGGGGCGAACTCATAAGCAAGAACGCAGACAATCTTGTAAATATGCTTGGTATACGGGTTGAAAACGCACCGCCGTACCGCGCGGATCTGAAAGGAATTGTTGAACAGCATTTCCGCACGATTAACACTAACAGCGTTGCGCTGCTTCCCGGCAGTGTCAAACCTGATATGAGCAAGCGCGGTGGCCATGATTACCGACTGGATGCGAAACTGGACATTCGGCAGCTTACACAGATCATAATCAAATGTGTATTATACCACAATAACCACCACTACATGGATTACTTCGAGCGTACAGAAGCCATGGTGCGCGATAACGTAGCGGCAATCCCGGCAAACTTGTGGGAATGGGGTGTACGCAACTGCTCCGGCGCGTTGAGAACATTCCCCGAAGAACAGGTACGGCTTGCTGTTATGCCTGCTGACAGGGCGACTGTAACGGAGAAAGGGATACGCTTTAAAGGGTTGTTTTATAGCAGCGACCGGGCGGTACGCGAATCTTGGTTTGCGAAAGCCCGTTCAAAGAAAAGGTGGCAGGTCACCGTATCATACGACCCTCGGAATATGGCAATTATCTACGTTTGGAACGATGGCGACAAGGCATATGATGCCTGTACACTCCTTGACTGGAACGGCAAAAATGCAGGCAAATGTCTTGAAGAAATCGTTTATGAGCAACGCAAAGAAAAAGTTGTAGCCAAGCAGTTAAAAGCATCAGAAATCGAAGCAAAGGTGAACCTAAACGCCGAAATAGACGCGATTGTTGCCGAAGCGCAAAATCTGAGTAAAGGTCTTCCACAAAAGAGCAAAAGCGAGCGCGTTTCAAACATTAAGGAAAACCGCCGCAATGAGCGTAAGGCAATGCAAACTGCATCAATAGCGGCGGACGAAACTGAAGAAACGGTGAGTACATCCGCTATGCCTGTTGCCGATGATGGAATGTCACCTACTCTGCGGATGATAAAGCAGAAAATGGAGGATCGCCTTAAAAATGAATGACGCCGTTTACAAAGAGCAGATTGTCCCCGATTACCGCGACAATCCTTTGATTGAGGCGTTGCCGCCGATATGGGGCAGCGGCGAGGTTGTCGATATGCTCTCACAAAGCGGCGGACATCATGATGGCGAACGACAACTTGACGCACAGTACCGCCTGCATTGTGTGCATAGGCTGTTTCGATATTTTCAGCCGCTGGAGCAGCACATTGACATTGAGCAGCGGTTTTCGCGGTGTATACGTCAGGGCTACTTGCATCGCAATCCGCTGGCGAAGGAATATGCGGCGGCGTTGTCGCAGGGGCACCGGACAATAACGTCCGGCGGTACATTTAACGATTTGAGTGCGTTTCGCCCAACTGCCGCGGGATTCACGATAATCGGCATATCCGGCGTGGGTAAAACGTCTGCCGTGTCAAACATCCTTGCGTTATATCCGCAGGTCATCGAACACACGCGATATCGTGAAATCCCCCTTGTGCTGAAACAAATAGCTTGGCTGAAACTCGATTGTCCCCACGATGGCGCGGTTAAGGGCTTATGCATGGAGTTCTTTGACGCGGTTGACCGTGCGGCAGGGACTAACTATTTTGAAATGCACGGGAAAAAAATTACTACTATCGATATGCTATTAGTTCGCATGGCGCAGATAGCACGCCTGCACTGTATAGGCGTACTCGTCATAGACGAGATTCAACATTTGAGTCTTGCCAAAGGCGGTGGGCAGGAGAAAATGCTGAATTTCTTTGTGACGCTTGTGAACACAATTGGTGTTCCTGTCGTGCTAATTGGCACAAGCAAAGCGATGGTCGTTTTACAAAGCGAGTTTCGTCAAGCGCGGCGCGGCAGTGGTCAGGGCGACCTTATATGGGACAGGATGAAAAACAACGCTTCGTGGGATATTTTTGTATCGTCAATGTGGAATAACCAATGGACGAGAGATGTTGCCATTCTAAGCGACGATTTCAAAAACGCGCTTTACGAGGAAAGTCAGGGCATAACGGACATAGCAGTCAAATTGTACGCAATGGCTCAAATCAGAGCGATTGCACTTGGTCACGATACGTTTAAGCCGTCTGATTTCCGCGTTGTCGCGGTTGAGGGACTTGGGCTTGTTAAACCTATGCTTGACGCATTGCGTTCAGGCGACCGAAAAAAGATTGATATGTATGGAGACATTGCGCCCGTAAGCATTGAGGATTATTACGCCGCATACTCGGCTATCTTGGTGGGTCGGGCAGAAGCTCCGAAAAGGCGGCGTGAAAGCCCACTCTCGGAGCAGGTAATCTTGAAGCTGTTAGAATTAGGTGTTGAACCGTCCGAAGCAAAGCGTCTTACAGGCAAAGTTTTGGCGGAGCATCAGGAATTTCGCAAGGTTTCCGAGGTGATGCGGGCAGCGTATACATTGTACATCTCACAAACAAAAACAGAGGAAGAATTGGACACTCAACCTGATGATCTGCGAAATACCGCCGGGTACGATGCTTTGAAAGATAACGCTTCAATCAGCAAGGGCGAATGGTAGGTTTTTTCCCGGCACCATACCCCAACGAGTGCCTATACAGCATCTTGTGCAGATATTATGCTCGCAGCGGAAGCGCTGGTTACGAATCTGTGTCCAAAGTCTTGTTCGGCAGTGTGCAATCGCTCGCACTTTCAGTTTATCTGCCGATAAGATTAGAATGTATTGACAACTGGCTACCGCAATCATCGGGCATTACCCAGCACGATATTGTTATCAAACATACACTCTATCCTTATTGGGCTGTAAGATATCCGAGTTTTCACGCTGAGATGGACGAACTGATAAACAGCGGAAAAATCTCTAAAGACATACAGCGGTTGGGTACGTCAAGAATTAAAGGTTCGTGGGTAAAATATTTGAAATATTGCCCGTTATGCGTTGCAGAGGATATCGACAAGTATGGAGAAACATACTGGCGCAGGCAACACCAACTGTCGGAAACGTTTTACTGTGTAAAGCACGAAACACGGCTTGTCGATTCGTCTGTGTTATTCAAAAAAACCTCAATTGGGTTTTATCCCGCAACAAACGAAGTAAACGTGAGATGTGAAGTCAACAATTTCGACAATCTCGCTCCGCACAAAGAAAAACTGCTTAAAATTGGGAGAGAATGCGAATGGCTCATAAACAATGGGGCAGACATCGACTGGCTATCTAACGGATATGAGAAGTACCGACGGTTATTGCGCGATAAGGGACTGGCGAGCGTAAGGGGATACTGCCGTAATTACGCGGCAGTAGATGCGGCATTCTACGATTATTGGGGCAAGGATTTTATTGATGCACTTTTTGAAGCTACGGAAAGTGCGGGTTTCACTGGCTGGTTCCGTAAGATAGAGAAAGTAAATACACAGAATTTCACGCCGCTGAAACACATTCTTTTGATGTGTTTCCTTGCTGGGAGTGTTGAATCCTTTGTGAATGCCAATCCTGCCGAAACACCATTTGGGCATCCGCCATTTGCATGTGAAAATCGAATATGTCCGCATTACCAAATAGACGGCGCGGAGATGATTGAAATGCGTCATTATTGTGCGAATTTAACGGCGTATTTTGAGTGTTCTTACTGCGGTATGATTTACAAGCTCAATAAGTCGAGCATTTCACGGGAAATGCGCTTTATTGTGGATTATGGACATTTGTGGGGTGCAGAGTTGCTGCGATGCTGCAACGATCCTGAAATTACAAACGCCCAAGCAATGGAAATACTAAAATGCGGGCCACAAACTCTATCATCCCAAAAAAGAAAGCGTGGATTGTCGAAACCCAGACTCTATGACGTAAACATGGGGCCGGAGACATATTACAAGACAAAGGTTTTGGAAATCTGCCAAGAATACAACGAGGTAACGATACCATTACTGGACAAAAAAATACCAGGGGCATATCGTTATCTGCAAGATCATGACTATGAATGGATACGAAGCAGAGTGGTTTTTCGTAATGAGCGGCGTTCCCGGCTCGAACGCGAAGATCTGCTACTGGGCAAACTCCGCGAAATTATTGACATATTTGAAGTTGAGGGTTATCCAGACCAGCAGTTGTCTTACGGATTTATCGCAAGCTTAATAGGAGCAGAACGTGATGAATTGCGAAATGAGATGAGCCCAAATTCCGAGCTGCGAGCTTTTCTCGATAAGATAATCGAGCATAGAAAAACCTGGAGGCAAGAACGCGCGGCAAAGATGCGTACCACAAACATATCGCAAGTACGTGCGCCAATGATTAGCCAACCATTATCTAAACGCGAAAGTCTGCTTTTAAGCAAACTTCGTGAAGTTATTGCTACTTTTGAGGTTGAAGGTTATCCTGATAAGCAATTGTCATATGACCTGCTCGCAAGTTTGGTAGGGTCAACACGAGATGAATTACGGTCCAAAAAGGGAGTTGACACAGAATTACAAGCTTTTCTCGATGGAATAGTTGAACATAGGGGTGTTTGGCGGCAAGAACGGGCGGCAAAGGTCGGAACCTTTCGCTCAAAACGTATAGATATTTTACAGAGCATAACAGAACAAATTTTAGCCACTCCACCTCAACAGCAGATTTCACGTAAATATATTGCACGAATATCAGGAATTTCACGAGATGTCATAGAAGATAATCCTTACCTCTCTGAAATCCTCGATGGTATTGTGGAAAGCAAGGTGGACTGGCTCAAACGCCGTTTTACCACAGCTTATCATAGCAAACCCATTGAGGGTAGGCCATATTCAACACTTGAAATATGCCGCGCCGCAGCAATAGATTGGATTACATATGACAGACGTCGTGAACTATTTGAAGAGCTAATGGATGCTCTTAATCATGAAACTGAATAATTGCTGACGTTTCGCTGCAATGGAATCGAAGGCGATTAAAACAGCCCTATTGCAGAAGGGGATTGATAAAGCGCATGAGTATGTTAATCAAACCCGGCAAATACATACACTTCAAAGGAAATGAATACGAAGTTGTTGGCACTGCCGCTCACAGTGAAACCCAAGAGGAAATGGTAGTTTATCGCGCATTGTACGGCGATGGCGGGCTTTGGGTTCGTCCGGCAGCAATGTGGGATGAGATGGTCGTGCAAAATGGCCGGCATGTCAAGCGGTTTACGCATGTTGATGATATTGTGATAGAACCAGAACCACCGGCAGGGATTCATAAGCGCAGCAACCCAACCCAAAAGGTTGAACTATTCCTATCCCTCTTTGCCGGTCGTGATGATGTTTATGCTGAACGCTTTGAGAATGCTAAAAAAGGAATCAAAGGATATGCCCCTGTATGCAGCATGAAATGGTCTCCAATTTGCCCGAAAACGGGCGGCGGTAAAATGAAATGCACACATTGTCCCCACAAGAACTTTGTCCGGTATGACGCGGGCGCTGTCGAGTCCCACCTGACAGGAAAATCTACGATTGGCGCTTATCCGATGTTCCCAGATGAAACCTGCCGCTTCTTAGTGTTTGACTTCGATGGCGAAGAATACAAGCAGGAGGATTTGCAGCGCGATGTCACCATTATTCGTGAAGCTTGTGCTGAAAAAGGCATACACTTGGCAACAGAACGTTCGCGCTCCGGTAATGGGATTCATCTCTGGATATTCTTCACTGAAAACATCCCTGCAAGCACCGCGCGGAAATTGGGGAGCAGCTTGATTACCTATGCCATGAGCAAAAATCATAGATTGCCATTCAAAACCTATGACCGGATGATTCCCCTACAGGATACTTTGACAAAGGATGGGTTAGGCAACTTAATCGCGCTTCCACTGCAAAAGATTCCGCGTAAAAAAGGGGGTAGCGAGTTTGTTGATGAAAATTTCAATTCATACACTGATCAGTGGAATTATTTATACAACGTAAAAAGGTATGCGTCGGAAGAGATCGAAGCATTTATTCGTCAGCTATCACCATCAGGCGAACTCGGCGAATTGCGCCGGGATTCCGAAGATGAGAAACCTTGGGAAAGCAGAAAAACCGAACCGAAACTGACACAATTCGATTTCCCGGATACGGTTAAAATTGTCCGCGCCAATATGCTATACATTGAAAAATCAGGAATAGCAAGTTCCTTGCTTAACTCACTGAAACGTATGGCGGCATTCCGCAATCCTGAATTTTACAAGGCACAGGCTATGCGGCATTCCACACATGACTTGCCGAGGATTATCTCCTGTTCCGATGAGACTGAGCAATATCTGTGTTTGCCACGTGGATTGGAAGGTGAAATTTGTGAGCTTTTAGAAGATAACGGGGTGGAAATCCAATTTTCCGATGAAACCAATGAAGGACGCAAAATCGACGTTGTATTTAATGGTGAGCTACGCGGTGAACAACAACAAGCGGCAGAGGCCATTTTAGAGCATAATAATGGTATTTTATCAGCAACGACCGCGTTTGGAAAAACCGTTATCGGAGCTTATTTGATAGCTGACCGCAAAGTCAACACATTGATTTTGGTGCATCGCACCAATCTGCTGTCACAATGGATTGACCGGTTGAATGAGTTTTTAATCATCAACGAGGAACCAATCGTTGAGTTAACGCCTAAAGGCCGTAAGCGCAAGAAAAATATTATTGGGCAAATCGGCGGCGGTAAAAACAATCCAAGCGGCATCATTGACGTTGCGGTCATGCAATCGCTGGTTTCCGGCGGCGAGGTCAAAGAGCTTGTTAAAAACTACGGTATGGTAATCACGGATGAATGCCACCATGTTTCCGCGTTTAGCTTTGAGCAGATCCTTAAAGCACTGAACGCCAAATATGTGTACGGTTTAACCGCCACCCCGACCCGCAAAGACGGCCATCATCCGATTATCAATATGCAATGCGGTAAAATCCGGTACCGGGTGGACGCCAAAGAACAAGCAGAAGCACGTCCTTTTGAGCATTTCATTATTCCGCGCTTTACGCGGTTTCAAAAACCCGCGCATCGGGATGATAACAAATGGGAGTTTTCAGATATTTACAAAGATATTCAAAACAGCGATACCCGAAATGATTTGATTATACAAGATGTCATCGCCGCTACTCAGCAGGGCCGAAATCCGATTATTCTTTCTGAACGTACTGAGCATGTGGAATATTTAGCTGAACAACTGAAACCGCATGTTAAAAACGTAATGGTTCTAACTGGCGGAGGGAGCCGAAAAAGCAGCCGCAAAAACCTGCAAATGGTTGCCGATATTCCTGAAAATGAACCGTTCGTCCTTGTAGCCACCGGAAAATACGTAGGTGAAGGTTTTGACATGCCGCGTTTGGATACGCTTTTTCTCACCATGCCCATATCATGGAAAGGAACAGTTCAACAATACGCCGGGAGGCTGCACCGTTTATATGACGGTAAGAAAGAGGTTCAAGTTTACGATTATGTTGACGTCCATGTAGCAATGCTGGAAAATATGTATCAAAAGCGGTTAAAGGGTTATGCAGCCATTGGATACAAGGCGAAGGGTACACCGCAACCATTGGAAGAAGTGCATTCTATTTTTGATAGCCACACATTCTTCCCTGTTTACTCCACTGATATTTTAGCGGCTCGAAAAGAAATTTTGATTGTAAGCCCATTTTTGACTAAACGGCGGGTACTATCTGCACTGAATTATTTGAACTCCACTAACGCAAAGGTGACAGTGCTTACAAAACCGCCGGATAACTACGCCGAGAAAGATAGAGCAAAAATCGTAGGATGCATAGAACTACTTTCACAATACGATGTTACTGTAAAGACTAAAGATCGCATTCATCAGAAATATGCAGTTGTCGATCAGAGGATTGTTTGGTATGGAAGTATCAATTTGCTCAGTTACGGAACTTCTGAGGAAAGTATCATGCGGATCGAGCACACGGATATTGCTCTGGAATTATTGATGGGTTTGTAATCTAAATTATACAGAAAACGAAAAGAAAAGCAATCGGTAAATACGCCGGTTGCTTTTTATGTGTTGAAAGGCGGTGAGTGAGGTGCAGTTACAACTTTAATTTTACACAGGGAGCGTGATTAGTCTCACATCAAAAACATGGGGGTGTCAAAGTCAAAGTGAAGATACATTAAAAAGCTACCTGGTTTTGGACGCTTTATTGTAAAACTAATTTGTAATTTTGGAGGTGTTTTTTGTAAAACTAAATTGTCCGTATACAAGGGCGAATAGAGCATATTTTTGAAAATTTTTGATGGGGTTTTTCTGATTTAATGAACAAAACCTCGGCATAATAGGCATAACGGGGCGAGTAATCGCCCCGTACATCTTTATTTTTCTCAAAAAGCCTTAAATTCGATTCAAAAGTGTTTATGTAATCCCTGCTCGCGCGTTCGACCGTAATAATTATAACGTCATTTCCGTCAATAAAATACAGGAGCTTCGACAAATCTGTGGAATGCGATAGAAAAGCAATTATGAACGAATACCAATAAATGTGGAAGCGAGGTTCTCTAGATGAATGTAGTGTCCCTCGGAGGCGGAACAAACAGCGCAGCCATGATAGTGGGCATGATTAAACGAAAAATACCGATAGACCTTATAATATTTTCCGACACAGGCGGGGAAAAACCGCATACATACCGATTTTTAGAGGCCTTTGACGATTGGCTTGAAGAAAACTATTGTCCTCGGATTGTAACTGTGAAAAAAATATATAAAGGCGAACTATATACACTGGAGCAGTATTTACTGGACAGATGGAAATTCCCCGGTGTTATTTATGGAGTTGGGCAGTGTGCTATGGATTTCAAAATCGAGCCGTTTCTCAAATATTGCAATAAAAATATACAATGTATAACGGTATGGAAGCGCGGCGAAAAAGTGAATCGCTATGTCGGGTTTGATGCCGGAGAGCAACGGCGCGTAGATAAAAATAAAGAAAAATTCGACACTGATAAAAAATATAATATTCACTTTCCTCTCATCGAATGGGGCTGGGGGCGTAAGGAGTGTATTGCAGTTATCAAGGCGGCGGGATTGCCGCAACCGGGAAAATCAAGCTGCTTTTACTGCCCGAATTCTAAAAAAGATGAGATACGGTCTTTGTGGAATCATTATCCCGACCTGTTTGCTCGCGCAGTAGCTATGGAACATAACGCTAAAAAAACAAAGAAAAACGGCAGTAAGTCCAGCATCATCGGGCTTGGGCGCGAATGGACATGGGAAGCGTACCATGATGAATACATGAAATACGCTATTAAAGACAGCGATATAATTACATTCCCTGGATTCGATGAACACATAAGCGGCTGTTGCTGCGGTATGCCATGCGGTTGCAATGACGGCTGAATATATATCTTGAATCAGTTCGACAGGGTTCAGCCGGGGTTCCATGAACCCGAAAGGTTCGCTCCCGCGGACAGGGTATTAAACTAAAACGGAGCGATTACTCGCCCCGTTCATCTTTATTCTTCTCAAAAAGCCTTAGATTCGATTCAAAAGTGGTTATGTAATCCCTGCTCGCGCGTTCGACCGTAATAATTATAACGTCATTTCCGTCAATAAAATATAAAACAATATGGCGGTCATGGTTGATTACGCCTTTTCTAACGCCCATCTCAATCAGCGACGGATACACGGCGTCAATAGCGCAGGAAAGTGGATGAAAGCCAATCTGTTCAAGTTTGCTTTGAAAACTGTCATAAAAATATTCGGCAGTCTGAAAGCTGTAATCATATAAATTAAAATATATTTTTTTGACGTCATCGCTTATAAAATCAGGAACAATTACATTATACTTGTCACTCATGCGTGTAACTTCCCTCGTGCAGTAGCTTCCTTTTTGCATTCTTCATGCAATTGATTTAAGTCAATCGACGGTTTCCCATCCTTGACGTACTGCTTGGCCATTTCAATGCGCTTGCGGTAAAAATCATCTTTTTCTTTCTTTTCGGCGGCAACGACGCCTACAAGCTCGTTGTATTCGTCCATTGTAAGCCTTACAAATTCCTGTCCGCCGTCTATTATTTTTTCAGCCACAAAAGCCACCCCGTTTCTTAGAGTTATTTAGCCATGATTTCTTTCGTGAAACGAAAGTGCGACAAAGTCGCTTGGCGCGAAGCGCCAAATCATAAAGCGCAATGTTCTGGGGCACCCGTTCAAAATCTTTGATTTTGGTAACGGGTCATGGTTATTATACCACAACCACGAAATAAATTCAATGAAAGGGCTGAATATTTGAGATAATGTAAATAAAACAGAACATCTTTTTCCAAGACGCCGGGCTTCGGCGCCCATTCTATTTTAACCGGAGGTTTCAATGAAAACAACTAAAATCACCTTATCACCTAAACTATGGGTACATATTGCAAGATACAGGCTTACCGCCCTGTTCCGCAAAGCAAAGCGTGGCCTTATGCCCGCATCTGCATCGCTAATGACCGCGATGGTTATAACGACAACCGCTTTCGCGGCGGTTCCATCGGGCGGCACGGATATTTGGGGATGGCTTGATACCGCGCTAAACGACCTGTACCAAAAATTCCTGTCGGTTTCCACCATCGCCGCATGCGTTGCCGCTTCCGTCTGTCTGATTATGATGAACTTTTCAACAGACGACAGAGCTGTCGCGACGTCGCGGGCATGGCTTAAACGGATACTCGTAAGCTGGGTAATCCTCAATGTCCTCGGCTTCATCATGGTATACCTGACAGGCTTAACGTCCGGCGGCAGCTATGTTCCGCCCGGCAAGTAGGTAAGCCATATATTGACCAAATCTGAAAGGGGTGGGGTCCGCTGGGCATATTATCCGGTATCTTCAGCTATTTAATCGGGCTTGCGGTTAACCTCATGGATACCGCCATAACAACCTTTTTGGGCGGGCTCGGCTTTGACCTTGAAGTGTTTGAGAAGTATTTCCCCGCCGTTACCGCGTACTACGACATACTTCAAGGCTTTGCCGTGGGGCTTCTCTTAATCATGCTCGTGTTTCAGCTTTTCCGCAACTTCGGCGTCATACTCGACATAGAAGCCGAGGACCCGCTCAAGCTGATTGGCAAAACCGCACTGTTCTACGGCATGATAATCAGCTCCCGCTCGGTTGTAAACATCGTGCTGAAACTGCTCACAGACCCGTATTCAATTTTCTTAAACGCGTACTCCGCGGAAGTGACATTCAGCCTGCTTGATTTGCTTGACAGCATCATAGGCGGGATTCTTACCCCCGGGTTCATGAGCATCGTATACATCATCATGTTGCTTGTTTTAGGCTGGCAATTCTTAAAATTCATTGTGGAGGTCGTTGAGCGGTACATCGTGTTTTTCTTCGTGCTTCAATGCGCGCCCGTGGTTTTCGCGACAGGCGCGTTTAAAAGCACGTCACAGATATTCAAAAGCTGGTGCCGGATGTTGGGCTCGCAGTCATTGTTGCTGCTATTAAACGTATGGTCAATCAAACTGTTCGCAAGCTTCATGACAATCTTCAATTTTAAATCCGGCGATATGGTTTTGTGCTTCCTCATGGGCTATGCGTTTTTGAAATTCTCGCAAAAAGCCGACACGCTTCTCAGGATTTTAGGGCTAAACACCGCGAGCACAGGCGACGTGGTACACGCGCTTGGCAGTACAATCGGCGGCATCGCGCAGACAATCCGGACAGCGGGGGCTATCGCGGGCAGGACAATGGGCGGGCGCGGCGGCGCGTATTCACGCGGAAGCTCCGGCAGCACACATGATTCGGGCGGCGGTGGCCGGCAAAATGGCGGCA
>Ga0099364_10007949_pt1 | contig 15023 bp, 13 predicted proteins | sample TergutTh196P3_FD_73070 | JGI IMG/M metagenome (GOLD analysis project Ga0099364, IMG submission 73070) | Microcerotermes parvus P3 segment gut microbial communities from Pointe-Noire, Republic of the Congo - Th196 P3 | ecosystem: Host-associated > Arthropoda: Insects > Digestive system > Gut ... | reverse complement strand
ACAACTCTTACAAATAATAACATTAATAAGAAATAACAGTTATGAAAAAATATTGTTATTTTTGTATTTACAATTAAGTAAACTTTGTATGTTATAATTAACATTTTTAAGTTTATTTTGCTTTTGTTTTTTACCAATATCCAATTAATTGGTATAACATAAGCAAACAAACAAAAGATTACTTGATTTTATAGAAAGGGTTATATATAAAATGAAAGCTACAGGAATTGTAAGAAGAATTGATGATTTGGGACGAGTAGTTATTCCCAAGGAAATAAGACGCACAATGCGTATTCGAGAGGGAGACCCGCTGGAAATATATACAAACAACGAAGGTGAAGTTATTTTCAAAAAATACAGTCCGATTGGTGAAATTTCCAGTTTTGCCTCACAATATGCAGATGTATTAAGCAAAACAGGCAATATGCCTGCAATAGTTTGCGATAAAGACCATGTTATCGCAGCGGCAGGAATACCCAAAAAAGAAGTATTAGAACGTCGTGTCACAAATGCGTTGGAAGACATAATGGAATCCAGGAAAACTTATATTCACGAAAACACAAACACAAAACCGATTAAACCAATTGAAGGAATGGATAAACATACCTTGGTATGTGCTCCTATCGTAACGGCAGGAGATGTCGGCGGAGCGATTATGTTTATGTCAACAGATGAAGTTGGGGTCGCAAATGACACATTAAACAAACTCGCACAATCAGCGGCATTATTTATAGGGAAACAAATGGAAGAATAGGGTTAATGTGTATATGCCCCCGCCGTTGGCGGGGGCATATACACGCGGAAAAATATTTATAATGTTTTGTAGTAATAGGGAGAGTTCATACACGGAAAAATATTTATAATGTTTTGCAATAATTAAAGAAGTGTATACACGGAAAAATATTGGTGAATTGCAAAAGTAAAATCCGGAAAAAATATTTAAGGTAATTACTATTATTTTCTTGACATCTAAAAAAGTTTAATGTATACTTAAATAGTGAACATTAAACTTTTTTATTTCTCCCCCAACTTAAATTATACAAAAAACCCTACACAATCAAATAATAAATAAAAAACCCTAAGATATTTTTTATTTTTTATTTATTATCTGTAATTTTTTATTTCCGCTTGTTTGGGAAAGGACTATAATAATATAATGAGTGAAAAAAGATTTGTATATGCGGATAATTCCGCAACTACACGCGTTTCTGATAAAGTTTTAACTGCTATGATGCCGTATTTTACTGAAAAATACGGCAATCCAAGTAGTATTTATTCGTTTTCTCATTCCGCAAAAAATGCTGTTGAAGCCGCACGAAAAAAAACAGCCGATGCTATCGGTGCAAAAGAAAGCGAGATATATTTCACATCATGCGGAACAGAAAGCGATAACTGGGCAATAATCGGAGTCGCAGAATATGGTTTAAAAAAGGGCAATAAGCATATAATCAGTACAAATGTCGAACATTCCGCTGTTATGAAAACCTTAAAATTTCTCGAAAAACATGGATTCGAAGTTACTTTGCTTGAAGCGGACACACAAGGTATAATCACCGCCCAACAAGTGCAAAACGCAATCCGCAGCGACACTTGCTTAGTCAGTGTTATGTATGCGAACAACGAAATAGGCACGATTTATCCTATTCAAGAAATAGGGAAAATATGCCGTGAAAGCGGAGTTTTATTCCACACAGATGCCGTTCAAGCTGTCGGAAACGCAAAAATAAATGTGATGGAACAAAATATAGATTTACTTTCGCTTTCGGGACATAAAATTCATGCACCAAAGGGTATAGGCTGTCTTTATGTAAAAAAAGGAATTGCTTTAGAAAATCTTATGCACGGCGGTGGACAGGAACGCGGAAAACGCCCCGGAACTGAAAACGTCCCATATATCGTAGGTTTTGGGGAAGCAATTCAAAACGCATCACAAAATATCGAGCAAAAAGTTGAATATGTAACAAATTTACGCGATACATTACTACAAGGTATTTTATCAATTCCAAAGGTTAAAATAAATGGTACAATGGACAGCAGATTATGCGGAAATCTTAACATTTCTTTCGAGGGAATTGAAGGTGAATCAATTCTTTTAGGGTTGGATATACAAGGAGTTTGTGCATCGTCGGGTTCGGCGTGCACATCGGGTTCGTTGTCGGCATCGCACGTTTTATTAGCGTTAAATCTTTCCCACGAATTGGCACACGGTTCTTTGCGTTTATCGTTAAATGAAGAAAACACAATGGAAGATGTTGAATATATAATAAAAGTTTTGCCGCCGATTGTAGAAAAATTAAGAAAGATGTCGCCCTTATATAGGAATTAGGAATTAGGAGATAGGAATTAGTAGATTTGCGACTGTATAATGTATAGATGATTAGGAATTAGGAGATAGGAATTAGTAGGTTTGCGACTGTATAATGTATAGATGATAAGGAGAGAGATGTTTTATATGCAGTATAGTGATAAAGTTATGGATCATTTTATTAACCCGCGTAATATGGGGGAAATTATAGATGCTGACGGTGTTGGTCAAGTCGGTAATGCTCAATGCGGAGATATTATGAAGATGTACTTAAAAATCGAGGACGATATAATAAAAGACGTTAAATTTCAAACATTCGGGTGTGCATCTGCTATTGCATCGAGTTCAGCTTCTACCGATTTAATTAAAGGCAAATCCATCAATGAGGCATTGAAACTTACAAACAGAGCCGTAATGGACGAATTGGACGGACTTCCTGCTGTGAAAATCCATTGCAGTGTATTAGCAGAACAAGCAATAAAAGCCGCACTTTCGGATTATTATACAAAAAAAGGAATAGACCCGGTCCCCATCGTCGGAGAAATTAAAGAACATTAAATCGGTATCAGTATAGTGAATACATTTTAAAATGATGGAAAAAGACATTGAAAAAATGCATTCACATTCGGTATTTTCACTTATTGGATAAGACCATTTTTAAGTGAAAATACTATATACAAAAAAAGGCGGTTTGAAATTTGAAAAATCAAGACGAAGTTTTTTTATTATTAAGTGAGTTTTCTGTTAAATTTAATGAATATGTGGATAAGTTTGATGAATTAGACGAAAAAGTTTTAAGATTAAAAGAAAAATCAGAAGTTATAAAAGTTTTAGCAGGACATATAAAAGACCACGAATTAAAAAAATCAGCAATAGATCTAAAAAATATCGCAAAAATATTAAGAAATATTAGTGATGAATGATAAATGATAAATTATGAATGATAAATACCCCCACCCGCCATAGGCGGGTGGGGGGATTCCTAATTCCTAATTTTTGTTGATATGCAAAATTTGTGTTATTGAATAAATTTTCGCGTTAACAAAAATTGTCCTAATTCCTAATTCCTATTTTTTGTTATCGGACTTAATTGCTTTATTAATAAAACACATATTGCGGTTTTTATTACATCGCCAATTAAAAATGGAATTACAAAACCCGACAAGAGTTTTACAAAATTTTCTGCATTTAAAACATAATCTTCTACTGTTCTGAAATAAAAAAGGATTCCACCACAAACTCCGAACAAATATGTAACAAACCAGCCTGCATACATCGCAAGTATCAAAACAACAACAGACTTTCCGAAAATTTGAATTATTATACCTGTTACAAATGCACATACAATATAACCGATAATAAAACCGCCTGTAGGCCCTGCTAAAGCACCGATTCCTCCGTTAAATCCTGCAAATATCGGAATTCCTATCAACCCGAGGGCGACATACACAAGTTGACTTATTGTTCCGTATTTTGCTCCCAATAAGCCTACTGCGGTAAAAATAGAAACGTGAGTGAATCCGATAGGAATTATTCCTATGTTAATTGACCAAGGGGATAAAACCGCACTCGTTGCGGCAAAAATAGCGCATAAAGTTAAAATTTTCACATTGATTTTTTTCATGTTTAAGTTTTTCCTTTCAATTTAGGTAATTGCAAGCAATTACAGTGATCAGTGGTCAGTGACCAGTGATCAGATGCCAAAATTTATAATTTTTTGTACATTGGTATTAATACATACTATCATAACATTTCTCAATTGTCAACCTTTAAATGTTATCGGTTGACAATTGCTCGTTTGGGTAATTTAATAATAATACTATCATAAAAAACTTTTTTTGACAAAAAAAGTTTTTTATGATAGTATTATGTTATTGAGTACATCGTGTGGCAGCGGAATGAATAAAACAATCTTTATTCATTCTGAGGAAAGTCCGCGCATCATAGGGCAGGATAGCTGCTAACGGCAGCCGAGGGTGACCTTAGGGAAAGTGCAACAGAAAAGTACCGCTCATTTTTGTAAATTAGATTTGAGTAAGGATGAAAAGGCGAGGTAAGAGCTCACCGGAATATGGGAAACCATATTGCCGTGTAAACCCTATCCGATGCAACATCGACAGTGATGCTTGCCCGAGCAATATCACGACGGATGGCATGAGTATTACAGTGATGTAATGCCCAGATAGATTGTCACAGTGTTAAGTTTTTAACATTACAGAACGCGGCTTACAAAAGTAGTCATGTTTGAATAAATATTCAAACAGGAAAATTTTTGCTTGCACGAAATTTTTATTTAAATTTAAAATTTCGTGTACGTAAAAATTATTAGGATGATTTTTGTTGACATGGAATTTTCATAAACACAATAAAATACAAATATCAACAAAAATTAGGATTTAGGATTTAGGAAAAGGATTATAGTTTTATGGAAAAGGTTCGGATACAGAAGATTATTGCTGATTCCGGGATGTGTTCACGGCGTAAGGCTGAGGAATATATTAATACAGGACGGGTTTTACAAAACGGACGACGGGTGAAAATCGGCGATAAGGCTGACCCTGAAAACGATTTAATCGCAGTTGACGGTATTAATATACAACGCAAAAAATCCCAAAATGTATATTATATGCTCCACAAACCACGCGGTTATGTTACAACTATGCAGGATGAAAAAAACAGAAAATGTATTGCTGACTTGATAGTTAATATCAAAGAGCGTGTTTATCCAATCGGAAGATTAGATGTAAATTCTGAAGGGTTAATATTGCTGACTAACGACGGTGATTTTGCGAATAAACTTATGCACCCTGTTCATCATGTTAACAAAGTTTACAGAGTAACAATCCGTCCCGATATTACCGATGAACAATGTGCAATATTATCGGCAGGAATAATTATTGACGGAAAAATGACCGCACCGTCGGTGGTTAATGTTATCAGCAAAGAAAAAGACAGAGTTGTATTGGAAATTATTTTAAGAGAAGGACGTAACAGGCAAATCCGCAAGATGCTTGAAAGTTTAAATATAGAAGTCGCACGATTGAAAAGAACAAACATAGGCCCTGTAAAATTAGGAATGTTAAAACCGGGTGATTGCCGCGAACTAAGAAAAGAAGAAATCCGCGCATTAAAAAATGCTGTGAAGAAAGAAAAGTAATGATTTATGAATATGCTTTTATATCCCAACCTTAATAAAAAAAATGCAAGAGAATGTACAATAAAAATTGCACAAACTCTTGAAAAATTAAATTGCAAGTCATACATTTCAAAAGAATATCAAGAAAATTTTATGAATAATCCTTATATGATTTTCGGACAGTTGCAAAACATACTTAAACAATGTGATGTTGTTATCGGTATCGGCGGCGACGGTTCTATCATCAGTGCCGCTCATCATGCCGCTTTACAAGACAAGCTTGTGTTCGGAATAAACACAGGAAGGCTGGGATTTTTAGCAGAACTCGAAGTAGAACACCTTGACAAATTAAAAATGCTCGCAGATGGAAATTTCACCGTAATAGAACGCATGATGTTAAATCTAAATTACCAAAACCAAAGTCATGATGCGTTAAATGATATTGTTGTTTCCTGTTGTTCTCCTTCAAAAATTATAGATATAAACGTGAGTTATAATTCAAATTTAATCGGAAATTATCGAGCGGACGGTATGATTTTTTCCACTCCAACAGGCTCTACTGCATATTCACTTTCGGCAGGCGGCCCTATTATCGACCCTGTTCTTGACACAATCACTATGACGCCTATTTGCCCTCATTCACTGTTTACCCGTTCGATTTTATTCGCATCAGATAAAAGTTTAACGGTATCGGCAAATTGGTCAAATAATTTAGAAGTTTATATAACTTTGGACGGAAAAACAAATATCCCAATAAAATGCGGAGAAGATTTTACAATACAAAAATCAACAAATTCTGTAAAATTTATTGAACTGGGCGAACATTACTTTTTCGATTCCATAAATACTAAATTTTTGAATAACATTCATAATAATTCATAATTTATAATTCATAATAAATTGTTATTTATTGTTTAACATTCCTTTTTATTGTATTTTATTTTTAATTCTACACAATTTTTTTACACACTTTTTACTTGATAATTCCTATAAAATATGTTATTATTTTTGAAAATAACAAAAATAGGAATATTATTTTACATAAAAACTTTAAATGTTTACACAAAGTTTATAAAATCATGTAGTTAAAATTCACATTGTTATTTTATAATGATATGAGGGTTATTTATAAAAGATAATTTGTTTATTAAATGGGGGTATTGAAAAAGTCGATACCCCCTCAAATATAAAAATTTAAGGAGAATAAAAACATGAGCGGAAAATTTTTAAGAAAACATCAAGAAGTTAAGTTTCTTGATAAGAAAAGGTTATTAGCATTATTATTGTCAATAGTAATGTTAATTTCTATGTTACCGACTTTTGCAATGTCTGTGAAAGCAGAAACAAACGAATGGGAAAGACCAAACGTTAAACACGAAAATTTAGCAGAACATCTAATTATACTTCAGACTTTCGGCGGAGGTCAAAATCAAAATGCAACTCCCTTTTCACACAGTTTTATTGAGTTGTATAACCCAACTGCGGAAACTGTAGATTTGACAGGTTGGAAAGTTGCGTATTATGACGAAAGAGAACAAGCAGGACGTACTTCTTATGAATGGGATGTAACTTTATCCGGTACATTAGCCCCGGGGTGTTCATTTTTAATCAGAGGGCAAGCTTTGACCGATTTAATTGACCCTGCTTATGAAATTGAAGATTATGATATAAGTTTACCCGATAATTGGTTGGATAATAACAATTATGAAGTTACATTATTAAATCCAAACGATGATGTTGTTAACAAAATGGAGTTTTTACCGGCTTCAGCGGTTGCTGATATGAACAAACGCACAGTACGCCGTCGAATTAGTTTTACTGCGAACACAGAAGAAAGATTTGACGGTCGCATGAGACTTGACAATGCAGATGATATGCCGATTGATACATTCAACGCAATACGTCCGCGCAGTACAGAAGACGGCGAATGGGGCGTACATCATGGAATGGAAGCAGATTCATCAAAAAAAGGCGAATTGTTGATAGGCTCATTTTATATCGGTACTGATAATTCATCAGCAGGAACACACAGTTATGTAGAAATATTTAACCCTAACTATTATGCTGTAGAATTAAATAATAATTTTGCATTGCATTACAAAGACGTGGAAAGAATAAACGGCGGAGCAAGAACTCCCGATTGGTTGAAATTGGATTTAGAAGGCACAATTCCTGCTTTTACCTCGTTTCTTGTTAATCTTGGCGAAACCACATCATTACCGTTGAGTGCAGGCGGCACTAACGTTAGAGTTGGAAATTTAAACCTTCTTGATAAAACATTTGACCAAGATTTCAAAATCGACGATGAAATGATTCCTGTATCTTTGTTGCATAATAAAGGGGTAAAATTAGTTATTACATCCAATCAAGATGAAATATCTTCTGATATAAAAAATCCTTTTACCGGCGATGGAGAAGGACAAATTGACGGATATGAAGATATGGTCGGCGTATCCGGTAATGATTCTGTTTCTCCAACAACAAACGGCTTCGAAATTGATTCTGTACTCGCAGGTTCTCAAAGCGGTCAGTCCAAACAAAGAGGATTTGTAAGGATTAATCAAGTTAACGATAAAAGATACCAAGACACAAACAACAACGCTCTTGATTTTATTTCTGTTGATTACAGAGATATAGATTTTATAACTAATTCCGATAACGATGGACTTCTCCCGCGTGCTTTAGAAGACGGAGAACATACCGAAACAAAAATTAGTACAATTATTTCATTAATTGATGCTATTCCGGCGGTAGAAAACATAACTCTTGCCGACAAATCAAAAGTGGAAACAGCAAGAGAAGCTTATACTATACTCACATTAGACGCAGAAAAAGCGCTTATCACAAACTATGCGAAATTGACAGCGGCAGAACTTAAAATATTAGAACTTGAAAATCCTGCACTACCGGATGAAGTAAGCGCTGTTATAACAGCAATTAACGAAATTCCTGCGGTAGCTGAAATAACTCTCGCCGACAAATCAAAAGTAGATGCGGCAAGAACTGCATACGATGCACTCGCGACTGCCGAATTAAAAGCACTTGTCACAAATTATAGTGCATTAGAAACGGCGGAAGCAAAAATTGTTGAACTCGAAACAGACAAAACAGCGGCGGATGCTGTGATTGCATTAATTGAAAATCTTCCTGCGGTTGCGGATTTAGTTACATCAAATAAAACAGCAGTAGATACTGCGGCGGCGGCATTTGACGCAATTTCTGAATCACAAAAATTATTAGTTCCCGAAAATCTTCGCACCAAGTTACAAGAAGCGGTAACAAAAATGGCGACTATCGGAAATACATTCAGAATAACATTTAACCATAATTACACAGGTCCGAGTGATTTCACCAGATTGACTCAGTCTAACGGAAGATTATCGGCAATACCAAACCCGACTGCAAGAGCGAATTATCAATTTAACGGTTGGTGGACACAAGCTACAGGCGGTACAAGAATTTCCACTACACATACATTCAACGGTGATGTTACTGTTCACGCTCGTTGGGTGCAAATTTTTACAGTTACTTTCAGAGACGACAGTAAGATAATGCCAAAACCAACAAGAAGAACAGTTACAAGCGGTTCAACAGTATCAACTCCTGCAAAACCCGGCAAAAAAGGATTTACTTTTATAGGATGGTATACAGCATCAAATTTAAAAACTAAATTTAGATTTGGAAACAATGGCACAAAAATTACAGGCAACACAAATATATTCGCAAAATGGGAAAGAAATCCTGTTAAACCTGCAAAATTTAGTGCGAAAAGAAGCGGAAAAAGAGTAAACTTAAAATGGAGCAAACAAGCAGGAGCAAGGATTGAAATCCAAAGAAGAAGTGCCAACGGAAAATGGGTAACAGTAAGAACAACAAAAGCAGGAGCAAGTTCATGGAAAACAGGGAATTTGAAAAAAGGAAGTTATACCTTTAGAATAAGAGCAAGAAAATCAAATACAACTCCAAAAAATAGCAGTTGGGCAACTTCAAAAAAAGTTACAGTAAGATAAAGGAGAAAATATTTATGTCTAAATTATTATATCAAGAACATGGGAGTTTTCGTTTGACTACAAACGATAATCGCACAATTTATGTTGACCCATATAAAGGAACAGGGTATGATGTCCCTGCTGATTTAATTTTAGTAACACATCAACATAAAGACCATAATCAAATACAATTATGCGCTCAAAAAGAAGATTGCACAATTATTACTAACGAGGAAGCCCTTGCGGACGGTAAACACAATAACTTTGATATAAACGGGATTGTGATACATTCCGTTGAAGCGTCCAACAAAAACCACGACCCGAAAAAATGTGTCGGTTATATCATTTCTTTTGACGGTGTGAAAATTTATGCCGCAGGTGACACATCCAAAACACAACAAATGGAAAAGTTTTCAGAACTTGAAATTGATTACGCTTTATTCCCCGGCGACGGTTTTTATAATATGGGTCCGGAAGAAGCCGCCGAATGTGCGAAACTCATCAACGCAAAACACAACATACTAATCCATGTAAAAGCTGACGAATCAATAAAAGAAATAGCCGAAAAATGGAACGCTCCAAATAAACTAATCTTAGAACCTGGTCAAGAAATAGAATTGTAATAAACACAAATGCTCCCTGCCAACGGCAGGGAGCATTTGTGTTTATAAAATTTTTTTTGAATTAATGAAAAATGAAGAATGAAAAGTGAAAAAGGAAAAATACAAAATGTGCCTTTGTATATCTAAATGGCATATATTTTTCATTCTTCCTTTTTCATTTTTCATTTTTCATACTTATTCTTCGTAGTCCGATAGGGCACATTTTGAACATCTACCGCAACGCCTGGACAATAGATTCCTTGTCTTGATAGCCGTTTATTGTATTATCAATTTTACCGTTTTTGAAAATTGTCATGTGAGGAATACTGAGTACATTGTAATTTGCCGCAAGGGATTGATTTTTTTCTATATCAACTTTATATATAACAGCATTGCTTCCAATTTCATCGGCGGCTTCTTCTAACACAGGGGAAAGCATTTTACAAGGCCCGCACCAATCCGCATAAAAATCAACCAAAACCGGACGTTTTTCATGTAAAACTAATTTTTCAAAATCAACTTCATTAATATTTTTAACTTGCATAAAAAAAATTTCCTTTCGGTTTTTTGAATATACATTCATCTACGGTATATTATATTCCTTTATACCATAAAGGAATATATATTTTTTTGCGGACGGCAGATTGCCGCTCCTACTTAATTTTCCGCAAAACGTTTTATTATTTTTCGAGTATATCCCCCGCCGTAGGCGGGGGATATACAATCTCTCATTCTTATTATTTGCACTCTTTTTCGCAATATTCGCAGTAAGTTTTATTATTATTTGTTATGGATAAATTCGGTAAATGAATTTCTGATTGTGTTATGCATTTTTCGTTTTTGCATTGTATGGAACTTGAAGGGTTTGCCAGAATAACAGGGTTTGAATCGTGATTTTTAAGTATATGCAACATCAAAGACATTCGTGCATATACCCCCAATCTTGCTTGTTCAAAATATATAGCCCTTTTATCGCCGTCTACTTCCGGATGAATTTCATCTTCGCGGGGAAGCGGATGCATGATTAACATATTATCTTTTGCTTTTTGCAATTTTGCTTTATCCAAAATATATTTACCGATATGTTCGTTATAATCTTCAAGATATTCATTAGGACGAATAAATCTTTCTTTTTGTATACGTGTTGAATATAATATATCCAATGTCGGAAGTGCGTATGTAAGGGAATAATCTTCATAATATTCATTACCATGAGATTTTATTATATCTTTTATATATTCCGGAATTAAAAAATCCGATGTTGATATAAAAACAAATTTTATATTATCAAAATTACATAAAGCTTTTACTAATGAATGAACAGTACGTCCGTATTTTAAATCGCCGCAAAAACCTATAGTAAAATTTTTAATGCCGTTTAGCTTTTTATGGATTGTCACAAGGTCTGTTAATGTTTGGGTAGGGTGCAAATGGTCGCCGTCGCCTGCATTTATTATTGGGCAATATGACGACAATGCCGCCGCTTTTGCCGCTCCTGATTTTGGATGTCTTATAGCTATAATGTCCGCAAAATTAGAAACAATTTTTATTGTGTCGGATAAGCTTTCGCCTTTTGTTGTTGATGAACTCGAAGGGTCGGAAAAACCGATAACTTGTCCGCCCAAACGATACATAGCGGTTTCAAAAGACATCTTAGTGCGGGTGGAAGGTTCGAAAAATAAAGTCCCTAAAATCTTCCCGGAAAGAGTTTGTGAATAATCGTTCGGGTGTTTTTCAATATCAGAAGCATCTTGAATAATTTTATGCCATTCGTCCAAAGTAAAATCAGTAAAATCAATCAAATGATTCATAAAAAATTATCTACCTTTCGTGAATAGAAATTAGGAAATAGAAATTAGGAATTAGTTTTTATGGTGAATGAGTATATTAGATATTATAACAAACAAAATGATAAATTGCAACATATTTTATGTTGACGTTTAATGATATTTTTAAAAAAATAGCTTGTAATTATAAAAACATCATGCTATAATGAAAATAGGTGTGGTTTATGTATTCGTACCCTCGCCGTTGGTGAGAGTACGAATAAATAAAAACATTTATTAAAAATTTGTTTACAATTACACTTCTTTATTCTGTTATTATGTATTTAATGAAATTGAAAGGAATGGTTAATACTTATGATTGAAGTTCACAATCTTAGTAAACGTTATGGAAATAAAATCGCGCTTAATGATGTTAGTTTTACCGTGAATGAAGGTGATATTTTGGGGTTTTTAGGGCCTAACGGAGCGGGCAAAACCACCACAATGAATATACTTACAGGATATATTTCATCTAACGAAGGTAATGTTAAAATTAACGGCCATGATGTTTTGGACAACCCCAAACAAGCTAAAGAAAATATAGGATATTTACCCGAACACCCCCCTCTATATAAAGACATGACGGTAAAAGCGTATTTAGGGTTTTTATATGAGCTTAAAAAATGCAAATTACCCAAAACCAAACATCTACAAGAAGTCACCGAACTTATAAAAATCGACCATGTTTATAATAGAGTTATCGGTCACTTGTCAAAAGGTTATCAACAACGTGTAGGATTAGCAGGAGCGTTAATCGGAGACCCTAAAATTTTAATTTTAGACGAACCTACCGTCGGACTTGACCCGCAGCAAATTATCGAAATACGCAAATTAATAAGACAACTCGGACAAACGCATACAATAATATTATCATCACATATCTTACATGAAGTACAAGCAGTTTGCGAAAGAATAATTATTGTAAATGAAGGTGAAATTGCGGCAGATGATACACCTGCAAATCTTGCGAAATCATTAGCTGCCGAAAACAGCTGTACTGTAAAAATAAAAGGCGTTGAGGACGATATTTATCATGCGTTAAAATCAATTCCTCATGTAGAAAAAGCGATAAGCAGCGGTGAAGTAGAAAAAGGCATTTTTGAATTTACAGTAGAACCTAAAGATTCTAAAGACATACGTTATGATATATGGGAATCTATGAAAAGGAAAGATTATCCTATTTTAGGACTTAAAGATTCTGTAATGTCTTTAGAAGATGTATTTTTAAGACTTACAAATGCAAAAGAAGAAATTGAAGAACAAATTTATGATAATAACGAAACTAATGAAGTGCCAGGTAAAAGAGATTCTTCTGTGAAATTAGAAGATTATTTTGAAGTGCAAATTGAAAATACCGATGACAATAATGATAACGACAACGAAACTAAAAATACCGATGATAATAACGATAATGATAATAGCGAAAATGATGAATAAGGAGATGAGATAATGGTATCAATATTTAAACGAGAATTTTTTTCATATTTTAATTCACCTTTGGGGTATGTATTTTTAACAGCGTTTTACTTTTTTTCCGGAATGTTTTTCTATGTTTTTGTTTTAGTTCACAATTCAACAAGAATTGGTATGATATGTGAAAATATGTTCCAGATTGTGCTTTTTGTTGTTCCAATTATTACTATGCGGCTTTTAAGTGAGGAAAAACGGCAAAAAACCGACCAAGTATTATTAACTTCACCAATTTCATTAACTTCTGTCGTTTACGGTAAGTTTTTAGCCGCTTGTTCTATTTTAGCAATAGGAACAGCAGTAACATTAATTTATGCTTTTGTTATATCAGCATTTAGTGTTTCTTCCTTGAATTGGCTCGAAATTTTCGGAAATATTTTAGGGCTTTTATTATTGGGCGGAGCGATGATTTCAGTAGGATTATTTATTTCTGCTTTAACAGAAAGTCAAGTTGTCGCCGCAGTTAGCACTTTTGCAGTTTCTATCGGATTGTTGTTTGTTGAAATGTTATCAAGCGGTCTTAATAACGAAATTATCACAACAATTATAAACGGAATTTCTTTTTCGGGCAGGTATCGGGAATTTACCCAAGGAATATTTAATATTTCAAACTTTTTATATTTTATAAGTGTAATAGTAATATTCAATTTCCTAACCGTCCGCATAATAGAAAAAAGAAGATGGGCATAGTTTGAATAAAATTATTCAAACAGGGGAATTTTTGCTGATGCGAAATTTTTATAGTAAATTAAAATGATATAAACGCAAAAATTATAGGTGTTAGGTTTTAGGAGTTAGGATTATAAAGAAAGCAGAAAGGTTTTAAATTTATGATGAAATTTTTGAATAATAAAAAGTTTAAACACGGGTCTATGGCTATGGTTGTTACTATTATTTTTATAGCGGTAGTTGTTGTTTTAAACATTGTAATTTCAATTTTGGTTGAAAGATTTCCGTTAAGATTGGATTTTACCGACAACAGTATGTTTACTATGGCAGATGATACAAAGAAGTTTCTCGCAGATGTTGATATGGATGTAAATATAACTATGTTAGAAACTGAGGAAAACTTGAAAAATTTAAGCGCTGAATATTTTCAAGTTTATAATACTCTAAAAAGTTTTGAGCAACATTCCGGGAAAGTAAAATTAGTTTTTAAAGATTATAACAAAAACCCCGGGATTGCCGCTGAATATGAAGATTTAACTATTTCAAAAGGGGATATTATAGTACAAAGTGATTTGCGTTACAGTAAAATAGGAATTAACGATTGTTTTGTTTATGCAGATAATCCCAACCCCGACGGCTCTGTTAAAATAAATTCTTCTATTGCCGAAGAAAAGCTGACAACAGAAATTTTAAAAGTTACACAAAAAGAATTAATAAAAGTCAGTTATATATCAAAACCCACTAATTTTGATATTTCTGAATTTCTTAGTTTACTGTCTTCAAACATTTATGAAGTTGGTGAACAAAGTTTAACAGTAGGTGAATTTGATGATTCTGTAAAACTTTTAATAATATCTGCTCCTACAACAGATTTTACAGATGATGAATTAAATAAAATCGAAGATTTTTTATACAATAAAGGCAATTTTGACAAAGGATTGTTATATATTCCTACCCTCAATCAATCACCGCTTCCAAAATTAGACAGCTTTTTGGAACAATGGGGAATCAAAGTAGAAAAATCAG
>Ga0099364_10007948_pt1 | contig 15025 bp, 9 predicted proteins | sample TergutTh196P3_FD_73070 | JGI IMG/M metagenome (GOLD analysis project Ga0099364, IMG submission 73070) | Microcerotermes parvus P3 segment gut microbial communities from Pointe-Noire, Republic of the Congo - Th196 P3 | ecosystem: Host-associated > Arthropoda: Insects > Digestive system > Gut ... | reverse complement strand
AAGAAGCGGCTAACATTAAAAAACAATTGGAAGATGCGGGAGCAACTGTTGAGGTTAAATAGCCACAGAGTAAAAATACTCTGTTTGTTCTTGTAGTTAGTTAGTAAAAAATCAATAGTTCGGCCGAATGGCCGCTCTATTGATTTTTTGCATTTTATGACAAATTACCCGTATAAAATCACATTAAGGTCAGTAATCAATGCAAATACAAGAAGAAAGAAAAGTAGTAAATTACGGTAAAATCAATTCAAATGCGTACTTGCCCAATTTTATAGAAATCCAGATTAAATCCTATACGTGGTTTTTGCAAGCCAACGTTTCTAAAAAAAAGTCACAGGGATTGCAGGCGGTTTTTGAAGAGATTTTTCCTATAGAAAGTCCTCACGAGGATGTTGTTCTGGAATTTATTGACTATGAAATAGGAACCCAGAAATATTCTGAAAACGAATGCAAAGACCGTGATGCGACTTTTGCGGCGCCGCTCAAGGCAACCATCCGCCTTATAAGAAAAGATACTATGGAAGTCCGCGAACAGGTCGTTTACATGGGCGATATCCCCTTGATGACAAAAAGAGGCACCTTCATTATAAATGGGGCAGAGCGCGTAGTAGTTAACCAGCTTCACAGGTCTCCCGGGATATTTTTCTTCTTTGACGATGTTGAGAGGCTTTATAATGCGAGGGTAATTCCCGACCGGGGCTCATGGCTTGAGTTTGAAATGGATACTAAAGGTTACATCATAGCCAGAATAGACCGCAAGAAAAAATTTCCGGTTACATTGCTTGTCAAGGCAATGGGGTATGAGACAAACGAAGAGGTAACAAAGCTCTTTTACGATACAAAAACCGTTTCACTAAAAACAGATGAAGATTATGACAGCCTGAACGGTAAAAGGCTCGCTGTTGACGTTGTAAGCAAAGAGACCGGCGAGTTAATTTTTGAGGTTGGCGATAGAATAAATATAGATGGCATTGTCGTTCTCAAAGAGGAAAAAGTTGATGAAGCCGTAATAATAGAGTTTCCCAACAATAAAGATGACGCTTTTTTGTCCAACACACTTACTTATGAGAATGACTTTATAAAAAAGAATATTAAAGCGGATCCGGAACACAGGTTTTCCAGTTCTGAATTGGCTCTTTTGGTGCTGCATAATATTTTAAGGCCGGGAGAACCTACCACTCTTGAAAATGCAAAGTACGAGCTTGACCGTTTGTTTTTTAATCCCAAAACTTATGCGCTTGGTTCGGTCGGGCGTTACAAAATTAACAACAAGTTCGGCTTTAACACCAAAAGCGAGATTCTCACAAAAGAAGATATTATATCTGCTATAAAATATATATTCTACCTCATAGCCGAGGCCGACGGTTACGCCATTGAGGTTACTGATGAAAACGGCAAAGTTGAAAAACGCAGGATTCTCACTATAGTGGATGATATAGATCATCTTGGCAACAGGCGCGTACGTTCGGTCGGCGAGCTTATTATGAACCAGATCAAAGTGGGTTTTCAGAGAATGGAGCGCGTCATCAAGGAGCGCATGACGATACAGGATCTTGACGTAATTACTCCGCAGGCGCTCATCAGCATAAAACCGATTTCGGCCGTTATAAACGAATTCTTTGGTTCAAGTCAGCTTTCACAATTTATGGATCAGACAAATCCCTTAGCGGAACTTACGCATAAAAGACGGCTTAATGCGCTCGGCCCCGGCGGGCTTTCACGCGAAAGGGCGGGCTTTGAGGTTCGCGATGTTCATCCATCCCATTATGGACGCATGTGTCCGATTGAAACCCCTGAAGGCCCCAATATCGGCCTTATAGTCTCGCTCTGTACTTTTGCGAGAATAAATGATTACGGATTTCTTGAGACCCCTTACAGAGTTGTTGAAGAAGGCAAGGTTACGGAACGTATCGAATTTCTTACCGCCGATATTGAAGACAAATACTCGATAGCGCAGGCAAACTCCGAAATTAATGAGGACGGCAGTTTTCAGGGTAACCTTATTCCATGCCGCAACAGAGGAAATTTTCCGTACAAGAAGCCAAGAGAAATTCAATATATGGATATTTCGCCGGATCAGGTCTTTTCGGTTTCGACCGCTCTTATACCGTTCCTTGAACACGATGACGCTAACCGTGCACTTATGGGTTCCAATATGCAGCGTCAGGCCGTGCCCTTGATGGTTGAAGAGGCGCCTTTAGTGGGTACCGGAATGGAGTCTTATGCCGCTTACGATTCGGGCGTATTGCTGCATGCCGACCGCGGCGGCGATATTTTATATGTTGACGCCGGCTGCGTGAAAATAAAGGCGTCGGGCGGCGAGGTTGACGAGTACGAATTGCAAAAATTTAAACGCACCAATCAGGGCACTTGTTTTAACCAGAGACCTATCGTATTGCCCGGACAAAAAGTCAAGGCCGGCGACGTTATTGCCGACGGCCCTGCAACCGATAACGGACGCCTTGCGCTTGGCAAAAATATTATTGCGGCTTTCATGCCGTGGATGGGCTATAACTTTGAGGATGCCATTCTTCTTTCAGAGAGGCTTGTAGAGGAAGATATATTCACCTCAATACATATTGAACAGTTTGAGATAGAAGCCCGCGAGACCAAACTTGGTGCCGAGTTTATTACGCGCGATATTCCAAACTTGAGCGAAAAGGCTTTCAGAGATTTGGATATTGACGGAATTGTGCGCATCGGCGCGTATGTCGAGCCGGATGACATACTCGTGGGCAAGGTTACGCCCAAAGGCGAACAGGATATTACTCCCGAGTACAAGCTGCTTCATTCTATTTTTGGCGAAAAAGTCAGAGAAGTGCGCGACACTTCGCTTAGAGTGCCCAATGGAGTAGAAGGGATTGTTATTGATGTTAAACGTTTCTCAAGAGAAAATGGAGATGAACTTGCTCCGGGTGTTGAAGAATTGGTAAAAGTATATATAGCCGACAAAAGAAAAATATCGGTCGGCGATAAAATGGCCGGACGTCATGGCAACAAGGGCGTTATATCAAGGATTGTTCCCGAATATGATATGCCCTATCTTCCTGACGGAACTCCTGTTGATATAGTCCTTAATCCGCTTGGAATTCCTTCCCGAATGAATATAGGACAGCTTCTTGAAACCGAATTGGGTTGGGCTGCTAAAGAATTGGGTATTATAATTGAGACTCCGATTTTTAACGGCGTAAAAGAAGATGACATCAGGGGCTTGCTCGGCGAGGCAGGGCTTCCCGGAGATTCTAAAGCGGTTCTGCGCGATGGACGCAGCGGCGAGCCGTTTGAAGACAGAGTAATGGTGGGCTGCGTTTATATGCTCAAACTTGCTCACATGGTAGATGATAAAATACATGCGCGTTCGACCGGCCCGTACTCTTTGGTTACGCAGCAGCCTCTTGGCGGAAAAGCGCAATTCGGCGGACAAAGACTCGGCGAGATGGAAGTCTGGGCGCTTGAGGCGTACGGTGCGGCTTACACGCTTCAGGAACTCCTTACCGTGAAATCGGATGATATGCTCGGAAGAGCCAGAATATATGAGGCTATAGTCAAAGGAATCAATACCACGTCGCCCGGTATTCCGGAATCGTTTAATGTACTTATTCAGGAATTGCGCGGGCTTGCGCTTGATGTGCGTATTTTTGACGAAGCAGGGGATGAGATAAGCCTGTCTGAATGGAGCGAGGGCTTTACCAAATCCAAGGAAAAAATAAAAATTGATACTCTTCATAATAAATAATTACGAATCAAGGGAGATACAATGAGAGATTTTAATGATTTCAGTTCAATGCAGATTAGATTAGCTTCCCCTGATTTGATCAGGGAATGGTCGTATGGAGAGGTAAAGAAGCCTGAAACTATTAACTATAGAACGCTTAAACCTGAACGGGACGGTCTGTTCTGTGAGCGCGTATTTGGAACCACAAAGGAATGGGAATGCTATTGCGGGAAGTTCAAGTCAATCAGGTACAAGGGCGTTGTATGCGACCGTTGCGGCGTTGAGGTAACCCACTATAAGGTAAGACGCGAAAGGGGGGGGCATGTCGAACTTGCCACGCCGGTGGCGCATATCTGGTATTACAGGTCGGTACCGTCGCGCATAGGCCTCTTGCTTGATATAACGGTCACTTCCCTTAAAGCGGTTCTTTACTATGAAAAATTTATAGTAATAGATCCGGGCGAAGCCGAGAACGATGATGTGAAAAGATGCGATATAATTGATGAAGATACTTATTACACTCTGTATGAAAAATACGGCGAAACTTTTCATGCCGGTATGGGGGCAGAGGCCGTCAAAGAACTTTTGATGAGCATTGACTTGGACGAAGAGTCGCGCCTCATAAGGCAGGAGATACACAATAAATCGGCTAAAGAAGTTAAGATAGACAAGAAACTTATAAAACGTCTTGAACTTATAGAATCTTTTAAAGAGTCGAAGAACAGGCCGGAATGGATGATACTTGATGTCATACCGGTCATTCCGCCTGAGCTTCGCCCTATGGTTCAGCTTGACGGCGGGCGTTTTGCGACATCTGATTTGAACGACCTTTACAGGCGCGTTATAAACAGAAATAATCGTCTTAGAAGGCTTTTGAATCTGCGCGCCCCGGAAATAATTGTAAGAAATGAAAAACGTATGCTCCAGGAGGCCGTTGACGCTCTGTTCGATAATAGCCGCCGCAAGCGCGCAGTGAAAGGCAAAGGTAACAGACCGTTAAAATCGCTGAGTGATATGCTTAAAGGAAAACAGGGGCGTTTTCGCCAAAACCTGCTTGGTAAGCGCGTTGATTATTCGGGGCGTTCGGTAATTGTCGTTGGCCCTGATTTACGTCTGCACCAGTGTGGACTGCCCAAAAAGATGGCGATTGAGCTTTTTAAACCGTTTATAATGAAACGCCTTGTAGATAAAGATTACGTACAGAACATAAAATCGGCCAAGAAAATGGTCGAAAATGAAAAGAACGAAGTTTGGGAAGTCCTCGAAGAAGTTATTGCCGAGCATCCTGTTCTTCTAAACCGCGCCCCGACATTGCACCGTCTTGGTATTCAGGCTTTTGAGCCGGTGCTTGTAGAAGGAAAGGCAATCAAACTGCATCCGCTTGTATGCCATGCTTACAATGCCGACTTTGACGGCGACCAGATGGCGGTACATGTTCCGCTTTCTCCAAGGGCGCAGTTTGAATGCTGGACATTGATGCTTGCGACGCATAATTTGCTTTCGCCGGCAAACGGGCATCCGGTGGTTACGCCGAGTCAGGATATAGTTCTTGGTATATACTACCTGACTTCACTTGTAGAAAAAAGCTTGGGTGAGGGCAAATATTTTGGCAGCAAGGATGAGGCCATACGCTCTGTTGACTACGGCTATATTAAACTGCGTACAAAGATTAAATTGTTGTTGAACGATGAATTTATTGAGACGACCCCGGGCCGGTTAGTATTCAACGAACTTTTGCCTGATGATTTCCCCTTTGTAAACGAGGCAGTAAACGACAAAGCCCTTTCAAAGATAATAGCCGATGTCCTCTATAAGTATGGGCAGAATGTTACGGTCAATATGCTTGATAATATAAAAGAAAAAGGCTACTATTATGCGACCTATTTTGCTCCCACAATATCTGTGTCCGATATAATAGTGCCGGATGCTAAAAAGGAAATTGTTGCCGAAGAAGACAAAAATGTTGAGGCGATTGAAAATGAATACCGCAACGGTTTTATAACAGATGAGGAACGCTACAACAAGGTTGTCAATGTATGGACAAAAGCCAATAAAGAGATAACCGATAAAATGTTTGAAAACCTTGTGGTTTCCCAAAGCGGCTTGAATCCGATATACGCAATGGTTCAATCGGGCGCCAGAGGAAGTAAACAGCAGGTAACGCAGCTTGCGGGAATGCGCGGCCTCATGGCAAAGCCTACCGGAGAAATTATTGAAGTGCCGATCCGCGCTAATTTTAAAGAAGGTCTTACGGTTCTTGAGTACTTTATATCAACCAACGGCGCCCGTAAAGGTCTTGCCGATACGGCCTTAAAGACGGCGGATGCCGGTTATTTGACAAGACGCCTTGTCGATATAGCTCAGGATGTGGTTATAATTATAGATGACTGCGGCACAACGGTTGGAATAGACCTGAGAGCAATCAAAGAAGGCGACAATATCATTGAATCCCTTGGAAGCCGCGCTCTCGGCAGGACGTTGCTCTATGACTTGAATCATCCGGTTACCGGAGAAGTAATTTGTAAGGCCGATGAAATAATAGATGAACAGGCGGCCGACAACATCGACCGGTTGAATATAGATTTCATTGAGATACGCTCGGTACTTACATGCGAGTCGCGCCATGGAGTTTGCGCCAAATGTTACGGGCGCAATCTTGCGACATCACATCCGGTTGAAATAGGAGAGGCTGTGGGTATTATTGCGGCGCAGTCGATAGGCCAGCCCGGAACCCAGCTTACAATGAGGACTTTCCACATTGGGGGAGTTGCAAGCAGAGCGGTCGAGGAAAGCGATATCAAGTTTAATTACCCGATTTATGTAAAAGATATTACTTTTAAAGTAACTAAGACCGATGAAGAAAACGAGAAAGATAGAAAGACGATCTCTGTACGCAGAGGCTACCTTGTGGTTCAGAGGGTTATACATAAGCATGATTTGAAAAGCGATATTGATTTTGTCGTCGAGGACGGCGGCAAAATTTACGCCGGAACGACTGTAGCAAAGTCCCCTGATGGAGATATTGTAGTGAATCAAGCCGGTATTTTAAAGACCGAAAAGAAGGGTTTTTATATCCTCGGTGAACCCAACCCTATTCAAATTAATGTAGGAACTGAGATTAGAACAAAGGAAGGCAAATTTCACGAGGCGGGCGATACAATCGCTTCTTCTGATCCTTGGTTTGAGCCGATTATTACCGAGATTATGGGAACCGTTGAATTTGTGGATATTGAGTTAAACAAAAGCCTCAGGGAAGAGATTGATCCACAGTCAAACGTTACCAAACGAATTATTGTTGAGTACAAGACAGAGAAACTGCAGCCGAGAATTAATATAAGCGGCGGACCGTCGGGCGAGTCTTTGACATACCACTTGCCCAAGGGAGCGCACATTATGATCGACAACCATAATGTTGTGAGCGCAGGTACGGTGCTTGCCAAGATTCCGCGCGGGGCAGCCAAAACAAGGGACATCACCGGAGGACTTCCGCGCGTTGCCGAGCTTTTTGAGGCGAGAACCCCTAAAGACGTGGCGACCCTTACCGCCATTGACGGTGTCGTGACTATAGGCGATACGGTGAAGAATAAACGTAAAATCTTAGTAAAAGGTACTGACGGCATTGAAAAAGAATACTCAATACCTGTCTCAAAATTTCTGAGGGTACAGGATAACGACTTTATAGTAAAGGGCGATAAAATCGATGATGGCGCAGTTGATCCGCATGAAATACTGCGCATTAAAGGCCCCAGAGAACTTCAGAAATTTCTTGTAAACGAAATACAGGAAGTTTACCGTCTGCAGGGCGTTGCTATCAATGACAAACATATCGAGATTATCGTACGTCAGATGCTTAGAAAGGTACAGGTATCTGAACAGGGCGATTCCGGTTTTGTCATAGAACAGATTGTCGATAAGTTTGATTTCATAAAAGAAAACGAGCGTGTTATGCAGGAAGGCGGTAAGCCGGCGACTGCAACTCCGGTACTTATGGGCATTACAAAGGCGGCCCTTAATACGGAATCTTTTGTTTCGGCGGCTTCATTTCAGGAGACTACAAAGGTTCTTACAGATGCGGCCATTAAAGGCAAAGTGGATCAGTTGCGCGGTTTGAAAGAGAATGTCATTATAGGACATCTCATTCCGGCCGGGACAGGCGTTCGGGAATACAACCGTATAGATGTATTTCAGGAAACCCCCGGAGACCTTGACGTAAAACGGAGCGTTGTAGAAGAAGAGGAAGCGCTTGAACCGGCAGCTGTACCCATACCCGCAGCTGTACCGGCTGAGGATGATTGACGATTTTACATTAATTTATTGACAAATGTAACGTTAAAATGAGCATATCCACGATATAAAAAAGGTAAAAAAGAATGTTTTTTGAGGATATAAAGAATGCCTACAATTAATCAACTGATTCGCAAGGGGCGGGTTGTTAAGAAGAAGAAATCAAAATCGCCGGCCCTTCAGCAATGCCCGCAGAGACGCGGCGTATGCACGCGCGTAATGACTTTTACTCCTAAAAAACCTAACTCTGCGCTGCGCAAGGTTGCAAGGGTAAGGCTCACCAATGGCATAGAAGTTACGGCTTATATTCCCGGTGTGGGTCATAATTTACAGGAGCACTCGGCCGTAATGATAAGAGGCGGAAGGGTAAAGGATTTGCCGGGTGTAAGGTATCACATAGTCCGCGGCACCCTTGATACTTTGGGGGTTGCAGATCGCAAGAGAAGCCGTTCTAAATACGGCGCTAAAAAGCCTAAAGCATAAAAGACAACAAAAAGGAAGAACGGTATGCGTAGAAGGAGACCGCCCAAGAGAGAAATTTTGCCCGATCCAAAATATCACAGCAAGTTGGTATCGAAATTTGTGAGTTGTATGATGTTTTCCGGCAAGAAAGGAGTATCTGAAACGATATTTTATAGGGCTATGGGTATTTTGCAAGATAAAATCAACAAGGATCCTATAGAAATTTTTGTTCAGGCGTTAGAAAATGTAAAACCGTTGGTTGAGGTTAAATCGAGAAGAGTGGGCGGAGCTACGTATCAGGTTCCTATTGAAATACGCCCTGAGAGAAGACAGGCTCTGGGTATTCGTTGGATCATTAAACATTCAAGGGGCCGCTCTGAAAAGACCATGTTTCAAAAATTAGCGGGTGAATTGATGGACGCTTATAATAATACCGGCGCATCCGTCAAAAAGAAAGAAGACACACATAAAATGGCCGATGCCAATAAGGCTTTTGCCCATTACAAATGGTAATGCCGACAGGCATTTGCTTATGATAAAATAAAATTGCGGCTAATACCGCAATTTTTTTGTTACTAAGGTACCCGGAGATTCACTATGGCAAGAGAACTGCCGATAACCAGAACGCGTAATATTGGTATAATGGCGCATATAGACGCCGGTAAGACGACCCTTACCGAAAGGATACTTTTTTATACCGGTAAAACCCACAAGATGGGTGAAGTACATGACGGAAATGTTGAGATGGACTGGATGGTTCAGGAAAAAGAGCGCGGAATAACCATCACGGCGGCGGCTACTACCTGCAATTGGAAAAATACAAGAATAAACGTCATTGATACGCCCGGGCATGTTGATTTTACGATTGAGGTGGAAAGAAGCCTCAGAGTGCTCGATTCGGCCATTGCAGTTTTTGATGGGGTTGCCGGCGTTGAGCCGCAAAGCGAAACTGTCTGGCGTCAGGCAGACCGTTATAATATTCCCCGTATATGCTTTGTAAATAAGATGGACAGAATAGGCGCCGATTTTGCGCGCTGCGTTTCAATGATAAAGAGCAGGCTTTTTGCCGTGCCATTGCCTCTTCAACTGCCTATTGGCGTTGAAAATACCTATGAGGGAGCAATAGACCTTGTGCGCATGAAAGCCCTTTACTGGGTAGACCAGGATGGCAAGGTTTTTGAAGAACGCGATATTCCAGAATCGCTCAAAGCTGAAGCTGAGTCGGCCAGAGAGCAGATGATAGAGGCTTTGGCGGTCAATGACGATGCTCTCATGGAAAGGTATCTTGAGGGCATTATTCCAAGTGAAGATGAAATAAAACAAGCCATAAGGGCTCAGACTATAGCCGCTAAGGTTTTCCCCGTATTTTGTGGGGCAGCTCTGCGCAATAAGGGAATTCAGGCCGTTTTAGATGCCGTTGTCGATTACCTGCCGTCGCCGAAAGACATAAAACCCATGGAGGGCATCTCTCCAAAAAATCACGATGACTTTCTTATAAGGGAAGCTTCTGACAAAGAGCCGTTCTGCGCCCTCGTCTTCAAAATCATGTCTGACCAGCATGTCGGCAAGCTCACCTATATCAGGGTTTATTCGGGGAATTTCAAGTCGGGCGGTTCGCTCTTCAATGCTTCGATGGGAAAAAAGGAGCGTGTAAACCGCTTTTTGAGAATGCATGCCAATGAGAGAGAAGATATAGATGAAATATATACGGGCGATATAGTCGCCGTTGTCGGACTGAAAAACGCCAGAACCGGCGATACCCTTTGTGACGAAGAACACCCGATTGTTCTTGAAAAAATGGATATTCCAAATCCCGTAATATCGGTTGCTATTGAGCCCAAGACAAAGGCCGACCAGGAAAAACTTGGGACTGTCCTGAAACGGCTTGAAGATGAGGACCCCACATTTAAGGCGATAACCAACGAGGATTCCGGCCAGCTTCTTATTTATGGCATGGGAGAATTGCACCTTGATATAATTACCGACAGATTGATGCGCGAGTTCAATATTCATGCGAATGTCGGCAAACCGATGGTCACCTACAAAGAAACTATAACGGCTAAGGCAAAGGCGCATCAGGTATACGAAAAGACTATAGCCGGCAAGGAACAGTACGGCGATGTAAGCATAGAGATAGAGCCGGGCGAAAAAGGCAGCGGCTTTGTGTTTGAAAGCAAACTGCCGGACGGAGCCGTTCCTGCCGAGATGCTCAGAGCCGCAGAATCGGGCTTGCGCGATGCGATGGAAGCAGGAGTAATAGCCGGCTACAAAATGGATGATATAAAGGCAACCCTCTTTGATGCCAAGTTCGATGAAAACCGTTCGGTTGATATCGCGTACCGAATAGCCGCAGCAGCCGCCCTTAGAGAGGCGGCGCGTAACGCTTCGCCTGCGCTTATGGAACCCGTTATGAAGCTTGAGATTGTCGCTCCCGATGAGTATGTGGGCGATATTATAAATGACCTAAACAGCAGAAGGGGGCGGGTTGAGAATGTCGGGATGTTCAATTTGCTCAGGGTCATAAATGCGGTTGTTCCTCTTGCAGAGGTCTTTGGGTATGCGACAAATTTGCGCTCGGTCACGCAGGGGAGGGCATCGCATACTTTACAGTTTTCGCATTACGAAAATGTTCCGCCGGTTATAACAGAAAATCTTATAGCAAGAATCAGAGGGCTTATTTCATATTAAAAGGGGCGTGAGGGGGGATTAGTCAGTCCTGTTTTTGACAATGGGCGCATGTAGAGCCTGCCCCGCAGCACGATGAGATTTCTTTTTTGCGGAACAAACGCACGACCCTGTAAAGCGCTATGCCGACGGCAAGCGCTACAATGATTATTACTATGACGTTTTGCATGACGGCATTGTGCGCCGCTGATGTAATCATGTCAAGAATTAAGTTTTTGGTCGTTTCGACTTCGCTCAACGACCACGGATTGCAGCCCACGGATTATGCGGATTAACACGGATTTTTTCGTATCGTAGGGTCTGACCTGTGGTCAGACCGCACAAAACATAGTCAGACCGCACAAAACATAGTCAGACCGCACAAAACATAGTCAGACCGCACAAAACATAGTCAGACCGCACAAAACATAGTCAGACCGCAAAAACATAGTCAGACCGCAAAAACATAGTCAGACCGCACGCAAATTTCACTTGACATTTTTGGCTTGCTATATATCTTGATATATAGCATAATGGAGGTAAAAAATGGCGGATATTGCAAAAATATTTATTAGCGGTAGATCTCAGGCAGTAAGGCTTCCTAAGGAATATAGATTTAAGGGAAATGAAGTTTATATAAAGAAAGAAAAAGGGAAAGTTATTCTATCAGAAAAACCACATAAAACATGGGCTGAAATATTTGAAGATTTCAAGGGTGATCCCGATTTTTCAGTTCACAGAGAACTATTAAAAGATAAACCTCGCAAGGTGAGTTTGTGAGATATATGCTCGATACTGACACTGTGAGTTTTATTATAAGGAAAAATTCATCTGTTATAGCAAATCTCATTAAACATGAGGATGATGAAATTTGTATAAGCGCAATAAGCTATGCTGAAATATTCTATGGATTGATAAAGAAAGGGTCAGAGAGACTTTTTAATGAAGTCAATTCCATCATGGGAAAACTCTCAATAATAGACTTCGATACTTCTCAGTCGGAACTATATGGCCAAATTCGAGTAGAATTAGAAAAATCGGGAACCCCTCTTGGAGACATGGACATACTCATAGCTGCGGCTGCATCATCAATAGGGGCAATATTGGTTTCGCATAATAAAAAACATTTTTCCAGAATAAAGGGCCTCAAGATTGAAGATTGGTGTTAAAATATAATCCTTGGAATACACGGATTTTTCGTAGGGTCTGACTTGTAGTCAGACCGCACATAATGTAGTCAGACCGCACAGATGTAGTCAGACCGCACAAAACCTCAAAATCTTTTTGCAACCGTGCATTGCAGTAAAGAACTCATAAAAGCATCCTCTCTAACATCGTCTAAACCGACGACCATCACAAGAAATTTATAAGAAAGCATAAACGATACGTCTCCCCAGTGATAGCCTGCCGCTCCATGTAAGGCGAAGGGGATAGCAATATGGTTTTTCGTATTACTCAACTCGTGCGCCATGCCAAAACCTACAGAGGGTGATAGAGCAAAAAATAAATTATTTTTATATACCCATGTGTATGCATAACCTATATTGGGGGTTGCCAGAATATACTTTTTTTTGTATGGGTCAGGCAACTGTCTTTTGCTCATCATATAAAAAACGTTCCCGCCCAGAAGAAGGCTTCCGGCCGAGCGATTCTGTCTTTCGTATAGGCCGAAAGCGGCACGCCAGGAATATTTTTCATTGTTCCATATATATTGGCCGGATATACCTGTGAATTGAAGGCGTAAATCGGTATCTTCTTTTGAACCTGTATAAAAGCCCTTGTAGTCTTTTACCTGAATTTCAAATATAGCGCTCCTGGCATAATAGTTTAATCTCCACTCCAGAGTTTCTGTTTTAGGGCGGTTAGAATCATACAAAAAAGAAGTCTGCTGTCCAAATTCTAACCCAAAGCTTTTATATAAAAACCCAAGCCCTATTTCAAGCGGGGTGTTTGATGTGTAGGATTTTTCGGTATTATTATAGGTCTGCTCAAAGTCAAGGTTGCTTTTATAGGCCGAAAGGTACAGTGAAAATTTGTTTCCGAATGGTTTAATATATGGCGTGGTTTCTGCTCTATGTTCCTCATGCGCTTCGTGAGGGATTATCTGTGTACTTTCTTCAAACTCTTCTTGGGACAAATCCTGTTCGTATTCTTGTTCTGTTTCCGGCTCTGTGTGTACAGGCACGGTTTCTTCTTCCTGAGCGTATAAAGGCGCAATCAGAAAAAAAGAAACAAGTAAAAGGTAAAATAGTTTTTTATTCATGTGTTGCCTCATTCTGAATGAGTTTGTAAACTTTGTATAAAAGATCAAGTTTTTTTATTTGTACTTTGTACAATATTGTTTATGCAGAAGGGTGTAAATATAGCAGGTTGTCAACTAGAATCTCTTTGCAATCGAGCATTGCAGTGTGGAGTTTAAAACGCTAAGATCAGCATCCGGATCATTGGATAAAGCGGTTTGCAATAATGCTTTGCAGGAAACCATAAATGATACGTCTCCAAAATGATAACCCAATGCCGCTTGCGCGATAAAGGAGAATGCCGGGTAGGTTTCTGCCTGACTCGACTCGTGTACTATGCCAATGCCCGCAGAATAGAAAATGGCTAAAAACAAATTACTTTTGCCTGCCCCTGTAACTGCCTTGCCAATATGGGGAATTGCCGCAATATATCTTTTTTTATATGGGGCGAAATGCCAATCGTCTTTATCCGTCATGTAAAATGCGTTAATCCCCAAGAGAAGGCTTTCGGCGGAATGAAACTGTCTTCCGGACAGATTAAAGGCAGCTTGCCATGAATATTTTTCGTAGTTCCATACATACTGGGCAAATATATTTGTGCATCGTAATTCAATCCCTCTATCATAATTGGTGTGAGAAGTTTTGTAATCTTTTACTTGAATTTCAACTATTGTGCTTTTAGCGTAATAATTAAACTGCCATTCCTGTGTCTTTGTTTTGGGGTAATTGGAATCATCAAAAAGAGGTATTCTTTGACGTAATTCTAATTCAAAGTTTTTATATAAAAGACCAAGCCCTATGTCAAACGGTCGACTTGCCTCATGTGTGACATCAAAAAGATAGTTTCTGTAGGCTGAAAGGCGCAGCGAAAATTTATTGTTGAATGATTCAAAATAAGGCCCTTTATATTCTTCCGGTTGTTCTGCAGCGTCATCTTGAGTTGTATAGGTATTTTCTTCAGTTTCCTGTTCTTCTTCAATCTCTGCTTGTGTTTCTTCAATTTCCTGCACTTCCGATACTTCTACAACATCTTCCTGTGTTTCCTGAAACTCTTCTTGCGCTTGCGTTTCCTCAAGTTCTTCCTGAGCGTATAAAGGCGCAATCAGAAAAAAAGAAACAAGTAAAATATAAAATAGTTTTTTATTCATGTGTTGCCTCATTCTGAATGGTTTGCAAAATACGTTTTAAAATTCAAGCTTTTAATATAATGCAAGTTTTGCCTACAGCCCGATTCTGCGTAAAAATCTCACAATGCCTGATTTGCAAAGGGGCCTGACGTTGCGGCTCTGACCCCAGTTTGTGGCTAAAAGCCGTTGATTTTATCATCACCAAAATAAAAAAATCCTGAAAATTTTAGCCAAAATCACAAAAAAATTTTAATCTTCCAGCCTTTTGAATCGTTTACTATATGTAACGAATAAAAGGCAGGTGAAAATGAAAGTAAACAGAAAATACAAAGATAGTCTATTCAGGAGCATCTTTAATAATAAACCCGCTATTCTTGAATTATATAATGCTATTGAGGGAACAAATTATAAAGACGAATCTATAATTGAAATAAACACTCTCAAGGATGTACTTTTTAAGACCATAGAAAACGACTTATCGTTTGAGGTTAATAACAAGATGCTGATATTGATAGAACACCAGTCAACTATAA
>Ga0099364_10007947_pt1 | contig 15026 bp, 14 predicted proteins | sample TergutTh196P3_FD_73070 | JGI IMG/M metagenome (GOLD analysis project Ga0099364, IMG submission 73070) | Microcerotermes parvus P3 segment gut microbial communities from Pointe-Noire, Republic of the Congo - Th196 P3 | ecosystem: Host-associated > Arthropoda: Insects > Digestive system > Gut ... | reverse complement strand
TCTATTTTACCGCAAGGTGATAAGAGAGTGGGTCACGCTGCAGAAGCATAGGCAGAAGCAGTCCTAGTTAACAAAATGTATATTATCGGAAGTTGGGGGTAGAAGAAGATGGAGTTCACAGAAATAGAAAACCTTCCGCCAAAGCTTAAGGAGGCGCTATTCTTTATCCGGCAGTTCATACAAGACCGGGGTTATGCGCCTTCTGTCCGTGAAATCGGCAGCGCGATTGGCGTCGCTTCGACTTCCACGGTTCACGGCTATCTCCAACGTCTCCAGGAAAGCGGTTTTTTAAGGCGGGATCCGTCTAAACCCCGCGCGATGATCCTTCAAATCGACAAAGCGTCAACGCCTTCGCCTTCAGGTGATATAGATATCCTACCTGAAGAAGTCTCCCAAGCGATTACAGGGCATTCTGAGAAGCCGTTTGTAAGCGATACGCGGACGGCACTGCCCTACATTGCATGGAACAGGCTTCCGGATATTCTGACTGAGATAGATCGGCAACAGGCGGACGATGGGGAAACCTTCTGCCTGATTCCGAAAAGTATCCTTGACGAGAGCGCCTGTTTCGTCACAACGATACCGGACGACAGTATGCTAAACCGGCAATTATCCGAGGGCGACAGGATCATCATCCGCCGGACAGAAACGGCAAATACCTCCGATATCATTTTATGCGCTTTACACAAGGAATTACTGGTCAGGACTTACTATAAAGGCTTGCGCCAGGTAAGGCTCCAGGCGGAAAACGATCGAATGGAAGCGATCATGGCCAATCCGCAGGATCTCAGCATTATTGGCGTCGTCATTGGATTTCTGCGCCTTTTCTAGCGCTGTCGTACTTTCCGGATATCAGATCATCGTGATAAGCCAGATGCACGATCTTCTGCGCGCTCAAACCAATCAGTTCCGGCCAGTCCGCACAAGATGAACAGACAAGGCATTCACCGGCATTGTGAATGATGCGGTCCAGCAAGTTGCTGTTTTGCTCTGTCCTGACTTTATCCGCTTCTTTATGCAAAAGAAGGATATGGAATTGACATTGGTAATACTCGCCGACAGCGGAAAACAAGCGGAATATAAGCCATGGCTTCCTGCATAAAAAAGCCAGCGTCACAGAGGAAAGGCTGAAAAACCTCCCCTCCTCTTCCCTTTGGCTTACAGAAATATCCAGCTTTCGGCATAAGCGGATTTGAGCGGGCCAATATATACTTTCCTGATCAAGATAATAGCGTATCATTTCACTGTAAGCGTATGTCGGAAGGGATAACGAAGATGCTATTGGAAGGTTCTCCCAGTTGTATATCGGTCAGCTCCAAGCTATACCAGCCGTTATCGTCGGAGCCGATATACTTGATGGGCAGGCCCAATGTCTTACTGATCCACAATTTCAGGACGCCGAATTCATCTTCTGTCTCGACTACCTGACAAAGATAACCGGACAGGCTTTCCTCACCCATGGTTTTGAACGTATATACGACCTCATTCAGTAAAGCTTCTGTACTGGGGACCAGCCCCATATCATCCCCTGCTTCCATCATGGTGAAGCCTGTTTTCTCCGGTAAGTTATAGTATACGGTAGTTTTGCCGTCGCATACGGCGATGGACTGAGAGCCCCCCTCTGTGGTAATCATCTTGGTAAGATTGTCCCGTTTGTAATATTCATAAACAAACTGGTTCTCCTCGCTGGAGAATACAGCGGTATAGCTAAGGTTCAGGATACTCTTCCCCTTCTCCAGAAGGCTGCGAATTTCGGCGTTATCCTGCTCCGCGGCGCTGGGATCCATGCTTTCCACAGGCTGCGGCGCATCGGCAGCGTCCTCTGTGACGCCCGCGCCATTGACAGCGGAAGGCAAGGTCACCGACAGTTCGGTTCCGGCCCTGTCACAGCCGGACAGGATCAGAAAGAGTATAAATAGTAGAAATACGATCATTACCAAGTGCTTCTTCAAAGGGGTCACTCCTTCATTTGATCTCTATCATATCACATTTTTTCTAGACAAACTATGCTTATCGTATATAATGTAGAAAGGCTCAATTCTACTTTAAATGACGTACTTTTCTCTACTATTGTTCCCCTTCAACTTTACATACGAACTATTACGAAATCGGAGCGTGATGAAATGACAACAACAAAATATGTATATCTCTTTGAGGAAGGCAGTGCAACTATGCAGCTGCTTCTGGGAGGTAAAGGCGCCAATTTGGCGGAGATGACTACGATAGGGCTCCCCGTGCCGCCGGGACTAACGCTAACGACAGATACCTGTAAAGCGTATTTTCAATCCGGCAAAGTGTTCCCGGAAGGGATGGAAGCGCAGCTCTGGGAGAAGCTTGCTATTGTTGAAAGCAAAATCGGGAAGGTTTTTGGCGACGTACAGAACCCGCTGCTGGTATCGGTCCGTTCGGGGGCGCCGGTTTCGATGCCGGGCATGATGGACACCATATTAAACCTGGGCTTGAATGACGATACAGTGGAGGGTTTGATCGCCGCTACCGGCAATCCGCGCTTTTCTTTGGATTGCTATCGCCGGTTTATCCAGATGTTTGGCGATGTGGTAATGGGCGCGGAACATGATCGCTTTGAACAGGCATTGGCAGAGCAGAAAAAAGCCCAGGGCGCGGCGGAAGACAAAGACTTAAACGCAGATTCCTTGCGGGCTTTGATTGCTTCTTATAAGAATATTATTGTCGAAGAAACCGGCGAAGCGTTCCCCTCGGATCCGAAACAACAGCTGCTCAAGGCGATCGAAGCGGTTTTTGCTTCCTGGTACAATCCCCGGGCGGATGTGTACCGCAGTATCAACAAGATATCGGAAGAACTCGGCACGGCTGTGAATGTACAGTGCATGGTCTTTGGCAATATGGGCGATGATTCAGGAACCGGCGTCGCGTTTACCCGGAATCCCTCTACAGGCGAAAATGAAATGTATGGCGAATACCTGATGAACGCCCAAGGAGAAGATGTGGTAGCCGGTATCCGGACGCCCCAACCGATCAGGATGCTGCAAAAAGACTCGCCGGCTGTATACGAAGAGTTTATCAAGATTTGCAATACCTTGGAAAAACATTATCGGGATATACAGGATATCGAATTTACCATTCAAAATCAAAAACTCTATATGCTGCAAACACGAAACGGTAAGCGAAACGCGCAAGCCGCCGTTCAAATCGCCGTGGATATGGTCAAGGAAGGGCTTATTTCCAAGGAAGAAGCGCTGATGCGCGTCAACCCCAGCGATTTGGAGCAGATCCTCCATCGCCGGATCGACCCGAACGCATCCTATGCAGTGTTGGCTACAGGACTGCCCGCTTCACCCGGCGCCGCATCCGGCAAGATCGTATTCGATGCGGATACCGCCCATTTACGGGGGCAAAACGGAGAAAAAGTGGTTTTGGTTCGCACGGAAACCACGCCGGACGATATCCACGGTATCGTAGCCGCGCAAGGCATTCTGACCAGCCGAGGCGGTATGACCAGCCATGCTGCCGTTGTGGCCCGGGGTATGGGTAAATGCTGTGTTTGCGGCTGTGAAGCGCTGAGCATCGATATTGCCGGAAAAACAGTCACGGTAGGCGACGTCGTTCTGAAAGAAGACGATATCCTGTCTCTGGACGGCGGCAGCGGTCAGGTGATCGTCGGCGAGGTGGCCTTGATCGACCCTGTCCCCTCCCCTGCCTTTTTTACATTTCTTCAATGGGCGGACGACTGTCGCCGGCTTGGAGTGTATGCCAATGCGGACACGCCTGAAGACGCCGCGAAAGCTCGTGAGATGGGTGCTACAGGCATAGGCTTATGCCGGACGGAGCATATGTTTATGGCGCAGAACCGGCTGCCCATCATGCAGAGCATGATCCTGGCAAATGGAAAAGAACAGCGGATTCAGGCTTTGGATCAGTTATTGCCTTTCCAGGAGGGGGATTTTTACGGTATCCTGAAAGCAATGGACGGGTTGGAAGTCACCATTCGTCTCCTGGATCCCCCTCTCCATGAATTTCTGCCGGATGCGGAAAGCCTTGTCATTGAATTGACCACCATGAAACTAAGCAATGGCGACCCAGCGAAAATGGCGGAGCTGGAGACGCTTCTCCATAAGGTACGCGCCCTTCATGAAGCAAACCCCATGCTGGGGACAAGGGGCTGTCGCGTGGGGATTCTCTATCCGGAGATCTATCGCATGCAAGCCAGAGCCATATTCCTTGCAACGTCCCAGCTAAAAAAAGAAGGCTATCATCCGAAGCCTCTGGTAGAAATCCCGCTGGTCATCGACCATAGCGAGTTGACCATCATCCGGCAAGCCATCGAGGAAGAATGCAAAGCGGTTGCCGAAGAAACAGGTTTGGCGCTGGAATGTGTGGTTGGCGTTATGCTGGAGCTGCCTCGCGCTTGCCTCATGGCGGGCGAACTGGCGAAAGACTCCGACTTCATGACCTTCGGTACCAACGACCTGACCCAGACGACGCTGGGCTTTAGCCGGGATGATGCGGAAGGTAAGTTTCTCACGCGTTATCTCGAACAGAAAATCTTTACTGAAAATCCTTTTGCCGTACTGGATGAAAAGGCAGTCGGCGCGTTAATGGAAACCGCCATCGAACGCGGCCGCAACGAAAAGCCCAATCTGGTCTTTGGTATCTGCGGCGAACATGGCGGGGATCCGGAGTCGATCTATTTTTGTCATAAAGCGAACTTAAGTTTTGTCAGTTGTTCGCCCTTCCGGGTACCGGTAGCAAGGCTGGCGGCAGCCCGGGCATCCCTGGCGGAGACCAAAGCCGTATAGTTCCTCCATCATGCTCTCGGATGGCTTTTTCTGTAGGCTTCCCGCAGGCGTTGATCGGTCAAATGGGTATAGATCTGCGTTGTGGATACGTCAGCGTGACCCAGAAGCTCCTGGACTGAGCGAAGGTCCGCCCCGCCGATCAAAAGACTGGTCGCAAAAGAATGCCGGAAGGTATGGGGGCTGACAGGCGTGGATATACCGGCCTTTTTGACTCTCTCCTTCAGTATCCGCCAACACCACTGCCGGCTCATGGCTTTACCCCGTCGATTGACGAAGAGCGCCCGCTGGGTAGTATCTTTGATTAACTGCGGACGAAAAACGGTTATATAGTTACGGATCGCATCGATCGCTCTATCTCCGATCGGTACGATCCTTTCTTTATTTCCTTTACCGATACACCGCAGATACCCTGCATCGAGATCAAGATCCCTAAGGGTAAGGCCTACCAGCTCAGAAACCCGCAATCCACTGGCATACAAGAGTTCTAACATAGCCAGGTCCCGGATATCCAGCGGATTCCTCGGCGGGATCATGCTTTCCAGGATTTGGCTTATCTCATTATCGGATAGCGCCTTCGGCAGGCTTTCTTCTTTCTCCGGACTATCCAGCAGCGCGACGGGATTGGTTTCCACTATGCTTTCTCTACTCAGGTACTGATAGAAACCGCGCAAGGAGGAGAGTTTCCGGGAAATGGTAGCGGCTTTGCGATTTTCACCTTTCATTTGATGAAGATACGCGGTCAGCAGGGACAAATCGACAGAAGACCAGGAAGCGACCTTTCTCTCTTTCAAAAAATGACAAAAAGCCAATAAATCACCGCGATAACCCAGTGCGGTGCTTTTGGCCAGCCCGCTTTCTACGACAATATATTGAATATAGCCTTCAATTGCCTGTTCCATAACGGTTCCTGTTTTCTGCTTGGTTCATCGTTAGCATGGAGGCGGCGTGCCGTTTCAGATCCTCGGATCTGCTGTCTCCGCCCAACATGCGCATGAGCTCTTCAATTCGATCCGTTTCCGCCAGTTCGCGGATGCCGGTTAGCGTTCTACCATCCTGTTCTGCTTTTTCCAATAGATAATGCTGGTTTGCTTTTGCGGCAAGTACAGGCGAATGGGTAACGCAGATCACTTGTTGGCGGTCACTGATGGAAAGCAGTTTATCCGCCACAGCTTGTATCGTCGTGCCGCCGATCCCGGAATCGATCTCGTCGAAAACAAGGGTTTCACAAGTATCGCTATCCGCCAGGATTCGCTTCATTGCCAGCGTTATCCGGGAGAGTTCACCGCCGGAAGCAATCTTGATTAAAGGTAAATAGGCTTCGCCGATATTGGTAGAAATGAGAAATTCGACCATGTCGAAGCCCTTTGGACCGGGTACAGCTTCCCGGATATCCGCGATAAAATGGGCCGCTTGCATCGCCAAATCCAAAAATTCCCGGTCGATCTGCGCCTCAAGCTGATCTTTCGTATCTTTACGCAGACGAGATAGTGCGGTGGCAAGACCGATAAAGGCATCCTTCGCTGCAGTAACCCTGTTCTCCCATTCTTCTTCCCGAAGAGAAAACTCCTCCATTTCCGCAAGTTCCCCAGCTGTTTTTTCGCGGTGTTCGAGGATCGCCTTGGTTCCTTCCCCGTATTTTTTGCCCAAAGCCCTTATTTTGTAAAGACGCGCTTCCGCTTCCTCCAATCGGGCCGGGGCGATCTCCAGCCGGTCTTTGTAACGCTCCATTTCTCTGGAGGCTTCATCCATCAGAAAAGAAGCGGGTTCCAGGTTCTCATAGAGCGTTTCCAGTTCCGGATCAAATTTGCCAAGGCCTTTCAGCAGTTGCATGGTTCTGGAAAGTAAATCATACGCGGATTCTCCGTCCGTTTGCCGAAAAAGATAGTTGATGGCACGATCCAGGTCCTGCAGAATTCTTTGGCTGTAGGTCAGTTTCCGGATTTCCTGCTCAAGCGCCTCGTCTTCCCCCGGGCGGATGTCCAGCGCGTCAATTTCTTGAAGTTGAAATTGCAGAAAATCCTTTTTCGCGATAAAGGCTTGCTGGTTTTCCCGTGCGTGGAGAAGCTGGCTTTCCCATTTCTTCCACGCAGTATAGGCTTGCGTTACTTGCTGCCTCAAGTCCTGAAGCGGTTTTCCGCCATAGGAATCAAATATATCCAGTTGTCTTTGGCTTTGCATTAACTGCTGGTATTCATGTTGTCCGTGGATATCCATCAGTGTGCTTGCCAATTGGCGGTAAACCTGCAGGCTGACTGTATAGCCGTTGATTCTGCATGGATTTCTACCATTGACGTTCAGTTCCCTGCTCAAGACAAAAAAGTCCTCTTCCTTTTCAGACCAGCCGCCTTCCGCAAGGGCTTCGTAGACCGGATGACCGGCAGTAAAATGGAAGACGCCTTCAATATAAGCCTTGTCGGCGCCTTGACGGATCATCTCGGCAGCGCTTCTTCCGCCAAGCAAGATGGAAATCGCTTCAATCAGAATCGATTTGCCCGCTCCCGTCTCCCCTGTCAGCACAGTGAAAGGCGGCCGGAAATCCATTTCAAGCTGCTCGATAATGGCAAATTGCCTGATCAATACACGCGACAGCATCCGGAACCTCCACCTTCCGCCCTATTGGTCAAGTAAAGCTTGCATTCTTGCCATTAGAGAATCGGTATGCTCCATGGATTTCGCAACGATGAGAATCGTGTCGTCCCCTGCTACCGCCCCCAAGAATTCATCCCATTCGGCGGCGTCCAACAAAGAACAAACGCTATTGGCATTGCCGGGTAAGGTATGCACGACGATGATGTTTTCACTGTTGACTACACGAAGCACAGCGTCGCGAAAGATTCGCCGTAAGCGATTTTCGTCCCGCAGCGGCATCTGCCCTTTTGGCAAACTGTAGGCATATCCGTCGCCTCGCGCCACTTTGACAAGATGCAGTTCCTTGATGTCTCTGGAAACCGTCGCCTGGGTAACGCGAATCCCTTCATTTTGCAATATAGCAGCTAACTCGTACTGTGTCCGGACAGCTTCTTGATTAATGATTTCAAGAATTCTCTTTTGTCTTTTATTTTTCATTTCTATATCCCCCTCAACAGGAATTGATACGCTTATTCATAGCGAACGATAGAGTCGCTACCCAGTTTTGTTTTCAGTAAGGAAAAAAACTTCAATGGCGCCAAGCGAATCAGCGTCGCTTTATAGGGTGATTTCTTTACTACGATTTGATCCCTTTCCTGCAATACTTGTGCGGTTTGGCCGTCAACGGTTAACAATACTTCGCTGGATACATTTTCAAGTTCGATGATGCACTTTTTATCCGCCGGAATAATGGTGGGCCGGGCTGTTATCGTATGGGGGCAAATCCAGGTTTGAATCATGACTTCCAAAGAAGGATGGGCGACCGGACCGCCGGCAGATAAGGAATACGCGGTGGAACCGGTTGGCGACGCAATGATAATGCCGTCTCCTTTGCAGCTTGCCGCAAAATCTTTTTCAACCCAGAAATTGATTTCCAGCAACCTTGACAAAGCGCCTTTGTGAATCACCACATCATTCAAACCATACATTTCCCGGATGACTTTGCCATGACGCAGAATCTCGGTCTGGAGCATCATTCTCTGATCGATAACGTAATTCCCCTGAAGGACCTGTTCCAGATTGGTATACAGCTGATCCACTTCCACTTCGGTTAAAAAACCAAGATTTCCCATGTTCACACCCAGAACGGGCCGATCGATAGGCGCTGCGATTCTGGCCGCGTTCAGCAGTGTTCCATCCCCGCCCATGGCTATGATCATGTCCGGGATATCGTTTTGCGTGTCCAGAGCAGGCACATCGAATTCTTCCGGATGGCCATCCTGCCATACCATCGACAGGACTTCGTAGCCATGTTGCTGTAACCAATCCGATAGATGGATGGTCAGTTCTTGCGATTTTTCATTTCGTAAGTTGGTGATCAAACCGATCCTGTGCATAGGGTTACGATCCTTTCTGTATACAGCGTTCGCTTGGGTTGTGGGTGGCAGCCCACGTTGGAATGATGATCAGGATTCCGATAAATCAGCAAAAGCTTCTTCGACCACAGACGGATAAGGCGGCGTGATTGTTGAGCCGGAAAGCGCGCGAAACCACAATAGATACTCAATGTTTCCTTCCGGTCCCTTAATGGGCGAATAGGTTAATCCGTTAGCATACAGACTGACGTCCGCCAGAAAGCCCAGGATGTCTTCCAGAATGGCGATATGGACACGGGGGTCTTTCACTACGCCCTTAGGCCCGACGTCGGCGCGTCCCGCTTCGAATTGCGGTTTGATTAACGCGATGCCGTTTCCTTGTTCTTTCATCAATCCCGGCAGCACGGGGAGGATTTTCGTTAGAGAGATAAAGGAAACATCGATGCTGACAAAATCCATACATTCGTTGAAATCCTTTGCAGAAAGATGACGGGCATTGGTTTTGTCCATGACGATAACCCTTGGGTCCTGCCTGAGTTTCCAATCCAATAGTCCGTAGCCAACATCCACGGCATATACCCGTGAAGCGCCGTTTTGTAAAGCGCAATCGGTAAATCCGCCTGTTGAAGCGCCGATGTCCAGGATGACCCTATCGGTCAAAGACAGGGAAAAATAGGATAAGGCTTTCGCCAGTTTGAATCCGCCGCGGCTGACATAAGGCGGCCTTTGACCTTTGACCGTTAACACGCTGTCCCTATCCAGCATTTCACCGGCCTTTTCAATGCGCTTTATGCCTTCAAAAACCTGTCCTGCCATAATCATTGCCTTTGCTTTCTCTTGGTCGGAAGAAAGGCCTTGCCCGACAAGCAAGTGATCTGCTCTCTCTTTCCTTTTGCTATCCGGCATTTTCTCTCCCCATGGCGGCTTTGTCGCAATAGCTCCGTATCACGCGGATCATTCCCTGGGCGTCCAGTCCCAGTTCCTTTCTTAATTCCCCTTGGCTGCCTTGGGGGATAAATCGATCTGGAACGCTGAGACAATCGATCCTTCCCCGGTAACCGGCTAGCTGCAACTGCTGCGTCACCGTCCAACCGAGCCCTCCCGCAGCGACATTTTCTTCGGCGATCAGCGTCAGACCGCAGTTTTCGGCTGCGTTCCAGATCCCTTTCGCGTCAATTGGCTTTAGAAAGCAGGGGTCAAAAACAGCGACAGAGACGCCTTCCTCTTGCAGCTGGTACGCTGCCTGAAGCCCTTCGTATATAAGCGGACCGGCTGCGATAATCAGCACATGAAATCCTTTTCGAAGCAGCTGCCCTTTCCCCCATTGGGGGAGTTTGTATGCGCCTGACGCGTTGATTCCGAAAGCAGCCTTCCCTTTCCCTTTGCCTTTCGGGTATAGCAGCGCTACGGGGCCTTCGTCATGGCGGAAGGCAAGACGCATCATGTGGCGCAGCATATGCTCATCCCGGGGAAGCAGAATGCGCATATTGGGCATTTGGTTCAAATAGGAAAGCGCAAAAACACCGTGATGGGTTGGCCCGTCTTCTCCCACAAGCCCGTTGCGGTCAATGGCAAAGAGAAGGGGCGCATTCTGGAGGGCTGTATCCTGGATCATTTGGTCAAAGGCGCGCTGCAGAAAACTGGAGTAGATTGCCACCACAGGCCGAAATCCGGAAAGCGCCAAGGCTGTGCTATAGCTCACCGCCGTCTGTTCGGCAATGCCGATATCAAAAAAGCGATGAGGATACGCTTGCCGGAAGCGCTCCAAGCCTGTGCCGTCCGCCATGGCTGCGGTAACAGCGAGAATTCGTTCATCCTCTCTTGCCAGTTCGAGCAAGGTAGAAGAAAATACATCCGTATAGGAAGGCGCTTCTTGATCCGGATCAGCGGTTCTGCCGGTTTCCCTGTCAAAAGCCGCGATACCGTGGAAAGCGGTCGCGTTATCCACAGCCGGTTTATAGCCTTTCCCCTTCTGTGTCAGCACATGCAGGATAACCGGGCCCTTTCGCTCTTTCACCTGACGGAGTATCTCAATCAGATTTTTGATATCGTGCCCGTCCACCGGGCCAAAGTATTGAAAACCAAGTTCGGTAAATACAACGCCATTCACCAGGATATAGCGCAAACTGTCCTTGATGGCTTCAATAATCCGGATCATGGCTTTACCCAGAAAAGGAATCCGCGACAGAAATCGTCTGACCGCCTGTTTGCTGCCTGTATAAGCGGAAGAAGCGCGGATCCGGTTAAGATAATGGGATAGTCCACCAACATTGGCAGAAATAGATAGCTGATTATCGTTCAGAATGACCAGTATATCCGTATCCAGTTCGGCGGTCAGGTTCAAGGCTTCAAAGGCCTGCCCCCCGGTCATGGAGCCATCCCCGATCACGGCAATGACTTTATGCTGCTCTCCCTGTAAGTCCCGTGCTTTCGCAAAGCCCAGTGCGGCCGCGATCGAAGTGCTGCTATGACCGGTATCATAGGGATCGCAGATGCTTTCCGACCGTTTCGGAAAGCCGGATAAGCCATTTCGCTGCCTGAGGGTAGCAAAGCTCTCCTTTCTGCCGGTAAGGATTTTATGGGTGTAGGACTGATGCCCCACATCCCAGACCAGGCGATCCTTTCTGGTATCAAACACATACTCGAGGGCGACAGATAGTTCGACAACGCCAAGATTGGACGCCAGATGGCCTCCGTTTTGGCTTACGACAGACAAGATGTAGTTTCGTACATCCTGACTCAGCTCCGTCAATTCCGGTATGCTCAGCTTTTTTAAATCCTTTATGCCCTTCACTTTATCCAACATTATGGATGCATGCCTTCCGTCAGAATTTCCACTTCTTTCGCGATACGTTCTAAGCTTTTTTGGCAGTGTCCGACCAGCGCAACGCCTTCCTGATAGCATAGCAGTGCGTTTTCAAGACTTAATTCTCCCCGTTCAAGCTGGCGAACCAGCGTTTCCAGTCTTGCCATGTTTTCTTCAAATGATTTCTCTGCGACTTCTGCGGTATCCATCCGTTCTTTCTGTGCTCCTTTCATGTATTGTTCAAACCGGCGGCGTTTCTGCCGGATCCGCTTCTTCGACACGGCAGGAAAGGCTGCCTTTCGATAAACGGACCCGGATGCTTTGGTGAATGGCGACTTGGGAAGCGTCGTCGATCACCCGGCCGGATGCATCCCGGCAGATGGCATATCCTCTTGCCAGTGTAGCCAAGGGTGATAAGGCGTCCAGTTTGGCGACGATGTGGGTAAGCCGGTTATGGTTATCGGAAAGGATGTAGAACATCCGTTCTCTCATTTTCTCCTGTAAGCGGGATAAACGATCCCGCTGGGGATCCAGAAGACGCGTAGCTTGTACAAATACAGTACTGTTCCGGATTCTTTCCAGCCTTTCCCGCTGCAGACGGAGATCCCGCAACAAAGCGGCGGACAGCCTTTCCCTTTGGTGGGATAGCTGAGCGCTCAATTCTTCTTTGATCGGCACGGACAATTCCGCAGCCATGGAAGGCGTAGCCGCCCGCAGATCCGCCGCCAAATCGGCCAGGGTTACGTCCGTTTCGTGTCCGACGGCGGAGATGACCGGTTTTGTACATCGAAAAATAGCTTCCACGATTTCTTCCCGGTTGAAAGCGGACAGATCCTCCGCGCTTCCGCCGCCTCTGGCCAGGATCACAACGCTGACGGCTGTTTGATCCATTGCGGCTAAACCTTGAACGAGAGAATCCCTCGCTTCCTTTCCTTGCACGGCGGAAGGGTAGAGCAGAATGGGCATTCCCGGATAGCGTCTCCATATGACTTTTTGGATATCCTGGATTACGGCGCCTGTCGGCGAAGAGATCACGCCGACCGCTACAGGCAGTTTCGGCACGCTCTTTTTGATGGAAGGATCGAAATAGCCTTTGGCGGTAAGCTTCTTTTTCAACTCCTCCAAAGCAAGCGCTTCTGCGCCTAAGCCTGCCGCTTCTATCTCTTCCACATAGAACTGCAACTGCGTTTCTCTGGCATAGACCGACACATAGCCGCGAAAAAAACAATCCTGTCCGTCTTCAGGCCGGAATCGAAGCTTATCCGCATTTCCTCTGAACATGACGGCCCTGATCACCGTTTCCTTATCTTTCAGTGAAAAATAAAGGTGACCCGAGCTATGTCGTTTAAAATTGGTGATTTCTCCCCTTACCCAAAGTCCCTTCAGAAGCGGTTCACGGCTCAGGGTACTTTGGATGAGATCGGAAAGCTGTGTAACGCTAAGCACATTCTCTTTGACCATCATCGTGTTCCCGGTTTCTCTTCTTTTCTTTCATCATAAGAGGTATAGGACAAGCCGCAGCAGCAAGCTACGGCTATAGTATACCATATTTTCATGCGTTTTCCGAATAAATATACACTTTAATATTAGCTTATTGATTTTTGCTGCTCAAGTATCTGTCGATGGCGCGGGCGGACAGTTTGCCGGCGCCCATAGCCAGGATCACTGTCGCTGCGCCGGTCACGATATCTCCCCCTGCAAAAACCGCCTCTCTGGAAGTCTGCCCGGTTTCTTCGTCGGCGGAAATATTGCCTCTCCGCGTGGTATCGAGGCCCGGCGTCGTGCTGGTAATCAGAGGGTTCGGCCCCTGCCCGATAGCCATGACAATGGTATCGATGGCGATTTCTTCTATTGCGCCGGGTATAGGCACGGGGCTTTTTCTGCCGGATTCGTCCGGCTCGCCAAGCTCATACTTTTGACAGCGCATAGACGTCAGCATCCGATTCTCGTCGCCGAGGAGTTCTATCGGGCTGGTGAGCATTTTAAACTTGACGCCTTCTTCTTCCGCATGCTCGACCTCTTCCGCTCTCGCAGGCATTTCCGCCGCGGTACGCCGGTAAACGATCCAGCTTTCTTCCGCGCCGAGACGCAAGGCGGTCCTTGCGGCGTCCATCGCCACATTGCCGCCGCCGATGACGGCAACTTTCTTCCCTATCTTCAGCGGCGTCAGCGCCTCCGGGAAACGATAGGCTTTCATTAAGTTGTTTCTGGTCAGGAATTCGTTGGCCGAATAGACGCCTGTCAGATTCTCGCCGGGAATGTCCATGAAATACGGCAGGCCTGCGCCGGTTCCGATAAACAAAGCCTCGTAGCCCATAGAGAGGATATCGTCCACAAGGAGAGTTTTCCCGCCGACTACGTTACACTCGATTTCCACACCCAGGGCTTTGATATAGTCGATTTCCTTCTGTACGACCGCCTTGGGCAGGCGGAATTCCGGGATGCCATACATCAGCACGCCGCCGGCAACGTGCAGGCTTTCAAAAATGGTGACGTCGTATCCCATTTTCGCCAGATCGCCCGACACGGTCAGCCCTGCGGGCCCGGCGCCGATGACGGCGACTTTTTTCTCTTTGCGGGCAGGTTTGGGCGGGATTTCCATACCTCGGGCCATTTCCCAGTCTGCGATAAAGCGTTCCAGACGTCCGACCGCGACCGGTTCTTCTTTTATCCCTCTGATACACTTCGCCTCGCACTGGGTTTCCTGAGGACAGACCCTGCCGCAAATCGCGGGAAGGCTGTTTTTATCTTTGAGGTTTTTGGCGGAGCCTTCAAAGTCTTTTTCCCTGATTTTGGCGATAAAACCAGGAATGTCCACTTCTACCGGGCATCCTTTCACGCATTGAGGGTTTTTGCAAAGCAGACAGCGGCTTGCCTCGGTCAAAGCCATTTCTTCTGTAAATCCAAGGGCGACCTCGTTGAAGTTTTTATTTCTCGCCATAGGATCCTGGGTCGGCATGGCCACCCTTGACGCTACTTCGTTTGACATTGGCAGTTCCCCCTCTCAAGCCTTGCTTCAAACGCTTCCAATGCGGCTTTCTCATCATCCTTAAACATAGCCGCTCTTTTCATCGCCAGGTCAAAATCTACGGCATGCCCGTCAAACTCGGGTCCATCCACGCAGGCAAACTTTGTCTGCCCGTCGACAGACACCCGGCATGCGCCGCACATGCCTGTTCCATCCACCATAACCGGATTCATGCTGACGATGGTCTTTGTTCCGTATGGCTTGGTCATATTCGTGACCGCCCGCATCATGACCATCGGTCCGATCGCCCAAACTCTGGCAATATCTTCAGTTTTAATCAAGTCTTCCAGCAAGGTCGTCACAAAGCCCGGATGCCCGTAGGATCCGTCGTCGGTAGCGACCAGAAGTCTGGTACTGGCTTCCCGCATTCTATCTTCCCAGAAAAGCAGATTTTTGCTTCGCGCGCCGATAATGGAAATGACTTCATTGCCGGCTTCTTTCAGCGCCTTAGCGATCGGATAGATTGGCGC
>Ga0099364_10007946_pt1 | contig 15027 bp, 12 predicted proteins | sample TergutTh196P3_FD_73070 | JGI IMG/M metagenome (GOLD analysis project Ga0099364, IMG submission 73070) | Microcerotermes parvus P3 segment gut microbial communities from Pointe-Noire, Republic of the Congo - Th196 P3 | ecosystem: Host-associated > Arthropoda: Insects > Digestive system > Gut ... | reverse complement strand
TCGCGTTTATTTTTTCGTATAGAAAATAACTTGTCTTTTGTTAATTCTTCTTTATAATCAAATAATAAATCCCAGTGAAAATCACCTATTTCGATTTTCTCGCCTGTTGCTGTTAGTATGCCTGATTTACAGTCGAAAATATTTTTGCCGTTGGAATAAAATGATATGCCATTATAGAAGCGAGAAGCAAAGTCAAATTCCGCAGGGATTACGATATTGCCCGTTTTATCATAAAAGCCGATTTTCGGAACGTCATCGGTACATTCTATAAATTAGCACAAGCCATCATGGAACTTACAAAATGCAAGGCTTGTATGCTCGCAAAATACATCATTTATCATTTTAAAATTTATATCCTGCAACTCACAATGACTGGCACTGCCGTCAAGTTCTTGAATTATAAAATCATTTACTTTTTGACTGGCAGCATCAGTCGCAACTTTAAACGGATATTTCATAGTTAGGATGACATCGCCTTTATTATTGAAGAACTTGAATGATTTGCTTTTATAGCTTTTCATTTAATTTCAAATAAAATATAATAAAAATACGAGGTGAAAATAAAATGATTATAACATCACACGCCATTGAGCGTTACACCAAGCGCGTCTCGGATAAAGATAAAAAAGATATACCTGTATATATCGCGCAGAATAAAGACCGTATTGAAGAATGGATTTTAAAACTATATGAGAGCAGCGAATATATATGTGAAGGCAAAATAAAAGATAACAACCTTGCTCATTTTATCATAAATAATGACGGTTGGGTATTCGTAATAGATTATAATAAAGAAAAAATTATAACCCTTTATCAAATTAATTTGGACGTCGGCGCAGAGTTTAACAAAGAATATATATCAAGAATAAGAGACAAGTTAAAATCTGAGTATAAAAAAATGCAGATTGGCGAAATAGCATTGCTGGGCATACATAAAGAAAAAGACGGGCTTATAAAAGAAAACAATTCAGAAATTAACACTTGGAAGAAGCAGATTCAATAGTTAGAGGAACAAAATAAATTATTGTCGCAGGAGAAAATAGTCGCTTCTAATAATTTTGAAAAAGACACGAGAGAATTTCATCATCAGATAGAGCGGTTTATTGGGAGCAGAATTTTTTAAATTGAAAAGAAGGCAGTTTTTATTGAAGTGATTTTATATGGTTTTATATTCATAGTATTTATTTTAATAATATTTTCAGATTCTGACGATAATTATAAGCCAAAACATTAAGATATTTTACATCATAGCATGATTTTTGTAAAGCCGTAAAGTACATAATTATTTTTAATTTTTACGGCTTTACAATGACATAAACATATTCCCAACTTGGGAATATGTTTAAGAATAGGTCGGTTAAAATATGTTAAGAATATTAATATGGAAGAAAATCCAAAAATATGTGATTAATTTTTATATTTATAATAAATTTATTTATAAACTATAGGAGCGTGAAGATATGCAAAACATGACATTAAATCAAATGAAAAAAGTAGATATTCGTAAAATAAATCGTAATGATTTAAGAGAATTACGAATTGATAAAATAAATCTCGATGACCTACCTGAAATTCGATTTAAAGACCATGTTCACCAAATAGAAAATCCTTATTGTTATAAAGTCGGTAAAGTGGCTGTAAAAGAAAGTTACTCTGAAAATGGCGAAACATTAGAGAATATTTTCATAGGTTTATTAAAAAAATCTATGGTGCGCTAAGATAAAATATAACTTGAAAACCTAGCGACAAATTTGTTATTATTGTTTATTTATGGTATTATAATATTGGACGAAACAGCGAATCTCTCGATTATTAAGGTTTTCTTAATTAAGTTATTGATTTTATTTAATAATCGGAGGAATTTAAAAATGAATAAAAATTTACGCGAAGATATTATATGGAAAATTGCTTCTTATTTAAGGCTGTCCCGCGAGGACGGCGATAAAGAAGAAAGCGAAAGCATAGGAAACCAACGGGATTTAATAAAAGCATATATAAAAAATAAACCGGGGTTTGAATTAATTGAATATTACGAGGATGACGGTTATACAGGCGTTAATTTTGACCGACCTTCATTTAAACGAATGATGGAAGATATGCGTAGCGGAAAAATTAATTGCGTTATTGTCAAGGATTTGTCGCGCTTCGGCAGAAATTATATTGAAACGGGAAGATATATAGAACATATCTTTCCATTCATGGGAGTTCGCTTTATTGCTATAAACGAAAATTTCGATAGTTTGCATAGTACACATACCGATTCGCTTATGATTCCATTCAGAAATCTTCTTAATGACACATACTGCGCCGATACTTCAATAAAAATTAGAAGTCAATTGGAAGTCAAGAGACAAAAAGGCGAATTTATCGGTTCTTTTGCCGCTTATGGCTATTTAAAGTCTGCTGATGATAGAAACAAATTGATTATTGATGAAACGGTTGTTCCTGTAATACAAGACATATATAAATGGAAAATTGACGGAATGAATCAGCAGACTATCGCCGACAAATTAAATGAGCTTGGCGTACTTTCCCCTTATGAATATAAAAAATCTGTTGGTTTCCGCTATACGACTCCATTTCAATTAAACAATATTTCTAAATGGACGGCGGTCGCTGTCGGTCGAATATTAAAAAATGATTTATATATTGGCATTTTAACACAGGGTATTTCAACAACGCCAAATTATAAAATAAAAGAGCGGACGAAAAAATCGCCTGACGAATGGGTACGAATTGAAAATTCCCATGAGCCTATTATATCAACTAATGATTTTCGAATTGTTACCGAACTTCTAAAAAAAGATACACGTATCGCTCCCGGTGAAGATGGATTATATGTATTCTCTGGTATGCTATACTGCGGAGATTGCAGACAAAACCTTGTGCGTAAAAATGTATATAACGGAGGTAAAAAATATGTATATCATGTATGTTCCACACACAAAAAAGGCGGCGATTGTAAGAGCCATATAATAAGCGATAAAGAATTAGAAAAGGCTGTATTGGAAACTCTGCGTTTTCATATACGCGAATTTGTGCAAAAAAGTTATGTTTTGGAATCTATCGAAAATATGCCGTTTCAAGAATTAAACGCAAAAAAGTTAGAAAAGCAAATTGATGATAAGCATATTTTGATTGGAAAATTAAATGAACGTAAAATAAAGCTATATAAAGATTTAAGCGATAATATAATCGACAGAAACGAATATGATGATTTTCGGCATATATTTACAACACAACTTAATGAAGCGGAAGCTGCATTGTCAAAGCTCTGCCAGGAGTTAAATAATATGATAGGCAATACCGAAAACAATCAATGGATTGAATATTATAAGAAAAACCATGATATTGAATGCCTTACCCGCACTACTGTTGTAGAATTAATCGACCATATCAAAGTTTATGAAAACAGTATGATTGATATTTTATTTCGCTATAAAGAATATTATGACCAAATGGCAAATTACGAAAATCATCATAGATTAATAATTGAACATTCAATGGAAACGGCGGTGGTAGTATAAATGGCACGTATAAGCAGAAAAAATCCAAAGTCAGCTGAGCCGCTAAATTCTGTGGTATCGTTCAAAGCGGCAGGTTATGTGAGAATATCTTTAGAAGATAAAGATTATAATGATGGCGGTTCTTTGGAAAATCAAATCTTAATGATTGAAAATTATATTAATAAATCACAGGACATAAAATTATGTTCTATGCACAGCGACAACGGTTTTACTGGCACTAATTTTAACCGTCCCGGTTTTGAAGCGCTTATGGAAGAAATCCGGCGAGGTAAGATTAACTGTATCATAGTAAAAGATTTATCACGTTTTGGGCGCGATTATATGGAGGCTGGAAATCTTCTTGAAATAATATTGCCACAGCTTGGAGTTAGGTTTATATCTATTAATGACAAATATGACAGTTTTGCTCCGGCTTCTAAGGGTGAAGGAGCGATAATTGCTCTCAAAAATATGATTAACAGCTTTTATTCAAAAGATATATCGGTAAAAATACGTTCATCATACGAAATGAAGCAAAAAAATGGCGAATACACTGGTTCTTTCCCCCCCTATGGTTATCTAAAAAATCCTGAGAATAAAAGAAAACTCATTATTGACCCAAAAGCGTCAAAAATTATCAAGCAAATATTTCAACAAAAACTTGATGGACTATCGGTACATCAAATAACAAGATGGTTAAACGAACAAATGATACCTACTCCCGGTCATTATCGTTATATAAACGGTTTACATTTAGATAAAAGATATAAAAATCCTCAAATATGGAATGATTCATCAGTCATACATATATTAAAAGGTAAAACATATCTTGGGCATTTAATTTTTGGGAAAATAAAAGTAAATCCTAATAAAGTATATGACTATCAACCTCAACCTGAAAAAAATTGGCTGATAACAGAAAATATGCACGAAGCCTTAATTTCTCAAGCCGATTTTGATGCGGTTGGTGAAATGTTAAATCAGCGGCACAAGGAAATAAAACAAAGGAATTATAAGGAATGGGATAGAACAGAGAATATATTCAAAGGAATTGCTTATTGCGTTGATTGCGGTCATGTAATGAACCGCAAAAGAATTACGTCATCCGTGACAGGCTATACCACTTATGCTTATATATGCGCGGCATGTAAAATCGGGCGGCATGATAAAGCAGACCGACGTTATTTTAAAGAAAAAGACTTATATGATGTGGTTTATCAATCAATCCAAAGACAAATTTCTTTATTTATTGATACACAGAAAGTAATCGAAAAAATGCGCAAAGATAATCACGGCAGTCAAGAACAAATTGCTTTAGAAAATGAAATCAAACAAGTAAAGAAAAAATTAGACCGTTTGCCTGCTATGAAATTGAAACTTTATGATGATTATTGCGCCAAAATAATTGATGAAACGGAGTATCAGTTGTTTGGTAAAAAATTTGACGAAGAAAAAAAAGAATTAACAATACAGCTTGAACAATTAGATGTGGATATGAATAAATTCATACCAGAACTTATAAGTGATAAAAGATTAATACAAACAGTAGAACAATTTAAAAATGAAATAAATCTTACGCGAGATATGTTAATTTCGTTGATTGAACGCATTGAAATCGGCGGAGATTTAACCGTTCATATAATATTCCGTTTTAAAGACGAATTTGATAAAATAAAACCGCATATTACAGAAAGCGAGGTTTGCGTAAATGAATAATCAAGTCATTGCTTCTTATCTTCGTATTTCTATGGATACTGGTGATTCAAGCGAAAGCGATAGTATTGCAGGGCAAAGAATTTTAATTTCCGATTATATTCAATCGAATAAAGACTTAAAAAATGCGAAACATCTTGAATTTTGCGACGATGGATATACCGGAACAGATTTCAACCGCCCTGCCGTACAAGATTTAATCAGCAAAGTTAAAAACGGCGAAGTCGATTGTATAGTCGTAAAGGATTTTTCACGGTTCGGACGGAATTATATTGAAGTCAGCGATTACTTGGAGCAGATATTTCCTTTTTTAAAAGTACGCTTTATATCTATTAACGATAATTATGATAGTGAAATTCATAAACATATTGCTGGAAATATAAAAATAGCTTTTAAAAATCTTTACAACGATTATTATAGCAAAGATATTTCTCATAAAATTAAGAGCAGTATAAGTATGCTTCGGGAATCGGGAAAATACCTTTCAAATTTTGCAATATTCGGTTATAAAAAAAGTGAAACAGATAAACACAAATTAGTAATTGATGAAGAAGCTGCGATTGTAGTACGTCGGATATTCGACATGGCTTTATTAGGTAAAGGCACTTCCGAAATTGCAAAAACTTTAAATTCAGATAAAATATTATCCCCTACGGCATATAAAAAGTCTAAAAACATTTATCGGAATCAAAAAACATTAAGCGATAACAATATATGGACAGGCGATACCATATCTTATATCATAAAAGATATACGCTATACAGGTGCGGTAGTTCAAGGTATGTACATTAAGCCCTCTGTTGGAAGTAAAAAACACTGCAGAATGCCGAAAGACCAATGGAGTATCTACCCCAATCAACATGAACCTATCGTTTCAAAAGAAGAATTTGATAACGCGGCAAAAAATTGTTTAAAGAAACAGAGTGTTACAAAGAAAGTTAATGACAAAGAGCAGCCGACATCGCCATTATCGAAAACAAAAATACGCTGTGGGGGTTGTGGATATGCATTGCAAAGACCGAAGCATAAAATTGGTATTGAACTTTATTGTAAGAAAAAGAACTCTTTTAATAGTAATTGTTTCAATGGCAGTATAGGAATTAGTATAATTGAAAATGTTATACTTGTTTCAATACAAAAGATGGTAGCAGTATATTTATTTCATATCATAAATGATGAAAAACAGGAATCTTCAACTTCGATAGACTTATTTGCAGAAATATCTAAAATACGCAAAGAAATTAATCGTATAAACAATACAAAACTTGATGTTTATAAAAAATATAGCGACGGAGATATAACCCAAGAACAATACATTAAAGAACGGGGAACGGCAAACAAGCAAATTGAGCAGCTTTCGGCGCAAGTTACCGTTCTTGAAAATGAATATGAACAGCAACAAAATATTATTATTCCGCCAAACCCGATTATAGAATTATTATCTAACAAGAATACCATCGAGAATTTATCACCTGAAATTGTCTCAGCTTTAATTGATTGCATATATGTTTATGATGCAAATAGAATCGAAATAAAGTGGAGCTTTAAAGAACCAAGCATATAAAAAAACTATCATGAATAACTAATAAAAATAAAAACGATACGGAAGTTATTATTTGCGTATCGTTTTTACCAAAAAAGTGTTTTATTCACAAAGTATTTACAATAAATACTTTGTCCTACCTTGACAGCAGCTTAGTTCATGTCAAAATCAAACGCGTAAAATCCGCTCTCCGATATGCCCCAGACTTCAGTCCCGTTATATTTCCCGCGCCGGCTTATTTGCTCTCGCAGCGCGAAACGATGCGCCTCGTAAGTCAAAGAATTGCGGCTTAGAGGCAATAACAAATTAGGCATGAAATATTCAAACGCCGTACCGGTCCATGAAGCCAGACCCATGTACCCGCCCGATTTTATAAGCGTGCGCCCTAATTTCTGCCAGTGCTTTTTCGGAACTTCACGCCGCGCAATCGCGAAATAACTCGTGATTTTGGCTTCGCTCATATACAGGTCATAGCAATTCTCGCCGAAGCTGCCAGCGTCCTCGTCATAGCCGATATAAAATAAATCTCGCGAATTATTGTAAAGCGCTGTGAACTGCGTATCCGCGAGTAAATTTTCTATTTTTAAAATAAGCGCGCCTGTATTCTCATACTCGCGCAAGCCTTCTTTAAGCGCGGTCAAAGACGCGGCGAAATTGCCGCTGTCCACGGTTGACACGAAGCGCGAGCCTATGACTTTAAGATTTTTCGTGTCATACCAGTTATATAAATGCCCGCGCCATTTTTCAAGTTTCACGATTGTGCCGAGCGTGGCTTCAAGTTTTACGCGCATAGACTTGTCGTCTATAAGTTCGAAATCACGCGCAGATAAGACAGAGAGCAGATACAAGCCGATGTTTGTCGGCGACGTCCGGTGCGCCGTCGATTCCGCGGGAAAAAGCTGTATATTGTCCGGCGGGAGATAATTATCCTGTTTGTTTACAGTCGCGGCATAAAATTTCCACATATCGGCGATATATCCTCGCAGCTTCGCGTCCTGCCTTGGAGTGAGCCGGCGTTCGCCCTGTTCGTCCTCTTTACCCATAGCGTAGGCTATCCCCGGGAAGATAAACCACATCGCGCCGAGTATTTTATACGCGCTGAGAGGCGCGACCAATATAAAAAGCAAGCCCAACGCCGATGGGAGAATCATTTTTTTAAGATACCGCGCAAATCCGCTCAATTTGAGTTCGCCTTCCGAAGCCGTCACCCATGATAATAGCCTGCGCTTTGATATAAACATTCTGAAAAGCGAGCGCGAAACCGCGTCAAAACTTAAAAACGCACGGTACGCAAGCGAAGATAAATCAAAAAACACCGCGCAGACGCTTTGCCAGATGCTTGTCATAACTTTCGACGAAAATCTTTTTGATATATTCTGGAACGAGCTAATCATAATTATAGCGAATATGCCTGAAACCATCGGAAATATTATATATGACACGGCTGACAGAAATATCAAAAGCGACCGCGCCGGTATAAGCTCTGACTTAAAATATACGGGCAGAAGCGCGGAAATAATCGCGGCGAGTGAAAATACCGGCAAAGACGCGCGGCGCACATTATCAAATATTTTATATTTGGATAACCGGCTTATAGGGTTGCGCGTTATTTCGCCGCCTGCGTTTTTAACTTTCGCGCCTGCAAACGCGAGAGCCTGAACGTCGCCGCGAATCCACCGGTGCATCCTGTCAAAATAAGATACAGGGTTCTTAGGTATGCCGTCCGTAAGCTCCAAATCTGTTATCAAAGCGCAGCGTAGGCGCGTGCCTTCAATCAAATCATGGCTTAGCACGCTTTCTTCCGGGTATGCGCCGTCCAGAACTTTATAAAACATATCAACGTCAAATATGCCCTTGCCGCAGAAGTTGCCCTCGCCGTAAATCTCCTGATATAAATCAAATGCCGCAGACTGATATATATCTACCCCGCCGCACCCGCAAAGCATACGCGTAAACGGCGTCTTGCAGGACGCGCCGAGTTCCGCGCCCATTCTTGGCTGCATCACTGCGTAACCGTCCGTTACAATCTTTTTATCTTCGTCAAATACAGGCTTCGCGTTCGGGTGGAGCATTGCCGCAAGCATTTCTTTCGCCGAGTCTATGCTTAAATTAGTATCAGCGTCAAGCGTTATAATATATTTTACGCCGCGTATAAATTTAATATCGCCCGTAAAATTATTTATAGTCGTGCGCTTGTCTTTTATAAACCTGACAAGCTCGACCAGCGCGCCGCGTTTGCGTTCCCAGCCCATGTATCTTTTTTCGCTCTTTGAATAAACGCGCCCGCGTATAAACAAGCTAAAATTATTATTATATTTTTGGTTCAGCCCGTCAATCCTGCGTTTCGCGTAATCTATTATTTTAGTATCGGCTTCGGTATGTCCGTCTTTAGAATCTTTAAAATCGCCGAGAACCGCGAAATTTAAATTTTTATACTGGTTGCATTTATAAAAAATCTCAAGCCTGTCGAACAGCCCGTCGTCTTTGCCTTCGCCGAACAATAAGCTCGTGATACACACAAGCGTCTTTTGATTGTCCGGTATATCGGCAAGCTCAAGTTTAGGCAGAGGCGCACATTCGGCAAACCTAGCGAATATAAATTCGCAGATTTGCCGGGCAAGTTCCCAAAGCGGAAAAACCAAAAAAAGTCCGGCAAGTCCGGCAGCTTTACACGCTAAAACCGAAAAAACGGCGGTCAAAAAAAACATTCCTGAAAAATATAAATTTTGCGGCTTGCGTTTTTTTAATAGATAATAGCCGACGTGAGATTTTTTTTCCAACTTTATATATTCAGATTCGCTCAATTTACCGTCTGAAAGCGAGTTTCTGGCTTCAGCGGCTTTCGCATAAATAAGTCGGGCGGTTTCAATTTCGTCCGCGCCTGAATCGCGCACACGTTCAAACAAACGCTTCCTGTAATAATTTTTCGTTTGCTTATCTAAATTTTTATATACGCCCGCCGGGTCATTATTAAAAATCTCGTCTGTTTTGGAGCATTTTTCGAACAGCTTTTCAAACTGATAAACCGAGCAGAAGCGCAGGTTGCGTATGCAAAAACCGAGCGAATACGCATGATTATCCTGAAGGTTCGCGCATTCTTTATTTAGATAAGCCCAAAGCTCCAGACATATATCATATATTTCCGCGCAGATTGCCGCCGCAAGCAGTACGCGCACAAGCGACAGCTCGTTAATATAAAAAAAATTCTGTTCAGCCTGAACCGAATCTATATATTTTTCAAGAATTTCAGGCGTAATCTCGCCGTTTAAATTACGCGTCAGTTCCCGGAGCATTGCGTATATTCTTACTTCCGGCTTTTTTATATAATTATTTTTTGACGCCGGAAGCCTGTCAATATAAGATAAGCTCTTGCATATATTTTTGACTTCGCGTTCTATAATATAATAATTGTCGCAAAGCCATTCAAAATGCACGGGCAAAAAAAAGTTTTTATCGTAATCTTTGACTTCAAGCGCGCGGGCATATACTTTTTTTATAAACTTTAAATTTTTTTTCTGGGTTTTCATAAGATTGGACGTTTTTATAAACCCCGCGTTTTTATACGCGAGCGTCTTGTGTTTCGTATTCTGGCTAATATTCTGCATAAAACCTCCGGTAACTTTAAATATTTTAAAACCAGTCAGCTATTTTTATTATCCGCAGAATATTTTTTATTATACTAAATTTTGGATAAATTAACAAATAATATTGTACAGGTAGATAAAAGTGTAAAATTTAAATATAAATTAAAAATTATCTTGACGTTACAGTTACTTCATGATATTATAATATTATTATATCCGGCAATAATATTTTGGGAGGTTCTTATGTCAGCGCGAATTATAATTATATCGGGTCCGCCGGGGGCGGGTAAGACTACGCTTGCGCGGCTCTTGAGCGAGGACTCGGCTCATGAAAAAGCGGCTAATATTCATCTGGATGATTTTTGGCAGTATATCAGCAAAGGATATATTGAACCGTGGCTGAGCGAAAGCGGCAAACAGAATAAAACAGTAGTCGAGGCTGCCGCGGACAGCGCGGAAAGATTTTATAAAGGCGGGTACGAGGTTTTCGTAGACGGGCTGATTGGTCCGTGGTTTATCGAGCCGTGGCGTAGGATTGCCGGAAAAGGAACTGACGTAAGATATATTATTTTGCGACCGGACGAAGAAACGACTGTTATGCGCGCGACAACGCGGAAACAGAATGATTATTTTCCGCTGTCTGTTCAGATTATAAAAGATTTATGGGACGACATGAACAATCTGGGAGAATTTGAGCCGCACGTTGTTAATACAAGCGGTCAAACTATCGAAGAAAGCGCGGCGGTTATTCAGAAAATGATGGACGGAAATAATTTCCGCATCTGAAAATTTCAGGCGGCGGTGAAACAAAAAATTTTGAGGTGTTAAATATACGAAAAAAGACTTGAAAATAATAATTTTCAAGTCTTTTTTATTAAAAATATATTGCTAAATTTAAATTTATATGTTATAATAGTAAAAAATGAAAATTAAACAGGAGGATTTATTAAATATGAGATTATTAACAAGGTCGGATTTCGACGGTCTGATATGCGGAACTATACTGACGCATCTGGGCGTAATAAACGAATGGCAGTTCGTTCACCCAAAGGATATGCAGGACAATAAGATTGAAGTGAATGAGAACGACGTCATTTGCAATGTCCCGTTCGTGAAAGGCTGCGGAATGTGGTTTGACCATCATTCGAGCGAAAACAAGCGTTTAGTCGGGATTGAAACAGTCGAGGGCATTTGGAAAGCCGCGCCGTCATGCGCGAGGAACGTGTACGAATACTACGGCGGGGCAGAGAAAATGCCGCAGTTCGAGGAAATGCTGAAAGCTGTTGATAAAGTGGATTCAGCGGACCTTACCGCTGATGAAATAAAGAACCCGTCAGGCTGGATTCTGTTGGGATTCGTGATGGACCCGCGCACAGGACTCGGAAGGTTCAGGGATTATACCGTGAGCAATTATCAGTTGATGGAGCAGCTTATGCACGATTGCAGCGAAAAGTCAATCGAAGAAATTTTAGAGCTGCCGGACGTGAAAGAAAGGCTTGAAATCTATAAAGAGCAGAGCGTCCTGTTCGAGCAGATGCTGAAACGCTGTTCGCGGACTGTCGGCAATCTTATAATATCTGACACGCGCAATGAAGATATTATATACGCGGGGAACAGATTCATGGTTTACAGCTTGTTCCCGGAGCAAAACGTGTCCATGTGGATTACGTGGGGGCGCGAAAAACAGAACGTAGCCATAGCCGTCGGGTACAGCATATTAAATAAAACCTGCGGCGTCGATATAGGCAGCTTGATGCTGGCGCACGGGGGCGGCGGACATAAGCAGGTCGGAACCTGCCAGATTAAAACTGAAAACGTGGAGAGCGTCATAGAAGAACTTACTAAAAAATTAAAATAATAAAAAAACAGGGGGAAACCGCAATTCCGGTTTCCTCCTGTGCTTTTAATCTTCCGAATAATCAAACGCGGCAATCCTCCTGAACATTTTAAGGTTGCGCTCGTGTTTTTCAACAGCCCGCCTGTTGTCGCCGCCGCGTTTTTCCCTGATTGCGATAAGCGTATCTTCAGGAAACGCGCTGATTCCCTCGAAATATTCATAGCACGGCAGTTCTTTCAGTCTAATCGCGTACTCGTCAAATAATATTCCGCCGGACGGCGTATATCCGAGCGCATGGTCAATAAACATGAAATTGCTCGTGTCGCCCGTCCGCCTTATCGCCCGGTACGCTTCCGGAGATAAAAAATATATTATATTATTCGCCGCGATGATTTCCAAGCCCAGCTGCGTCTGAACTATTCGAGCAGCCTGAACGTCAACTATTTCGCCCGCCGCGCGCGCGTCTTCAATCTGATAATCAGTCATGTATAAAAAATACACGAAATTAGCGTGAATCTTGCCGTCGCCGTTTAAATCTTCGCCGAGTATCCCGTCAAAAGCCGCTTGTATTCTGTTCATCTCATACACGTCGAAAACTTTTATCCCCGCGTAAGCTATATCCGCGTCGGGAGGCGTTTTTGACGCGCACTGTGCAACTGTGAACAGCAGAAGTGCGGCGACCGCGATTAAAGCCAGAAGCAAAAATTTATAATGATACATGAAATTATCAAACCTGCGTTTCCAACCGAATAAAATATCGCCGAGTTCTTTTTTATTATCCTGATTATCTCCGTACATATAAAAACTCCTTATTTTTCAGGCTTCATCAGCGGGAACAGCACACATTCGCGCATAGGCTTATCCATCATCACGGAAAACAGCCTTTCGGATACGCCGAAGCCGAATGCCGGCGGCATACCGTATTTTATCGACTCAATAAAATCATGGTCAAAACTATGCGCTTCCGCATCTCCGGAATCTCCCATTGCCTGCTGTTCTTTAAATCTGTTTTCTAAATCCAGCGGGTCGTTCAGTTCAGCATAGCCGTTACCCATTTCTGAACCGGCTATTATTATCTGTATCTGGTCCGCTTTTCTGGGGTCGTCTTTTAATCGCTTGGGCAGCGGGTTGAGCTCGATAGGCTGACCGGTTAAAAATCCGGGACCTGACAAATCTTTTCTTACTACTTTCCATAAAATATCCACAAGCCGCCAGAAATTTAATTTCGGGTCATACGCGACTTTGAGCTCGTCAAGTTTTGCTTTTATCTGCTCTGCCGTCGCGCTGTAAATATCAACGCCGAGTTTCTCTTTAATTATATTTTCGAAATCATATATAAGCCATTCTTTGTCCATGTCTATCTCAAATCCGCGTGAAGCAAACTTCGAGCCGCCCATGACCGCCCTCGTAACCCTGCGGTACATTTCTTTGACTAAATCCATCCCGTCATTGCAGTCGGCATACGCCCAGTAACATTCCATCTGCGTATAATCCTGTAAATGCTCGTAGCTCATTCCCTCGTTCCTGAACTGCCGCCCGATTTCAAAAGTCTTGTCGAATCCGGCGACCAGTAATTTTTTCTGCCACAGCTCGCCCATAGATATTCTTAGATAAACGTCTATGTCCAACGCGTTATGATGCGTCTTGAACGGCGTGGCAGCCGCCCCGCCTGAGATGACTTCCAGTATAGGCGTTTCCACTTCCAAAAATCCCCGTTCAGATAAAAAATTTCTGACAGTATTCCAAAAGACCTGCTTTTTTACAAACATATCTTTAACTTCCCGGCTTACCATTAAATCTAAATATCGCTTCCTGAATTTTATTTCAGGGTCTTTCAAGCCGTGAAATTTTTCAGGCGGCGATTTCAAAGCCTTTGAAAGAAGCTCTATATTATCGGCGCGAACGGAAACCTCCCCGGAATTAGTCCTGAAAACTTTGCCGGAAACACCGATTATATCGCCGATATCCCATTTTTTAAACTGCGCGAAGATTTCATCTCCTACGCTGTCTTTACGCACGTAGACCTGTATATTCCCGGAGCAGTCCGAGATATTTATAAAATTGGTTTTGCCCATATCGCGCCATGTCATGATTCTTCCCGCGATTTTTACATCCGTTCCGTCCAAACTCTCAAAATTATTTATTATTTCAGCCGTACCTGAGTTTACATCAAACTTCGTGACATGATACGGATTCCTGCCGCCGTCCGAAAGCTCAGCCAGTTTTTCAAGCCTGACGCGCATCTGGTCGTTCAGCTCTGTTTCAGATAATTCTAAATTATTATTAATATCGTCTGACATTTTATTTCGCCTTTCTTATTTTATTACTCTTGATTTTATTATTTCGAAATCTCTAAAATTTCCAGTTTAAACTCGCCTTTTGGCGTTTCATACGCGACAGTATCGCCGATTTTCCTCCCCATCAGGACTTTCCCGATAGGCGACTCGTCGGAAACTTTCATTTTAAACGGGTCGGCTTCCGTCGAACCGACAAGGCTGTACACAATCTCTTTGTTCAGGCTTAAATTGCGCACCCTTATTTTTGTCCCGATATTTGCAACGTCCGTTTTAATATCTTTTTCCTCAACGACTTTTGCATATTTCAGCTGTTCCTCAAGCTCAATAATCCGCGCCTCTACTTTTGCCTGCTCGTTTTTCGCTTCGTCATATTCGCTGTTCTCCGACAAATCGCCGAATGCCTTTGCGACCCCAATCATGTCAATGACTTCATTTCGCCGGACAGTTATCAAATACTCTAACTCATCCTTCATTTTTATCAATCCTTCTTTTGTTATCAAAATCTGTTTCAAAGCTGTTTTCTGCATATTCATTTCTCCTTATTTTA
>Ga0099364_10007945_pt1 | contig 15028 bp, 13 predicted proteins | sample TergutTh196P3_FD_73070 | JGI IMG/M metagenome (GOLD analysis project Ga0099364, IMG submission 73070) | Microcerotermes parvus P3 segment gut microbial communities from Pointe-Noire, Republic of the Congo - Th196 P3 | ecosystem: Host-associated > Arthropoda: Insects > Digestive system > Gut ... | reverse complement strand
AATGCAAGTACAGTTGTTTGCGTTATGGTGTGGGAGGCGCATAAGGCACACGACACAACGCAAGAAACTTTTTTTGGTTTTTATAAAGACGATGGTTTTGTAAAACGCAAAAAACTCGGCAGAATAGATGCCCTAAACAAATGGGAAGCAATAAAAGCCGAATGGTTGAATTTATATCGAAATCGCGATGTAAAGGAAGGTTTATCTGCCCGACATTGTGTAACACACAAAGACGAGTGGTGTGTAGAAGCGTATATGGAAACGGATTATTCAAAACTTAATCAAGCAGATTTTGAAAAAAAATTGAAAGAATATGTTGCTTTCAAGTTTATAAATAATGATTGGAAATGAAAAAATTAGAAGAAATATTTGATTTATGGTATGGCGTTAATCTTGAATTGGTAAACTGCGAGCAAGTACCGAATGGTATTCCATTTGTGTCGCGGCAATCAATAGGCAACGGAATTGTCGGCTATGTTATGCCGATTGATAAAACACCTAATCCTGCACATACTTTGAGTATCGCAGGTAGCGGAAGTGTGCTTTCTACTTTTTATCACGATTACGAATATTACAGTGGTCGAGATGTTTATATTGCGAAACCAAAACAGGAATTAACAAAAGAACAAATGATTTATTATGCTTATGTTATTGAGCAAAATAAATACAGATACAGTTTCGGGCGGCAGGCAAACAAAACTATGAAAAATATTTTAGTTCCCGATATTGACGAATTGCCCGATTTTGTAAATAAAGTTTCTGTGTTGAATTGTGAATTTGAAAAAGAGCCTATATTAAATGAAAAAATAAAGTTAAATACGGACAATTGGAAATGGTTTAGATATGATGAAATTTTTGATATTAAAAAAGGATTTTATAATAAAAAACCCGAAAATGATATAAATGGTAATATCCCTTTTATTGGTGCGACATTTTTTAATAATGGAATAACTTCTTTTCATAATATAGAAACAATAAAATCAACTTCAAAAACAGGGAAAGACAATAATGCCCCAATTACGGAGAAAATATTTAAGCCAAATTGTATGACTGTTTCTAATAATGGTTCTGTTGGTTTTGCATTTTACCAACCAAAAGAATTTACTTGCACACACGATGTAAATCCGTTATACTTAAAACACAAAGAACTAAATGTTTATATTGCAATGTTTCTTTGCACTTTAATAGAAACAGATAAATACCGATGGGCTTATGGTAGAAAATGGCGACCAAAGCGAATGCCAAACTCTTTAATCAAACTTCCTGTTACAACAGAAGGTTTGCCAGATTGGCAATTTATGGAAGATTATATTAAATCATTGCCTTATTCAAAAGCAATATAATTATGAAACAAGAAGCAGAAATAGAAAATCTGCAATAACTCTTTGATTGGATTGAAAGTAACAATTGTCGAATATTTGACAAAGAAAAAGATAGTTTTTCAATTGAAGCACCAAAAAATACAGATTGGCAAATTCAATTTGAAAAAGACAACAATATTGATAGCATAATATCAAAAACAATAATGCAACTCGAAGAATTTGATGCTGATAATGAGTTTATGGAGTTATGGGATATTGATTTTGCTAATCGCAATCAATTTAAGCCAAGTCAATTTTTAAAAATGTTGCAGGAAGATGAAGTGAGTTTTAAGGAATTGACAGATCAATTAAAGAAATTAACTAATTAAAATATAATATATTATGGCAAACAAAAGACGCTACATTGATGTGCTTTCGACAAGATTAACTTTTGCCGAAAATAGTGTATCAAACATAACTTTTGCAGATATTTTGCATTTTATGGATGGTAAAGAATATCGTTATTCTGAGAAAATTTTTGAATTTTCGTTATTGAACACAACAATTCCTAATTGTATTGTTGGGATTATTGAAACTACACAAGATAAAGATATTCCACCAATCAAAGATAAAAGAACAAAGCAATTTTCGCGAGTAAATATAAATCCAACTACACAAGGATTGGCATTTGCTAATATTTTTCTTTACGATGTTCAAAGGAATATACTCTTGTATGAAATAAACAAAAATGGTTGTTTTCCAAAACAATTATCCGAATTTATAGGAGCCAAATGGAATGCAGAAAATCAAGATGTAAGATTTGAATTGACATTTCCCGCTATTTTCAGAGTAAATGAATATCAAAGAATGTTGCAAATGGAGTATTACAAAAGAATTACAGTTGAATTGTACAAACCAAATGAATTAATAAATTGTTTTGATGAAAACACAGATTCTTTAGAGAATAACTTTTTGAAACATAATCTGCAAATTAGCACGCAAAACAATGCCGATACTATGAAATTAGAACAAGTCGCAATGACGAAAAAACTCAATCCAATGGGATTAAGCCGTTCATTAGTCAAAGGTGTAGTTGATGCAATAAAATTAAATATTGCAGATAGAGGCTTTGTACACAATATTCAAAAATTGAAAATTGAAGGATATACGAGCGACCCAGAAAATAGAGCATTGAAACCTATTAATATTTTAGCAGATACATTCGATGAGCACTTTAAAATTACTGGAGTTTTAGTGCAATCAGATGTTCAGAGGGGAGAACGAAAAATAGGAATAGAAGAGGTATATAACAGAATTTTGCCAGAATTAAGACAATTAACAAGATAGACAAATGTTCATATTTGGGAAAAAACCAGCATATTGGAAAGAACAATTAGGAGGAATGATATTAGGATTTATTTTTTTCGCATTGGTGTTTCTGTCAAATCCTGAACTGTCTAAATGGAAAGTGTTCATTAAAGAAATTCCAAATATTGGGATGTGTACTTTTGGTTTTTTACTTACATTTTTGGGAATTATTTTGCAGGGAGGAAGCAAAACTATTGAGTGGATGAAAAGTCGAGAAATTTTATTCCAACGATTTATTTCTTTCAATAAACGAATAGTTATATTATCTATTGTTTTGTCTGTTTATGCTTATTTCCTCGCCTATTTTAATTTTGAATGGATAGGAGAATGTTTTGTAAATTGTACTTGCCTATTTGAAATAATTACAAAAACATTGATTTCAGTTTTTGCACTTTTTTCTGTTTGGTTTTTATATGACACAATGTACTTTATAAAGATATTTTACTTATTGATAAAAAAGAATTAAAATGATATACTGCGAAAATTCAGCAATTAATAATATTGCTATTCATTTCATTGGAAATAAAATAAATAACGAATTATGTAAATTGTCGAAATCAAATTTACAGTTAAATGAAACAGATAAAGCGTTGTTAGTTCGTTATTTTGTTGTTCCTTTTCTACAAAAAACCGAGTACTTCAATTTCTATCACGATATTGATATAAATATGAACGAAGTATTTGTGTGCGCAAGTAAAATTTTCGCCAACCCCGAAACCCTTTTGGAACAATCCGTAAATCTCGCCAAACATTTGTATGAACAAAGCACCCACCCCAAAATCAAAGGTGGCGAATTTTACACCGTCTATTTCAAAGATTGCATTATTGACGGCAAAACCGTTGATGCTGTCGGGCTGTTTAAGTCGGAAAACAAAGATACATTCTTAAAAGTTTTTCCCAAAGGCGAAGGTTTTGAAATTGAGAGCGAAAAAGGAATAAATATCAATAAATTAGATAAAGGCTGTTTGATTTTCAATACAGAACAAGACAAAGGTTATATCGTAGCCGTTGTAGATAATACCAACAAAGGTGTTGAGGCGCAATATTGGACAGACGATTTTCTGCACATTTGTCAACGAAAAGACGAATATTACAACACGCAAAATATCATTTCGCTTACAAAGAATTTTGTAAAAAACGAATTGCCGCAACATTTTGAAGTGTCAGGTGCAGACCAAGCCGATTTAATAAACAAAGCGGTAAAGTTTTTTAAAGAAAAAGACAATTTCAACCTTGCCGAATTTGCCAACGAAGTAATCGGACAGCCCGAAATTATCGAAAAATTCAATCAATACAAATCCACTTATGAGCAAGATTTCGATGTAGATTTTGCCGACAATTTCACAATTTCTGACAGTGCAGTTAAAAAACAATCTCGTTCCCTAAAAAGCATAATCAAATTAGACAAAAACTTCGACATTCACATTCACAACAACCGTCAACTAATCGAACAAGGCTGCGACGAAAAAGGAAAATTTTACAAAATCTATTACAGGGAAGAAAATTAATTTTCGAAAAAATGTCCTATAACACATACACCTTAAAAAACGGCATTCGCCTCATACACAAACCCGATGCTTCCAATGTAATATACTGCGGAATAGCTATCAACGCCGGTACGCGTGATGAAAACCCCGATGAACAGGGAATGGCACATTTTGTGGAGCACATGCTTTTCAAAGGCACGCCCAAACGAAATGTAAAACAAATTATCAATCGGCTGGAAGATATCGGCGGCGAAATAAACGCCTGTACCACAAAGGAAGAGACTTTTATTTATTCCATTATTTTGGCAGAATACATGGAGAGAAGTGTCGAACTGATGGCTGATATTGTGTTCAATTCTGCGTTTCCATCGAAAGAAATCGAAAAGGAGATTGATGTAGTGCTCGACGAAATACTGTCATACAACGACAATCCCTCGGAGCTTATTTTTGACGATTTCGAAGAGTTGCTGTTTCCAAACGATGCTATCGGGCGAAATATCCTCGGCACAGAAAAAAGCGTACAACAATTTGATAAAGCAAAAATCGCCGATTTCATCGAACGGAATTACCATAGCGAAGAAATGGTTTTTTTCTCGTTGGGAAATGTTGATTTTAAAAGAATTGTGCGTTGGGCAGAAAAATATTTGGGCAAATATCCCGCATCTTCCCGCACAAACAGCCGCATTTATCCGCAAGCTTACAAAGCTCAACAAAAACAAATCCGCAAAGAAACCTTTCAAATTCACAGCGTATGCGGTAATCGGGCTTATCATTTGCATCATGCCGACCGGTTAGCATTCCATTTTTTGAACAATATTCTCGGCGGTCCCGGAATGAGTAGTTTGCTCAATATGTCCTTGCGCGAAAACAACGGATTGGCGTACAACGTAGAATCGAATTATACGCCTTATTCCGACACCGGCGTTTTTGCGATTTACTTTGGTTGCGACGAAAAAAATCGCAAACGCTGTGAGCATCTTATCCGGAAAGAATTAGAAAAATTGCAACAAAAGACCATTTCACCGGCAAAATTGACAAACTACAAGCGGCAAATAATAGGACAGTTAGCCATAGCCAACGAAAACCGCGAAAGTTTCGCACTCGGAATGGGAAAAAGTTTTTTGCACACAGACGAATTAGAAACGCTGCCGCAGATACAAAAAAAATTAGAGGCGGTTTCTGCCACAAAATTAACCGAAATTGCTAACGAAATTCTTGACTTTCAAACGCTAACAACACTTGTATATGATTGATTTAGAGAGTTATATTTTGCATCACAGCGATGATGAAAGCGACCTTTTGGCGCAACTCAATCGCGAAACGCATGTAAAAATACTTAATCCGCGCATGTTGTCGGGGCATTTACAGGGACGCATTTTAAGCATGTTGGCTAAAATGATACAGCCCAAGCGGATTTTGGAACTCGGCACATTTACCGGCTATTCGGCGCTTTGTTTGGCTGAAAGTTTGCCCGAAGACGGCATACTCTACACAATCGAAAACAACGATGAATTGGAGGATTTTGCTGCCGGATTCTTTCGCCGCTCGCCTCACGGGCACAAAATAAAGCAACTCGTGGGTAATGCGCTTGACCTCATTCCTGTGCTTGACGAAGAGTTCGACCTTGTGTTGATTGATGCCGACAAGCGCGAATACATTGCCTACTACAATGCCGTTTTCGACAAAGTGCGGCAAGGCGGCTATATTTTTGCCGACAATACGCTTTGGGCGGGAAAAGTAATTGAAAACATTGCGCCAAATGATGCGCAAACAGCCGGCATTCTTCAATTCAACGAGTACGTAAAAAATGACTTGCGTGTCGAAAAAGTAATTTTTCCTTTACGCGATGGCTTAACGGTTATTCGGAAAAAACAAAAAAAAACTGCTATTTTGTAATCATATTTTTGTTTTTCAATCCATAAAAACCGACAATGGAAACAAAAATTCCAATCAATAAAATAAGGGCAAGCCCTACATACATTCCGGTCATAATTTTAAGTTTTATTTTTTTTGTCAAAATATGTAAATAAAATGCTCAAAGCAAATAATATGATGATTAACAAAGAACTGAAAATATAGACGAGCGACATATTTTGCTCAAATCCACTGAAAAAAGACGAAAGAATAACAGCAGTCAGCAGATACTTAATAATATCAATGAACATTTTGCTGATTTCTTTAAAGTCAATGAAATTCACCATAGTATTTTACATTTAATCTTCTTGACAAAGATAATTTTTTATTCTTGATTACCAAAAAAGTTTGAACAATTTATTACATTTTCCCCCCATTTTTATTTTGATTCAAGCGGCTGCGAGCGGTGCGACAGGCATCTTGTCTGCCTCTTTTTTATATCTTATTCCACACATCATTCTTTTAATTTTTTTATTTTCCATTTTTCCGTACCTTTGCTTTGAAAATATAAACGCACTGTGAGAAAAACCGTTATTATCGTTGCCGGCGGAAAAGGCAAAAGAATGTCGTCTGATGTTCCGAAACAATTTTTATTGATAGAGGGATTGCCTGTGTTAATGCACACAATTGAAGCATTTTATCGTTACGACGAAACGATTCAAATCATTGTTGTGCTGCCCGAAAGCGAACATTCCCGCTGGCAAAATTTATGCCGCGAACACAAATTTACCGTGCCGCACGAAGTAGTCGGCGGCGGACAAGAACGCTTTCACTCCGTCAAAAACGGACTTGAAAAAGCTACGGGCGATATAATTGCTGTGCACGACGGTGTTCGTCCGTTGGTAAGCGTCGAACTTATTGAACGCTGTTTTTCTGCGGCGGCAATTCACAAAGCGATTGTTCCTGTTACAGAAATTGTCGATTCATTGCGAATTTTGGAAAATGGCAAAAATCGAATTTTAGATAGAAATATTTGCAAAATAGTGCAAACGCCGCAAGTTTTTGAGGCAAGAATTTTGAAGAAAGCCTGTTTGCAAGAATACAATAAAAATTTTACCGATGATGCAAGTGTAGTTGAAAAATCGGGCGAAAAAATTACGCTTGTCGAAGGCGAACGGCAAAACATAAAAATCACTACACCGGCAGATTTGAAGATTGCGGAAAATTTTTTAAGGGATTTGAAAATTTTGAATGTATAATTTATAGATTTATGCGAAATTGTATGCAACACAAATTCGATTTTTTAGTAATAGGAAGCGGCATTGCCGGTATGAGTTTTGCCTTAAAAGTTGCCGGCAAAGGGAAAGTAGCGCTTATTTGCAAAACTACGCTTGATGAAACAAATACTTACTATGCGCAAGGCGGTATTGCATCGGTAACTGCCGGTGTAGATGATTTTGAAAAACACATACAAGACACTATTATTGCCGGCGACGGACTGTGCGACCACGCTGTGGTAGAAAAAATAATTACCAACGCACCCCGACAAATACAACAACTGATTGATTGGGGCGTAGATTTCGACAAAAGCGAAAACGGACAATTCGACCTGCACCGCGAAGGCGGACACTCGGAACATCGCATACTGCACCACAAAGACAATACAGGAGCCGAAATTCAGGAGCGTTTGGTAGAGCGCATCAAAAATCATTCGAATATTAGCGTATTCGAAAATCATTTTGCGATAGAAATTCTTACCCAGCACAATCTCGGTGAGATTGTTACGCGCCACACGCCCAATATTGAATGTTACGGCGCATACGTATTAAATCAGCGCTCGCGTAAGATTGACACTTTTTTAGCCAAAGTAACTTTGCTTGCCACCGGCGGTATCGGTAATGTGTATCTTACTACTTCTAATCCGACTATTGCTACCGGCGACGGCATCGCAATGGTGCATCGCGCAAGAGGCGTGATAAGCGACATGGAATTTGTGCAGTTTCACCCCACAGTACTGTACAATCCCAACGAACGCCCATCTTTCCTTATTACCGAAGCCATGCGCGGGTACGGCGCGGTACTTCGCAACCAAAAAGAAAATGAGTTTATGCACAAATACGACGAACGCGGCTCGCTTGCTCCCCGCGACATTGTGGCGCGCGCGATTGACAGTGAAATGAAAATTGCCGGCGACGATTTTGTCTATCTCGACGTTCGTCATAAAAACGCCGGAGAAACAAAAGAGCATTTTCCCACGATATATGCCAAATGCCTTGATTTGGGCATTGATATTACGAAAGATTTAATTCCTGTTGTGCCGGCAGCGCATTATCTGTGCGGAGGAATAAATGTTGATTTGAACGCACAAACGTCTATTAAACGGCTGTATGCTGCCGGCGAATGCACCCGCACGGGACTTCACGGCGCGAACCGTTTGGCGTCGAATTCGCTCTTGGAAGCGATTGCCTATGCCGATTGGGCAAGTACGCACGCATTACACAAATTTGAAAAATATGCGTATCAGGAAAATATCCCGAATTGGAACGACGAAGGTACATCGTTGCCCGAAGAAATGGTGCTCATTACGCAAAGCATCAAAGAAATAGGACAAATAATGAGTACCTATGTAGGAATTGTACGCTCCAACCTGCGCTTAAAACGCGCGATGGCTCGTCTCGAAATACTTTTTCGCGAAACCGAAGCGTTGTTCAACCGCTCGGTTGTTTCACGCGAGATATGCGAACTCCGCAACATCATCAGCATAGGCTATTTGGTTATAAAACAGGCAATGCAACGTAAAGAGAGCCGCGGTTTGCACTACACAATTGATTATCCGGATAAAAATCAATAGAAAAATACTTTTTTCAACCAAATGGTATAATATCGGTTGGTTGAAAAATCTTTCAACTAATTGGTTGAAAAAACAAAAATGTCTTCTTATCTTTGCAGCTTCAAATTTTCAAACACAGATGAAAAAAATCATTACCGCAGCGCTCATTGCACTCCAATTCACCGCAGTTTTTGCACAACAGGCAGCGGATACGATACCGGTACCCGCTAAAGTTTCCAAATTTCCCAAAGTAAAACTGTATGGTATTCTTCGTGTTGATTTTTATTATAATTCGCGGCAAATGGAAGAAAGTTCAGACGGATTTGCACTTGTTCTTCCCAAAGCGGAAGATATAGACGCCAATGGAAAAGACCTCAACGCAGCGCAGATGACGGGATTTACGGCTACAGCTACTCGTTTCGGCATTGACTTGGAGGCTTTTTATCTGAAAGCTTTAAAAACAACCGTAACAGGAAGAATTGAAACCGATTTTCAAGGTTTTGGCAGTTCTGTAACCATGCTTCGTATTCGTCATGCGTGGATAAATATGGCTTTTAAAAACTCCGAATTGCTTGTCGGGCAATATTGGCATCCGCTTTTCGAGGGCGTTGTACCCAATGTATTGGACGTCAATGGCGGGCATCCTTATCAACCTTTCGGCAGGCATCCGCAAGTGAAATTCACATATAAACCCAAAAACATGCAACTATTTGTCGCCGGAGCCTATCAAACACAATTTCTATCCACAGGCGTTGACGCCAATGGGAATAGTAGCGGAAGAAACCTTTCTTTTCAAAAATTTGCCCTTTTGCCCGACTTAAATGCCGGCATTGAATATAGTAAAGAAACTTGGAAAATCGGATTGATGGGCGAATACAAACAAATCGTACCGCGCACTGTTGCCAATGTCGCTTCGACCGACGACAATGGAGACCCCGTGATAGACACTGACGGAAATCCTGTAATAAATGCTGTATATGTCAAAGAAAAAGTGCAATCGTATGCAGTAGCTGCTTACGGACAATATTCGCAAAAGGCAGTAACGCTAAAAGCAAAAGCCGTTTACGGACAAAATTTGAGCGATTTAAGCATGATTGGCGGCTACGCAGCAACGGCAGTAAACGACAAAGGAGAATGGACATACAAAGCTTTCGATGTGGCAACGGCTTGGCTGAATGCCGATTTTAATATCACTAAAAATTGGCAGATAAGCATATATGGAGGATACACGAAGAATTTAGGCTGCAACAGCCAAGTGTTGACAAATACTTCTGTGTATGGAAGTCTTTTGTATGCAGGACAAATGATTGACCAGGCATGGCGTGCTTCGGCTTTGCTTTCGTATCGGATTTTGAACTGGAACGCGGTTTTGGAATACGGTTACAATAGAGCTTACTATGGCGACTTCGACATTTCGAAAGGGAAAGCCGTTAACGCCGGCAATGGAATAGGCGGAAGCCGTTTGCTGGCAGTATTGATGTATTCGTTTTAAACCTCGTCTCCGTTTTTCTTTATTTGCAATTTAACTTATTCATGATAAATAGGCGCAGTTTTTGGTTTAGGTCCTACCTTAATGAGAACTGTGTTTGTATAATGCCTTACGCCGCATTCGTCTTCGGCAAAATACACGATTTGTATGGTTTTTACAACACCGGGCGTATCAAGCGTCATGGGCGTTGCCGGGTTGAATGGCGTTGTCCAATTTTCGGGGAGAGGGTCGTCTGCCAAGAGCCAGCCTTCATCTGCCACATCGCCGGTTACTTCGGGCGTATCAATCGGAAAGGCATCGCCTTCGCACACAGTGTAGTCGTCGGGGTCAATGAGCGGCATGTCTATGTTTGTCTCATTTATCACCACTTCTGCACTGTCTTTAAGTTCTGCAAGCGCAAAACTTCCAAAAGTTTGCAATGTGCCCAAGTTTACGCTTGACACGTAAGCCCTGTTCATAATGCTTCCGCTGCCGGTGGCTTCGGCTACAATTCTCAATGTATCGGAAGCGTCATTACCGGGCAATGTGCCGATGTCCCATACTCCTGTGCCGAAAGTGTAAACGCCGCTTGTCCGTGTATTGGACACATAGGTAAAACCGGAAGGCAGTAAATCTGTTATGATTAGATTGTTTGCCGCAGTAGCGCCCGGATTGTTTATCGCGATGGTGAAAGTTACATTTTCGCCTTGACATACTTCGTCTTTATCTACAGTTTTGGTTAAGGTCAGGCTGTCGCAACTTTCAACCACTACGTCCACGCTTATATAACCGCTGCAATTTCCTATTCTTGCTACAAAATAATAGGTGCCGGAATCTTCTGCCTTCGCCGGTTGCCCATTGTTTGTGAAAGTTTGCGGGTCTGTGTCTGTGAGCCAGGTTATTCCCACGGTGTCGGTATCGATGCCGTTTTGGTGTTTTACCCAAGCCCATTCGTCTCCATTGGTAATGCCCTCTATACTGATGTTGTCGCCTGCGCATAGCGTGTCGATGGGCGTTACGCTGATTTCTAATGTGTCAACCCGTACCAGGGTAAAAAAATCGCTGATGGCATCTACATAACATTGACCCGGTTCGGATAATGGATCGTTAATAGCTGCGGCTCTTATTGGACTTTCTGATATTTTTACACGATACCACTCTGTGGCAGTGAGAGCGGGAGGAATAAGAGTGGGAGGAATTACCGTTATGCTGTCTATTGTAGTAGGGCTTCCTACCGATGTCCAGGGTCCTCTTTCGGATATGTCGGATTTCATCCATTGGTAATAGAGGTCGCAACCGGGTACGCTGCAAAGCAAAGATCCCAAAGGCGTTGCGGAGAAATTACCTATTGTTACAGGCGCATCGCTACAGGTTCTTACGGTTTTTGCTTCGGTTCCTGTTTCTAAAGATAATACGGTGGGAACGCATCTGCTTACTACAATGTCGTCTATCATCAAGTCGTTACCGTTTGCAGTACTATTTTTATTGTTTACTAATCGAAGCGTATAAGTTCCTGTTGCATTAGGGGGGGTATCGAAAGTTATTTTTTTCTCTTTCCATGTAAAATCGTTCGGCACTTCGCCGGTTGATTCAGAAATATTCACTCCTGTACCCACAATTTGAAAAGATATATTGGGAGTTTCTTCGTTAGCATAACCAAGAGATACATACCATGCCGAAAATTCGTAGGTAGTATTGGGGCAAAGACCTGTCAGGTTAAGTGTATAGAAAGTTCCGGCTCTATCATCTGCATTTATCAACAGGGCGGCGCTATTGGCATTTTTTGTTGCAAAATTATCTATATTTAATGCAAATTCGGGCAATTGTCTGGTGTGCTCCAATACTTCGGGTTTAAATGGGGGAGTAGGATAACCCGGTCCGCCCCAGTGCCCTCCATTATACGAAGTCCTGACTATGGCATAACGTCCGTCAGGCACTCCATTGGTAGGACCACTGCCGCAGGCACTCACATACTGATAGGTAGTGGTTCCATGTATTCCTGTTGTAGGTAGTGATGCCCTGGTCGCACAACCAGTCCAGCTGAGGTCATTGGTAAAGCGTTCCGAAAATACCTCTGCCATTTCTCCTACATTCGTACAGCAAAACTTGGCAGTAAGGGTTATGGTTTCTTCTCCTGAGCTTCCTCTTGCGGTATAGGTTACCGTTTCGCCTACTCCCCAAGGCATAGTAATAGTGGTTTCATTGGAACTTGCTATTAGGTCATTGCTGCCGCTACCGCCTTTGTACCATTTTACACTACTGCCAAAATTGGGACCTGATGCGGTTAGTATCACATCGGAGCCTTCGCAGAAAGTAGTACCTGTAATAGATGGGTCGCTTGCCGAGGCTGCCTCAATTTTCTTCAAAAAACAGCCGTTTACTGCGATAGAGAATGCTTCGGATTGCACCGCAATACCGCCGGCGCCGGCGGCATAAATATAAAAACTTACAAACCCGCCTGCCGAAGTGGTAAATGTGGTTGACGTGGTTCCTGTAGAAATACCACAATAACCGGCAGGGCTTTGGGGTGAGCAATTATTTGAAGCTATTTGAAAAGACGGGCTGGGAATATTTGTTGTGATATCAAGTTCTACGTTCATAGAAGTTTGCGTTGTCGATGTAAATTTATAGGAGTAATCAAAAGTGTAAGACCCATTTTTTGCTTGTCCCGAACCTATGCATCCTTCAGCCATTACCGGCGGCTCCCTATAGTCGCTTACAATATTCGAGAGCGAAGTACAAGTGGAAGCAAACACGGTTTCTACTCTGTAATAAGTATCAGGAAGAGGATTGTTGTAGCTTGTAGCTGTCTGTACACTTACCAGCGACGAGGAAGTACACGATGCATTTGTACCGCAGCTATATACACGGTAGCTCGAAATAGCTCCTCCTCCTACCGGCGGATCCCATTCAAGTTTGGTAGCGCTTCCGGTCTCTGTGTAGCTTAGAACCGCCGATGGACTCCCATTTACCGTTATAGTGGCAGCTGGAACTATAGCGCTTTTGGCAATGGAACAACCCGGACCGCTGGTAACCTCTACATAATAATAAGTTGTGCCCGGGGTAGAAGTAGGGGGTGCATAAGTACTCATACCAATACCACTGGCAACAAGCGTACCGCCGGTATTACTGCTTGTTGTGTTGCTATACCATGTAAATATGAAAGGCGGCGTACCTAATGCCGGTATTGCCGTTATGGGTGATGATGTTGATGTTTCCCCCTGGCAATAAGTTTGTTTAGGAGAAGTCATAGCTACACCTAATGGCGACGCGCAAACTACTGCGGCTACGTTTATCTGAAATCCCGCGTTTGGAGTGCTTGCATAATAATGGTCATAATTTGTCGGCGGAGCGCCATTACATGTGGGGCTCCCTGCTGCACCGTTTCCGCTTCCTGTACCCGGATATGCTACTCCGGGGTTACTGTTAGGAATGTATGTGTTTAATGATGTAACAGGCTTTGTACTTGATCCGTTATAACTTGCAGCTTTCATTTTGATACAGCCGCCATTGCCTCCGTTGCCTCCGCGGGCAGAGTTACTGCTATTAGTACCTCCCGCTCCGCCGTATGCTCTTGCCGTTGCGCTGCCGCTCATTGTAACTGCACCGGTAACATCTATGTTTACGGCGCCGCCGGCGCCGCCATTGCCGCCGTTATTGCTACTTCCACGACCGGTTCCTCCGGCGCCGCCATAAGCAAGCAATTGTGCCGACAGAGTTAAAGCTCCAACCGATGATGTGATGCTGATATTTCCGCCGGCGCCTCCGTTTCCACCGTTGCTGTTGTTTCCTGTGGCAGTTCCACCGACTCCTCCGTAAGCATTGATATTTGCCCCAATGTTAACGCCGGTGACGCCGCTGATAGTTACATTTCCGGCAGCGGCGCCGGCGCCACCAGAAACATTGTTTCCGCTCGTGCCGCCGCCGGTTCCCCCATTAGTAGAAATAGCGCCGGTAATATTCACCGCTTGTGCGTTTATTACCAAACTGTGTCCGGGAGACCCGGGGTTGGTGTTGCCGGCAGCTCCATTATTACCCGACAGGTTGATAGTTTGATTTGAGGTGAAACTGCCTGTTACGATGATTGTCAAGGTTCTGGCTGTTCCGGCATTGATGGCGGTTAAGGCTGTGGCGAGACTTAAATCGTCGTTCACCGTAATTGTTACACTGCCGGTAGCTAATCTGCTCACAATCTCTGAGGCTTGAATATTGCCGCCGGCGCTTATGGTAATGGTATTGCCCACCCATGCGCCGCCGGTAGTAGCGCCGGTACCTATGGTTGCCGCATGGAGGTAACTTCCGGCAGTAACGATGCAAAGACTGTACAAAAATAATAAAATTCTCTTGGACTTAGAGAAAAAAATAAAGTGTAAAAAAAATAGTGTGTTTTTCATCTGTATGTTTTTTATTTTTTTATTTAAGGTCAAATGGAACACGCCATGAAAATATTCATCGCATTATCTACTTAAGTCCCGTTAGGAACGATATATTTCCGACACATCACGTCCTTAACAGGACTTGGCGTATATGGAAACGCTTTTTTCTACCTACATTCTGTTCCTATACGGGACAAATTATGAATGAAGAATGAAGAAGTTACAAGACTATTAGACACAAGACTATTAGACACAAGACAGAAACTTCTTTAAAAACCTTGAACCTTGAACTTTGAACTTATTCTTTTAATTTTTAATTATTAATTGTTTCTATATCTCCTCAG
>Ga0099364_10007944_pt1 | contig 15029 bp, 15 predicted proteins | sample TergutTh196P3_FD_73070 | JGI IMG/M metagenome (GOLD analysis project Ga0099364, IMG submission 73070) | Microcerotermes parvus P3 segment gut microbial communities from Pointe-Noire, Republic of the Congo - Th196 P3 | ecosystem: Host-associated > Arthropoda: Insects > Digestive system > Gut ... | reverse complement strand
TATTATAAAATTCGAACCAATTCCAAAACGAGCCCATGCTAATCATACTAACAATTTATAGGTGAACCCAGTGCATGGGCATAGTCCCCCTAAAAACCCCAGAGGCTGACACCAAGGAAGTTTATTAATCGTCGTTTGCTCTCGATTGGTAAATGTGTGATATTTCCTTTGTTTATATGTTATATGCACCGTTGTACAAACGCAACGACGATATAATGTTTGTACTCCCCATGTTCCAATAATTGTTGTTTATATGTCTAATGTCTATTATCTACTATCTAATTTCTAATTTGTAGGGGCGGCAACCTGCCGCCCGCAGATTTACATATAAATTCATTGTTTCATATCGTTTTGCTGTTTTTTATTTATTCATCGGGCGGCAAATTGCCGCCCCTACATATTATTTGTTTTTGATATTGGTATCCTAAAACCTAAATCCTAATTTTTGCGTTAATGTAATTATAATTTACCATAAAAACTTCACTAAAGCAAAAATTTTCCTGTTTAAATAATTTATTATTTAAACTTTATTGCTGTTCCGTATGCTATTAGTTCTGATGCTCCTGCCATTACTGAGCTTGTGGCGAATCTTATTCCTATTACTGCATCTGCGTTTAATTTTTTTGCATTTTCTTTCATACGTGAAAGTGAAACTTCACGTGCTTCGGTTAGCATATCTGTATAGCTTTTGATTTCTCCGCCTACGATATTTTTAAATCCTGCCATAATATCGCGACCTATGTTTTTGCTCCAAACCACACTTCCTTGCACAAAAGAAATAGCCTCAAAATCTTTACCGGGAATACTCTCTGTAGAAATAATCATCATAAAAATAACCTCCTGAAATTATAAATTATAAATTACAAATAATAAATAAAAAATATCTTGAAATTGTAATTTATTATCTATTATCTGTTATTTGTCATCTGTTATCTGTCATCTGTTATCTGTTAATTGCCTTCGCAAATCCTTTGTCGTTAATTGAAATGATGCCTGTTTTTTTTCCTAAATAACATGATATTGTGTCCATATCAAAATCTATGTTTATTATGCGAATTTTGTTTTGTGTTTTAAATTCAAGCTCTTTTAAAGTTTTTGGGGATAAATCAGATGCGGTTAATATTAAATGCGTTTTGTTTTCATTAACAGATTTTACCGTCGCATCAAATCCGAAACATAATTTCCCTGCTTTATTACAAATTGTTAAAATATCAAATAGTTTACCCATTATATGGTATGCTCCATTGAAAATAGTTCTATTATATGTGGTTTTTTATTATTTTTCTTAGTTTAATTTCAAACTAAATGACGATATTTCATCATAAATATCATTTCCGATTTTACATTTAAATGCTCGTTCTAAACACCGCGTTTTTTTTGCTTTTTGTATACATTCCATGTTTTTGCAGATATATGCACCACGCCCGGGCATTTTCCCTTGAATATCAATAGAAATTATATCTTCTTTTGATTTTACTGCTTTTATAAGTTCATCTTTAGTTTTGCGTTCCTTGCAAACCGAACACATTCTTTGCGGCGTAAATTTTTTATTTATAATAACCACTCGCTTCTAACAAGTAATAAGTAATAGTGAATAGTGAATAGGCGGCTAATATCCTGGTCACTGGTTATTAACTTACTCTTTTTTTCCAAAACAACCGCTTTCCGGGTATCCGCGTATTTTCTTCCCCGCCATCGGCAGAAGAGAAAATACATAAAAATTGCTTTTCTCCAAAACAACCGCTTTCCGGGTATCCGCGTATTCTCTCCCCCGCCGGCGGCGGGGTAGAGAATACATAAAACTACTCTTCTTCTCCGAAATATCCGCTTTCGGGGCAAATGTCTATTTTAAAACGGGTGATTTTTGCCGCTAATTTTACACCTATTCCTCTTTTGCCTATAGCAAGTGATAACATATGGTCGGGGACTTTTACTTTCGCAGTTCTCATTTCACCATCGGTAATTTCAACATCTACAACTTTTGCAGGCGCTAATGCGTTAGTAATAAAAACGACAGGGTCGTCGGAATATTTTATTACATCTAATTTTTCTCCGCCTAATTCATTTATTATATTTTGAAGTCTAAGCCCTCTTGACCCTATGCAAGCGCCGACAGGTTCTATGTCTTCGTTTTCAGACCAAACCGCAACTTTTGTACGTAAACCGGGCTCGCGGGCAATCGCACGAATTTCCACATCACCTTCGTATATTTCGGGAATTTCCACTTCCATAAGCCGTTTCACAAAGTCTTTATTAGTTCGGGATACTTTCATGATACAACGGCGTTCATTGCTTATAACGTCCATTACATATACTTTTACAAGCTCACCCTCAATAAAATCATCGCTCGGCAAAAGTTCTGATGCCCAAAGTTCCACCTCATTACCCTCGATGTCTATAATTACATTATTTGAATCGGGTTCGATTTTAAGTACTTTTGCAGTAACGATTTCATGAATTTTCGATTGATACTGTTCATATAATTTATTGCGTTCTGCTTCGCGGATTCCTTGTTTTATAACGTGTTTTGCCGCAACTGCCGCAATACGCCCAATACGTGTGGTGTCTAATTTTATTTCGACAGGCTCTCCCACGATGGCTTTTTTGCTTATATTTAACGCTTCGTCAATTAATATTTCAGTAGCGGGATTTGTTACTTCTTCAACCGCTGTTTTGGTTAATGTGACTTTGAATTTTTGTGTATTAGAATCAATGTCCACGTCAATTAATTCACAACCGCCGTTATCCTTTTTCACCGCTAAAGCAATTGCAGCTTTTATTTTTTCCACCAAATCATCAAGCGCTATATCTTTTTCTTTGGCAAGTATTTGCAACGCATTAAAAAAATCATTGTTCATCGAATTGTATTCTCCTTTGTTTTTACGTATGATGTTTCTGATGTGTTTATTTCTATTTCTTTTTTGTCTATTTCTAACGTTATTATGTTGTTTGTGAAATCTTTTAGTGTTCCTGTAAAATTTCTTTCTCCGTTTATTGGGCGGATTAGTAATATTTCGATTTGTTTTCCTATATATGCACTGTAATGCCAGGGTTTTTTCAAATTTCTTGAAATCCCTGCTGATGAAACTTCAAGGTAATATGGGTGGTCAATTGGGTCGTGTTCATCAAGAAGTTTATCTAATTTACGGCTTACTGCTTCGCAATCGTCCAAAGTTATTGGTCTGTTTCCGTCTAAAAATACCCGCAAATACCAGTCGGAACCTTCTTTTTCCAGTGCAAGATCCCATAACATAAGTTTTTGTTCTTCAACAATAGGTTTTGCTAAATCAATAATAAATGATATTCTTTTTGGGTTTTTCAAACTTCATTTCCGCCTTTCTATAACATAAAAGCAAGGGTGTTTTATAATGTTTTCACTTAAAAATGGTTTTATCTAATAAGTGAAAATATCGAATGTGAATACATTTTTAGGGTATCTTTTTCCATCATTTTTAAAATATATTCACTGTTTGCCCTTTTGCGGTATAAGATTTAAAGACCGGGAAATCCCAGTCTTTCATTGCTAATATTGTCATTATAACACCTGTGTATAAAAAATGCAAGCCTTTTTTTCAAGCTTTTTTCAAATTTTCGTTTTGTAAATATAAACCGCGTAAATATGGTGTTTATCCGTATATATCTGACTTTATTTTTCAATAAACCCTATTTTTTTATAAACTTTATTTAATGTTCGAGAAGATAGGGCGGCGGCTTTTTCTGCTCCTTTTTTATAACATTCTTTTAAATATGCTTTGTCTAACTTGATTTTTTCATATTCATCGCGTACAGGACGTAAAAGTTCCACGACGGATTCTCCGACGGCAATTTTGAAATCACCGTAACCCTTGCCGTCAAATTCACGTTCTATAGCATCAAAATCTTTCCCATTCGCAAGCGAATATATCGTCATAAGGTTGTTAATGCCGTCTTTTCCCTCACGGAATATTATTTCAGATTCGGAATCTGTTACCGCTCTTTTAAATTTTTTGACGATAACTTCGGGCGAATCTAAAATTGAAATATATGAATTAACATTTTCATCAGATTTGGACATTTTTTTTACAGGGTCGGAAAGTGACATGATTTTACCGCCGACTTTTGTGATATAAGGCTCGGGAAGCATGAAAACATTCCCATGATGATTATTGAACCGCACTGCAACGTCGCGCGCAAGTTCAAGATGTTGTTTTTGGTCTGCACCCACCGGAACATAATGCGGCCGGTAAAGCAAAATATCCGCCGCTTGCAGTGCAGGATAGGTAAAAAGCCCCGCATTTATGTTATCGTTATGTTTTGCGGATTTATCTTTAAATTGCGTCATTCGCGATAATTCTCCGAATTGTGTATAACACCCAAGCACCCATGCAAGTTCTGCATGAGCAGTTACATGACTTTGTATAAAAAGTGTGCTTTTGTCCGGGTCAATTCCGCAAGCAAGCAAAAGAGCGTAACAATCCAATATTTGTTTGCGTAAGACTGCGGATTCTTGTCTTATTGTAATTGCGTGCAAATTTGCAACAAAAGTAACGCAATTATATTCATCTTGCATTTTTTCCCAATTGCGAATTGCACCCAAAAAATTACCCAGAGTAAATATCCCTGTAGGTTGTATTCCGCTTAATACGACTTTTTTTATATTTTCTTTTTCCATGATGTTTTTCCTTTCTTTTTCGCTTGTGCCGTGAATTGGCATTTGCTTTTTATAAAAGTAAACAAAATCTTTTTACCGCTGTCTTCAGCGGAGAAGAGGGTTTGTCGCTCATGCCGCGACGGGCACTTACTTTTTATAAAAGTAAACAAAATCCTTTTTCCGCTGGCTTCAGCGGAGAAGAGGGTTTGTCGAGATTGCGCTCGACACCGCACTTACTTTGTACAAGGCTTGCTCGCAAGACTTTATACAACAGTAAGCAAAAATCGTTTAGGCGTTCTCCCTAAAAACCCCCTGTACTCCTATCGTGGCTTTGTGTTACGCAGCCGCCTCTCAGCAATGGGTAATAATTTGAATGTTGCCGCTTCCAATCAAGCGTCTGTGTTCCGGGGTTTGTACTCCTCATGTTCCAATAATTATTTGATTTTTATCGGGCGGATTGACCAAAGGCAATCCCTACAATATTATCCATAATAGTCAATCGTAATTTATTATCTGTTATTTATTATTTATTATTTGTTATTTGTTATTTGTTATCTGTTATCTGTTATTTGTTTTAAAATCTCAATCCCCTTAATAATTCCTTCATCGGACGGGGTGGAAAAATTTAATCTTATTGCGGAAATGTTTTCATCGCCGTGCACTAAAAATGGTATTGACGGTACTATTGCCGCTCCGTTTTCTAAGGATTTTTTGCAAAAGTCTATAACATCTACACCTTTTGGCAATTCACCCCATACGAATAATCCGCCCGAGGGTGCGTTTACTTTTAATGTGTCCGGCAAATCTTCGGCTATTCTGTCGAGCATGAGCATTAATTTTTTCTTATATAAATCTCTTAATTTTAATATATGTTGCGTGAAATTGTAATTTCTCATAAATTCATTGCATATCATTTGCGAAAGCACAGGGGTATGGACGTCAATAACTTGTTTTAAGATTATCATTTTTTGGATAATCTCTTTTTTTGCCCATACATAACCTACCCTTAACCCCGGTGACAATGTTTTTGAAAAACTGCCGCAATATACCACTCTGCCATCGACATCAAGTGATTTTATTGAAGGTACTTCATCGCCGACGTATCGCAAATCTCCATATGGATTGTCTTCTATGATAAATATATTATATTTGCAAGCAATTTCGTATATTTTACGGCGTTTTTCCGCACTTGTTGTAATCCCTGTAGGATTTTGAAAATTCGGGATAACATATATTGCTTTCGCTCCTGTTTTTGCTTTTTCTTCCAGTTGGTCGATATTCATTCCGTCGGTTTCGAGCATCACTCCGGAAAGTTCAAGCAAACTTGAACGAAACGCACTTAGCGACCCCAAAAAACTGGGGGTTTCACAGATAATTGCATCGCCCTCGTTGCAAAATGTTTTGGCGGACAAATCTATTCCTTGTTGTGCTCCGGAAGTTATAAGTATATCTTCATCATCTTTGACTTGATGTTTTTTTCTTAATATCTCACGTAAAGGCTCATACCCTTCAGTAATGCCGTATTGCAACGCAACTATGGGGTTGTCTGTTAAAATTTTGCCTGTAATTTCTTTTACTTCTTGAACAGGAAAAGCATCGGGAGACGGATTACCCGCCGCAAGCGGTATTGCACCGCCTTTTACCGTACTTTTCAACACTTCTCGTATAAATGACGCCTTTAAATCATTAACTCTGCTTGCGAAATGTATTTTTCCCATATTATTATACTCCTTGTAATTTATGTATTTTGCTTGCCTCGCCAAAGGCGAGGCAAGCAAAATACATAAAAAATTATTTTTTTTGTATTATATATAATCCTCTTTCGGTTTCGCTGTTTATTTTTTTGTTTTTTTCAAAATCCAGTGCGGAGATAATTTCAAACCCCGTTACGTCTGATATATCTTTTATTGCCTGATAATCATATCCGCATTCGAAAAAGTTTTCTGTATATCTTTTATAGGTAACTTCTGAAAACTTGTTTTGCGATAATGAAACAGAGGTTTTTTGAGATTGCTTGCATGAACTTCCATTTTTAATAAAAAAATCCAGCGTTAATTCGGTTAAATCCTGCTCGGTGTGATTTTGCCATATTAAAAATAAATCTTCTTGCTCAAAAACAAAGGTATTATCTGAAAGCGTTACCCAATGTTTGTAAACAGTATTAACATCGAAAATAAATAATCCTTTCGGTTCAAGAAAAAGTGCCGCACGTTCAAAAATACGTTGTAAAGCGGCAACATCTGTAATATGATTAAGGCTGTCTAAAGCACAAGTAACAGCATTCACCGTTCCATATAAATCAAAATTTGCAATATCTTGGCAAATGTACGTTATATCTTTTCCGACAGATTTTTCTTTTGCAACAGACAACATTTCCCAAGACGAGTCTATCCCAATACAATCATATCCGTTTTCTTCCAACTTCAAAGTTAAATTTCCTGTTCCGCAAGCCAAATCCAAAACTATGCCTTTTGTAATGTTATTTTCTTTTAAAATATTACAATAAGTATTATACAATCTTTCATTATAATCCAAATCCATCAAATCATCATAATATTGTGCAAAAATTCCGTAACTGTTCATATAATAAGCCCAAACCTCAATTTTTCCGCGTATACATTTGATTTTCCGCGGAAAATATCATAAATTTTTTCCGCGTGCACATTCGCTTTTTCGTGGAAAATATCATAAATTTTTTCCGCGTATACATTTACCCTTCCGCGGTGAATATCATAATTTTTCCACATACACTTTTACGTTTCCGCGAGATATATCATAATTTTTTCCGCGTATACTCTCCCCGCCGAAGGCGGGGAGAGTATATAAAAGAATCATTCTTTCATTTCAAAAACTTTTTTATAACCGTTTTTACCGTATAACAAGCATTTATTAACACGACTTATTGTGGTTGAACTTGCCCCTGTTTCCGCCGCAATATCGCCGTAAACTTTACCTTGTGTTAGCATTTTCGCAACTTTCAAGCGTTGTGCCATGGATTTTAGTTCTTGTATCGTACATAAATCATCAAAAAAATTGCCGCAATCTTTGGGGTCGTTAATTGACGCAATAACTTCCATCAAATAGCCCATGTCTTCATCATTATATTTATTGTGCATTTTTTTAACCCCTATACATCATTTTTCAATAATTCGTTTAAAGATTCGCGGTTTATTATTGTTCGGCTTTTACCGTTTTTTACCATTACTACAGCGGGTTTTTGCAAACGGTTATAGTTTGATGCCATGGAATAATTATATGCTCCTGTCGCTAAAACTGCTATTATATCGCCGCTTTCCAATTCCGGGGCGGGCATATTTTCTCCTATCAAATCGCCGCTTTCACAACATTTACCTGCCAGTGTGATTTTTGTTGTCAACGGTGCATTTGCTTTGTTTGCTGTTATCATGTCATATTTTGCACCGTACATAATATATCTTGGATTATCAGTCATTCCGCCGTCAATCAGTACATATTGACGGTGTCCCGGAATGTCTTTTACAACTCCTATTTTATATAAAGTAATACCTGCTTGTCCTGTGATTGAACGCCCCGGTTCTATTGATATAAAAGGAATGAGAAGTCCTAATTCGCCGCATTTCTCTTTGATTTTTGCCGCAACAGCTTTTGTATAATCAGCATAATCAATGTTTTTATCTTCGTCGGTGTATTTTATTCCGAATCCGCCGCCTAAATTTAGATGATTAGCATAAATTCCTGTTTCGTTTTTAACTTTTAACATAAATTCAAGCATAATTTCAGAAGTAAGTTCAAAAGGTTCTACATCGAATATTTGCGACCCTATATGACAATGGAATCCTTTAAGCACAAGGTTTTCGAGAGTTCTCGTTAATTTTACCGCTTCGAAAGCTTCTCCTGTTTCCAGCGCAAATCCAAATTTTGAGTCAATCGCCCCTGTGCGGATAAATTCATGTGTATGCGCTTCTACCCCCGGTTTTATACGCAAAGAAATGTTTGCCTTTTTGTTGACTTTTTTCGCTAAATAATTAAGCGTTTCTAATTCGTTGATATTATCAACAATAACCATTCCTACATCACAATTTAAAGCAAGCAGCAATTCTTCTTCTGATTTATTATTACCGTGAAAAACAATTTTCTCACAAGGGAAATCAACACTAACAGCAGTTAACAATTCCCCTGCCGACACTACATCTGTTCCTATGCCCTCGTCGTTTACAATACGATATATTTCTTTACAGGAAAACGCCTTGGACGCATAACATATCATGCAGTTATTACCATATTCTGCTTCTAAAGTTTGTTTGTATTTTCGTATATTATCACGAATTATATTTTCATCCATAACATATAACGGCGTTCCGTATTTTTCAGTTAATTCAACAGTATCCACTCCGCCAAAAACCAAGTGACCGTGTTCATTTATATTAATGTGTTCTTTCAAAGCAATTCATTCCTTTTTTTATACATTAACTGTCAATTGTCAACTGTCAATTGTCAATTGTTATACTACTCCTTGTGCCAACATCGCATTTGCTACTTTTATGAACCCTGCTATGTTTGCACCTGCTACAAGATTTCCTTTTACTCCGTATTTTTCGGATGCTTCATAAGACGTTTTGTAAATATTGTGCATGATTGTTTGTAATTTCCTGTCTACTTTTTCCATCGTCCATGGGGAAACTGTGTTGTTTTGCGACATTTCAAGAGTTGATGCGGCTACTCCTCCTGCACTTGCAGCTTTCCCCGGAGCAAAAAATACATTTCCAGCGCGTAAAATACGAATAGCTTCAAGAGTAGTCGGCATATTCGCACCTTCTGCAACTATTCTGCAACCGTTTTCGACGAGTAATTTTGCGCCGTCTTCTAATAATTCATTTTGTGTCGCACACGGTAACGCCACATCGCAAGGAACAGACCAAACAAGCCCTTTATCATAATATTTTGCGTTTTTATGATATTTTACATATTCGCTGATTCTTCCTCTTTGTACTTCTTTAATCAATTTTACAGTTTCAACATCAATGCCGTCGGAGTCATATATATATCCGTTGGAATCGCTCATTGTGACGACTTCTGCACCCAATTCAATGGCTTTTTCTGCAGTATAAATCGCAACATTTCCCGACCCTGAAATAACAACGGTTTGACCGTCGAATGTTGTATTTAATGTTTCTAACATTTGGTCAACAAAATAAACAAGTCCATATCCTGTTGCTTCTTTTCTCCCCAACGAACCGCCGTATTCAAGTCCTTTCCCGGTGAAAGCACCTTCAAAATGCCCCATGATGCGTTTGTATTGCCCAAACATATATCCGATTTCCCGTTCCCCTACGCCAATATCGCCTGCTGGAACATCAACAGACGCCCCTATGTGCCGATATAATTCTGTTGCAAAACTCTGGCAAAACTTCATTATTTCGTTTTCAGATTTTCCTTTTGGGTCAAAATCTGCACCGCCTTTACCGCCGCCGATTGGCAATCCTGTAAGCGAATTTTTAATGATTTGGTCAAATCCCAAAAATTTCATGATGCTCAAAGATACATTCGGATGAAAACGGCAACCGCCTTTATATGGGCCTACCGCACTGTTGAATTGCACGCGTATCCCTCTGTTTACATGGACTTTTCCGTCATCATCAACCCAGGGAACTCTAAAAATAATTTGACGTTCGGGTTCGACTAAACGTTCCAAAACTCCTGCCTTTTCAAATTCGGGATGTTCGTCAATAACAGGCTGTAATGCGGGTATGCTTTCTTTGATTGCCTGGTGAAATTCCAATTCACCGGGGTTTTTTTCTATAGTTTTATTTAAAACTTCTGATGTATAAGACAAAATATTTTCTCCTTATAATAATTTACTTAAATATTCGAATCCGATCTTCAAACCTTCTTTGACTTTTTCAGTATTTCCTTCATATAACATATCTTCATGCTCTATGCTGATAACACCGTCATATCCATATTCTTTAAGCTGGGTTATGATTTTACCCCATTCGATTTGACCGAGCCCCGGCATACGGTAACGCCAATATCCTGTAAGACCGTGCACACCTTTGTTATACAGTTCTTCTTGCAATAATTCGCAGTCTTTCGCATGAAAATGAAAAACTTTGTTTTTAAATTCATCAAGCGCACGATAAATATATTTATCCGGAAATTGAGGGAGCAAATGTGACGGGTCAAAGTTTAACCCGAAATAATCGCTTTGAACAATATCAAACATTTTACGCCATTGTTCCGGAGTATGTGTAATCGTTCCCGGTTTTCCGTCGCCGTGCCAATGAGGCATCTGGCAATTTTCGATAACAACTTTTACACCTTTTGATTCTGCATACTTAATATGTTCACCAAAAACTTCTTTATAATCCTTCCAGTTTTGCTCATAATCTGCTTTAAAATTACGTCCGACAAAAGTTCCAGCGGTGGGTACTCCCAACATTGCCGCCGCATTTATAACTTTTCTAAAATGATTGTTAATAAAACTGCGTTTTTCCATGTCGGGATGAAGATTATTGTCGTAATATGCTAATGATGAAATTTCAAGCCCAAGCTCTTTCATATATGCGTTTATTTCGTCCGCACATTCTTGTGTTAGTGTATCGACATTTATATCCGCCGATGAGTAATCCCTGTCATTAACTTGCGGCCAAGCCGCTACTTCTAATGCTTTAAATCCGGTTTTTGCCGCAAATTCCGCTTTTTCCTTTAAAGGCGTTGCCCCTAAACATACAGTTAAAAATCCAAGTTTCAATTACATTCTCTCCTTTTTTTTAAGACGACTTCCAGAAACCTGTGTCGCCTAATATATTTGTTTTGCGATTGCTTTTCCAATTAATTTTGCTAAACGAACAGGAACAGCATTTCCAATCATTTTGTAACCATCAGCAATATCCGTATAATAAAATTTGAAATCATCGGGAAATGTTTGTATCCTTGCACATTCACGCACACTTAGACGTCTATATAAATCTTCTTTTCCTTTTACAAATTCGCGTTTGTTTTGTTCAATAAACGTCATTTTAGGAGCTTGCGGATGTAAAGGAGCGTGTCGTCCTCCTGCTTGTATTGTAAAAGATTGTTCATCCCATGAACGAACACGATTTCTGCTCATATAAATAGTAGAAAACCCCCCTGTCATATATTCGTTATTATTTATAACACAAGCTTTTTCGTTTGTATTATTTTTGCCCAATGCAGGAATTGCAAAATTTTGTAAATCTTTTATCGCTTCTTTTAATGTTATTTTTTTATCCAAAGGATTCGGAAAAACAAAATCAATATTCAAATCTTTTCTTAATCCTATATAAAAAACTCTTTTTCTATCTTGCGGAACACCATAATCAGCCGCATTTAATAATTTTATATATAATTTATATCCACAATTTTCAAACTGCTGTATAATATTTTGCACTGCTTCTTTATGACGAGCCGCAAGCATTCCTGCAACATTTTCTGCAACAAAAAACTTTGGTTTTTTATCTTTTAAAATTCTAATAAATTCATAAAAAAGTTTACCTCTTGAATCTTCTATTCCTCGCAATGCACCTGCTTCGCTCCAACTTTGACAAGGCGGACCGCCAATAATTCCATCACATTCTGGGATTTCACTTGACGGTATAGTGCGAATATCTCGTCTATCAAGAAAATTTTCATGATTTTTTTCGTAAGTTTCCCATATTGTTTTATCGAATTCATTTGCCCATATAATATCAAATCCTGCTTGTTTAAACCCTAAATCCAATCCTCCCGCCCCCGAAAACAAACTTACTATTTTCATTTGGTATCATCTCCGATACTAAATGTTATAAGTTTTGCTTTTTTTAATTGAGCGGGGTTGTCTGGATTTTTAATTTTTACATCTTTTATATTTAATTTATTATTCGTAAGTCCACCCATTGAAATATATTTTTCTTCATTCATTAATGCAAAAAAATTGAATGATGATTTTTTCAATGAATATATTTCATGAAAAACACGTAAAGGGTTTTGAATCCCCCACATACCGCGAATACGCAAATAAGTAATTCCAAGAGGGTCAACTTTATTTATTCGTCCTAATTCTTTTGTTTCTGAAAATTCAATATTCGGAATATCCAAAACACCATTTTTAATTGATGATTTTACGCGTTCATATATTTCGCTTGAGGCACAATAATCTAATCCAAAAACAATATATAATGATTTTAAAGTATTTTTTTTATCAACTACCCCTACAATATACCACATATCTTTTTCTTGCCAATTTTCACATTGACGGCAAGCGTTCGTTATCATTTGTGAATTTGCATAAATTTTTGATTTTGGATATGAACTATTTAATGCCAATTCTGAACCCATTGTTTCAATTTTTTTAATTTCTATTGCATCACCATTTTTTAAAATTAAATCGGGTGGATTAGTTGTATTGCCTATATACGAAAATGTATTGCTTATTTTTATATTTCGATTTTCATTATCATCATTTACACTGTCAGCAAATAAATCTTTTATATATTCTTCTAAACCGCTTCCGATATTATTTATTCTATTTCTTCCTAAATAAAATTCGCCAATTTTTAATATTGGATTGTTTATCAAATTTTCAATTGCAGTTAAAATATTTGCCACTAAACTCACCTTCTATATAAGTCTAAAATCTAATATCTAAAGTCTAAATTGTGTTATTAAATTTTTCAGCATTTCTGCTTGTTCGCTTAAATCTTGTGATGCGGCGGAACTTTCTTCGGCAGTTGCACTGTTTTGTTGAATAACTTGTGCTACTTGGTCTATTCCGACGTTGATTTGTGATATTTCTTCTGACTGTTCTTTTGATGATATGGCTATTTGTGCTACAATTTGGTTACTTTCGCTTATTCCGGATACTATTCCTTCAAGACTTGCCGCGGTTTCATCTGCTATACGTGCTCCTAATTCTGCTTTTTCCATGGAATTTACGATTAAACTTCCTGTATCTTTTGCCGCTTCTGCACTTTTGGATGCGAGGTTGCGAACTTCTTCCGCAACTACTGCGAATCCTTTTCCGTGCTGTCCTGCTCTTGCCGCTTCTACTGCGGCGTTTAATGCGAGTATGTTCGTTTGGAAAGCTATGTCGTCAATAACCTTGATAACTTTCCCTATGCTTTGCCCTGCTTGGTTAATTTCTTTTACCGCTTCCATCATTTCGCCCATTTGACGATTACCTTTTTCGGCGCTTTCTTTTATAATATTAGCAAAATCCGCGGCACGTCCTGCCATTTCTGCACTGTCTTTAGTTTTTTGTGAAATTTCCGTCATGGATGCCGAAAATTGTTCTACAGAGGCAGTTTGCTGTGTAGACCCTTGTGCAAGAGCTTGTGACCCATCCGCAATTTGTTTGGAATCCATAGCAATTTGAACAGCAGATTGATTGATTTTACCGAATATTTCTCTAAGGTTGCTAAACATATGGTGTAACGCCGTACCCATTGTATCATTTTCTGATTGTAATTTAGCATCATGTGTTAAATCACCGCTTGCCATTACGCCTAAAACTTTTGAAACTCCTTCGATATGATTAATAAATTTTGCAGCGGCTTCTACAACTTGTCCTGTTTCATCTTTGATTTGTGAATATTTTTCAATAGCTTCTATATCTTCGGGTTTTAATTTTAAATCGCCTGTAGATGCTGTACGTTTTAAAAAAGCTGATAATGCGGTCAAAGGCTTACTAATCGGTTTTGAAATAAAATAAGATAAAATGATAACCAAAATAAAACAAGTTACAAAAATAACAACAAACCTAATCAATGATGCAACAGTGTCGGCATTAACTTCGTTCAACGGAGCCGCAATAAAAACGGTATAGTCATTCATTAAAGTACTCGACGCTGTTAAATAATTAATATTGTTAAGTTTTACCTCAAAAGCTTCACCCTGTTTTGTTGATGAGGTATCGGCAAGTTTTTTCATTTCGCTTGTGTCAAGTCGATTTGCAAAATTTCCTGTCCCGACAAATTCGTTTTGGGTGTTATGTAATAAAGCAAATCCTGTGTCATACACTTTTACATTTGAAACTAAATTTTCAATTTGTTCCAAAGACACTTCTGTTTCGTTTGAATTTGCTTCTAAAAATGTTTTGTCGAATTCCTTTGCGGTTTCAAGAGCTTGAATTTGTATGCCGTATTTTGTATGGCGGTCTATTTCGGATAAAATACGCATTTGCATATATCCCGCAATAGAACCTGCAACTATAATTACTGTAGCTCCGATTATGAAGGTGATTTTTGCAGTCAAGGTTTTAAACGTAAATAATTTTTTCATATAACATTCATCCAATCTTAAAATTTTTATTTATGTTTATACTAATATCCAATTAAATGGTTGATAAAATCCATTCCCTTCCTGTAATTGATTTTATCATTTCAATATCTAAATTATTAACGCTAATACAGAGTTGATCCAT
>Ga0099364_10007943_pt1 | contig 15030 bp, 15 predicted proteins | sample TergutTh196P3_FD_73070 | JGI IMG/M metagenome (GOLD analysis project Ga0099364, IMG submission 73070) | Microcerotermes parvus P3 segment gut microbial communities from Pointe-Noire, Republic of the Congo - Th196 P3 | ecosystem: Host-associated > Arthropoda: Insects > Digestive system > Gut ... | reverse complement strand
ACCCCACCCCCAATGCCAAAACCCCCAAAATATGCTTTCATTCCCATATGAGCCTAAAACCAGCCCAAAAAACTGTTTTGATATTTTTCCCCCCCCCCCCCCATGTCATTCTAATTGCTATCTGCTATCTGTTAACGGTCATCGGGTGTGAAAACCATTGGATGAAGGAAGCGACGGCGTATATGCACAGGCATAGTTTTGAATGGAGAGACACAACACATACAGGTACCGAAAGGATACAAACATTAGCCTGCACAACTGGATGTAACACAACAAGGGGAACGCGTGCAATAACGGATGGTGGAATTTTCACTTCCGACGGCAGCACAATTACAGGCGGACAGCCTGACGATGCCGGCCTATTGATAATACCCTCAAGTATAAACGGCGTACCGATAACGGCAATCGATACGCTGGCGTTTGGAACTACAAGTAGTGCCGATCAGAATACTAGTATTATCACAGTAATAATCAAAGAGGGTGTAGAAATCATAGGTACAAATGCTTTCCGTTATTGTGTCAACCTTACCAGTGTAACAATCCCTTCAAGTGTAAAGACTATTAGCGGCGGTACATTTCGTACTTGCAACAGCCTTAGTACAGTAACAATCCCCGAAGGTGTAGAGACCATAGGAAACGATGCATTCCTTGGAACAGCGCTTACATCAATAACAATCCCTGCAAGCGTAGATTCTATTGGAACCCAAGCGTTCAGAAGTACGCCTCTTACCAAGGTTATTTTTTTAAGAAATGATACAATTATTACTTTAGGTGATCCACCCGTTTTTCCTCCCGACGACTCAAATTTGCGTGATGTGTATCTTGAAGGAGGCGCAGGAGTTTATGAGAGAGCAGACACTACAAGCAATACATGGACAAGGACAGGGAATGTGCCGTAAAGGGAAGATTGCGAACAACAGCAAATTATAACTTATACAACCCCTTAAAAGTTTCCACGGCTTTGCGTAATTCGCCTTCCTGTTCAGCGGAGACAGCGCCTGTTTCTGCAATGCTTTTCATCAAATCGATTTTTTCACTTTCCATGTAGGAAATGTAATCGGCAATAAAAGGTTTTATGTTATTTACTTTGATATCCATAAGATAGCCGTTCACTGCAAGAAAAAGAATTGCAACTTGATCTTCCAAATGGTATGGAGAAAATTGCGGCTGTTTGAGAACTTCCATGAGGCGCTCTCCTTGCAGAAGCCTGTCTTGGGTGGCTTTGTCTAAGTCACTGCCAAATTGGGCGAATGCCGCCATCTCGCGGTATTGTGCAAGGTCTAGCCTGATTCGGCCTGAAATTTTGCGGATTGCTTTTGATTGAGCGGAACCGCCTACACGGCTGACAGAAAGACCGACATCGATAGCAGGGCGAAAACCTGAATTGAATAATTCGGAGTTAAGAAAAATCTGTCCGTCAGTAATCGATATTACATTGGTTGGAATGTATGACGATATATCTCCCGCTTGTGTTTCAACGATAGGAAGCGCGGTAATTGAGCCGCCGCCCTTTTCTGCGGACAACTTTGCCGCGCGTTCCAAAAGCCGTGAGTGCAAATAAAAAACATCGCCGGGGAAAGCTTCGCGCCCGGGAGGTCTTCGTAATAAAAGAGAGATGGCGCGGTACGCCACCGCGTGTTTGGAAAGATCGTCGTAAACTACAAGCACATCTTTCCCCTTGTGCATGAAAAATTCCGCCATTGCAACGGCAGAGTATGGCGCAATATATTGAAGAGCCGCCGTATCAGAAGCGGATGCAAGCACAACAAACGAGTAATCCATGGCTCCATGTTTTTTCAAACTTTCCACAATTGCCGCAACTGAAGAAGATTTTTGCCCAACAGCGCAGTAAATGCAGATAACGCCTTTCCCTTTTTGATTTATAATTGTATCAATGGCAAGCGCGGTTTTCCCGGTCTGCCTATCCCCAATGATAAGCTCCCTCTGTCCGCGCCCGATTGGAATCATTGAGTCAACGGAGATAGACCCTGTTTGAAGCGGAGTATCAACACTGCCGCGGTCAATTACGGGAGCGGCAGGCGCTTCTACGGGCATAAATTGCTCTGCGGACACAGGCCCCTTTCCGTCAACAGGTTCACCCAACGGATTTACAACACGACCAATTAAAGCATCACCGGAAGGTACGGACATAACCTTGCCTGTGCCTCTTACTTCTTCCCCGTCTTTTACAAGGGCTTCCCCTGAAAAAAGCACACAGCCTGTATTTTCTTCTTCAAGATTAAAAACAATTCCTGCCGCACCGGAAGCAAACTCAACAAGCTCGCCATAAACTGCAGGGGCAAGCCCATAAACCGAGGCAACGGAGTCACCCACCTGTACCACAAAGCCAGAATTCCCGGACGAAGCTTCGCCCTTCCATTGTTCTATTTTTTCCTGCAACACTGCGGTAAGATCACTATAATTAGCCATCGTTTCCTCCGTTTCCAATTAACTGAGCTGTCATTTTTTCCAACTGCCCCTTAAGGCTTGCGTCGATATAAAAATCTCCAATTCTTAGCGCATAGCCGCCAAGCAGTTCGGGTACTATTTGTGTTTCCATTTTGATACTGGCTGCCCCTGTCCTTTCTTTGATTGACTCGGCAAGTTCTTTTTCAAAATTGCTGTCTTGTGGGGCTGCCGTTTGCAAATTAACGCAAAGGATTCCTTTTTGTGTATCAAGTTTTTTTTCTATGCTGTTAATAAGTAGATCGATATATTTTAAATATTTTTTAGCTGTTAAGAGGCAGATAAATCTTATTGCATATTCTTCCGCCATATTTCCGCTTGCTTTTTCCCTGAGTGCTGCTTCCAACTTTGCCGCCGCATCATGGCCAAATAAAATTCCGTGCGCAGACTTTAGCGGCGGAACAAGCGCCTTAAGGCAAATAACCGCTTCATCCGCATCCTTGCCGGAAACTGCAAGGAATGCGTCAGCCCAGCGAGATGCGCGGAACATTAGTTTTTTCCCTTTTGTGCGGAAAGTTCGTCCAGCAGCATTTTTACATACCGCTTGTTGTCATCAGTGCCAAACTCTCTTGCGGCAAACTTGGCGGAAGCTGCCATTACAAGGGCTGCGGCTTCCAGTTTAAACTGTGCCATAGCTGTTCGGCGTTCCGCTTCTATCTGCTTGCGGGCGGAAGCAATCATATCTTCCGCAGACTGCTCTCCGTCTTTGATAATTCTTTCTGTTAACCGTTTGGCGTTTTCATTTGCGGTTTTTATAATTTCCTGCGCTTCTGCTTCGGCATTTTTTAGGCTGTTTTCATAATCGGCAAGCAGTCTTTTTGCCTCCGCTTTGTCTTTTTCCGCCTGATCAATTGAATCCTGAATTTTTTTTGCCCGTGCTTCCATGAATTTTGTTACAGGTTTGAACAAAATTGCCCGCAGAACAAAAAAGAGAATTACAAGATTAATAATCGTAATGATATAGGTTACGGAAAAATCAAGCATAGCTAACCTATTATTGGCCTGTAATCATCAATATAGCTACAACAAATCCGTAAATAGCAGTTGCTTCCGCAAGAGCTGCCCCTACTAAAAACATCGGTGTCATTTTATTGGCTGCTTCCGGCTGACGGGAAATTGCTTCCATCAAACCCTTTGTTGCAAGCCCAATGCCGATACCTGCACCCAAACCTGTCAACACCGCGATACCCGCACCAATTGCTGTCGTCAAACTCATACAAATCCTCCAATTAAAAATTTATTCATGAACTTTTATAGCCTCTGATAAATAGAGGCTGGACAAAAACACAAAAATTGCCGCTTGTAACATTCCGTCAAAAAAATCAAAGTAGAGGGAAAAAACTACAGGAAGCGCAACGGGAAGCAGTTTTTCAATAAGCCCCATTAATACTAAACCGCCTAAAATATTTCCAAACAACCTAAGGGCAAGCGACATTAGCCGTGTGGCATATTCCAGTATGTTAAACGGCAGCATAAGCGGAATGGGAGCCAAAAAATGTTTGAACCATCCGCGCACGCCCTTTGCCGCAAGGCCGCAGACAATTACAAGCAGAATGGAAATAGTAGCAAGAGCCGCCGTTACATTAATATCCCTTGTTGGCGGACGAATTGGAAACGGCGGAACAAATTCCCTTCCCATAAAATGAAACTCCATAGGAGAGACAATGGCAATAATATTTGCAAGCATCAAAAATAAAAAAAGAGAGCCAATATACGGAGTTAAATGTTTTGCAAAAGAGCCAAATTGATTCTTTGCAAAATTATTCAAAAACTCCACGCCTGTTTCTAGAATTGCCTGCGCACCTGTTGGAATAACTTTTAATTTGCGCGTAACAAGTATCGATATAACAATTAAAATTGCCATTACAATCCATGAAACAATGACGGTTTCCGTAACAGGCACTTGCAGACCAAAAAGGTTTAGAGTAAATATCGTTTTAATCTCCAAGGCTTCCATTTTGCTATTTCTCCGAATTCTCTATACTGTCACTTTTTTTAAAAAAGAGATCGTCTTTAAAATATTTTCTGAACACTTCCAAAGTTGTTTTGTCATGATCATTCATTTTTGCGTAAGTTTCTTCAAGGAAACCTCTTATTACATACATATTGCTTAAAAGAAAAAAATCAGAAACATTGGTAAGCGCGCCAAGAGACTGGTACATTCGCATTGGATTTTCAGGGGCAAATTCCGTTGTGATATATTCGATAACAACTTTTTGTGCATAATTCAGCCCAAAGAGAACTTCGGAAATGGTAAAGCCTGAATGCAGCCGCTTTCTTCCAACTTCTATGAAAAAACTGCTGACAAGTGAACGATCCACCCCCCTATCCAAAGTTTGGGAAAGCAGGGGGAAAATCGCTTTGCCTGCCTCAATTAAAGCGTCATCATCCATTGCCTGGTAATGTATAAATCTGGGCTCACCGCGAAGGAGATTTTTCCATTTTACGGCAAAATCGCGAGACTTTAGATTTAGCGAATCTATCAATATCCTATCGATCATATTATAGAAGAATTATAACAGAAAACTAAAAAAATACAAGTATTCATGCTATAATACTTTTGATGAAAACCATATTCTTCTACAACTTCCCCATCCTCCCCTGCGGCTTGGCTATTAAGGAAGAAAATGATGCTGTCTGCGGTGTCTTTTTTTATCCTGCTGTTGAACGCGGAATAAAAAAAGAGGGAAAAATTGTTAATGGCATACTAATTCGGGAGACTCCGCTTATTAAAAACGCGGCAAAACAATTAGATGAATACTTTAGCAAAAAACGAAAAATCTTTGAATTGCCGCTTTCTCTTAATGGTACGGAATTTCAAGTAAAAGTTTGGAAAGCTTTACAGACAATCCCTTACGGCGAAACTTGGAGTTATGGTGAATTAGCAAAAGTGGTTGGAAACTCAAAAGCTTCCCGTGCTGTAGGAATGGCAAACAACAAAAATCCTATAGCGATCATTATTCCCTGCCACAGGGTAATAGGCGCGGACGGCAGTTTAACAGGCTATGCCGGCGGTTTGGATATTAAAAAAGTATTGCTGGAATTGGAAGAAAACTAAAAAGGAGCCTTTCGGCTCCCCTTTTTTATGCTTGTGTATCACAGTTACAAGCGGGTGTCCGCTGGCGCGGCGCATTGTTACGGCGCGGTGTTTCATTGCGGTGCGGTGCATGATAACGCGGTGAGTTGCGATTAGGCGCATGGAATTGGCGCGGCGCAAATTGGCGATTTTGCCTTTGGTGCTGTTGCGGAGCAAACTGGTTTTGCGGAGCAAACCGATGCTGCGGTCTTTGATTGTTTTCTGAACCCTCTGCAAGCTCCGTTGTTGCACGCCGTTCTCTTGCAGTACGCTGTCTGCCTCTTGTTGTTTCATTTTCAGTTCCGCTCTGCTGGGCAAATATCGTACCTGTAAATATTACTGCAATAAATACAAATATTGCAATTCTTTTCATAAATACCTCCGTTGTATTTGAATTACAATACTATAACCAAAACATGGAAAATGAGTTACAGAGAAAAAATAATAAAAAAATATGTAACCTTTTTGATTGGTAAAATCAGGAATGCTGAGCGGCTAATGCTATTAACGATGCAAATAAACTCGCCGCAAGCACAACAATAAAAATTGTTAGAGCACCAGCAAAGCCCATGCTCAATACCAGCCAAATACCCAGTGTATTAAATACGGATCTGTATAAAAAAACAAAACCATTAAATACTACCGGTAAAACAAAAAGCATAATAGCAAATAAATACCTTGGCCGTTTCATTGCACGGTATCGCCAGCCAATAACAATTACAAAAATTGCCATAGGCAGGAAAAACAAAGCTGATCCAAGACGGTTTAAAATCTCCGCCTGAAAAATCTGATGTATATAACCTGCATTGCCGCTTATTTTTGCCGCATTAAAAAGATCCCCCATTTGCAGATTAGTAAGACCATGACGAATTTCACTAAGTAAAAGTAAATCTTCAAAAGTAATATCTAATAAAAGCCCGCCCGGGTTTTTGACACCCTGTGTCTCACCATACAAATATTCACTATTATAACTTGAATTTTCATCTTCGCGATCAAGCGCATGCATTAAAATCATAATTTGAGGTGTATCATTTAAAAAAAACGGCGTAATTTTTGCATAACGCGAAATTACACTTGCGGTTAAGTTTGAATCAAGATCAAAAGACATATATTCAAAGCCCATACCATACGCAACATCATCTGATGTTGTAAGACTGGAAAACCGTAAAACTGCTCTGCCGGTTTCTTCATTATTAACAATTGGCAGAGAAAAGACAGCACCTGTTAAAACTTCGCCTAATGCCAGCTCCATCTCATCAATAAAAAATGCAGTTTCTTTTGCGCCAATTTCACTTGCGGCAAGAAAGTTTTTTGCATCAGGATCATCAGGGCTAAGTTCGGTTAACTCCTGGAAAATATAATAAGCGCGTATCCAATCACCTGTGTTCATTGCCTGATACCCTTCCAGCTTTAATGCAAATATCTTATATCTTTGTTCTTCCCACAAATTAGGCATTAAAGAAGAGATCTCATTCCATGCATCGGCGGCTAACCTTGCAGAGGTTGTAACTTCCGGGTTTCCGGGAACAACAAGCCTGCCTGCAAGTGTGGCAAGCCAGTGAGCGTCAAAGAACCGCTTTTGATCATAAGCGGTTTGTGCCATACTCATTGCTTCTTGAGCATTCACCGGCTGAATATTGCCGGAAATAGTTGACATATCGGCAGAACGGGAACTTCTTGACATTGCCGCACGCGCTTGGGATCTTTCTATGTTTTCCTCATATCTTATCTCGTCCATTTTACGGTTAATATCAACTTTGATCATGTTTATTTCTTCATTGTTATACCAAATTCTTTCACAGATTGCCAAGAATTGCGCCGCTTCTTTCCATTCGCCCCTATCCCGCCGTTCTATCATCTGCGCTCTAGACGATCTGTACAAATCGCCGCTGTAACGCATATTTTCTTCTTTGTTTTTTACAACAGGAAGAGCTAAAAAGAAAATAACCCCGTATATAACCGCAGCAGCTACAGCAACAATTACAGAGACAGACAGCTTTTTAAAAAATATTTCAGAAAAACTTTGATAATTATCTTCATAACTTGACACAAGTCCAAAAGGAATTACCAGCGCAGAAAAAGCCAAAGCAGGAAATAAATTAAACAATTCCAATGCGCCTTGAATAAAACGCCAGTCGCGGGAATATATTATAAGCGGAGGTACAGAACCCGGAAAAATGAATTTAAAAATCATTATTACTAAACTTGATGCAAGGAGGTAAACAACAAAAATATATTGAGGCGTACGAATTTTTTCAATCATATTCATACCGCCTTTTAGAAATAAATATTAATATTGAATAAAGAAGTAATAATGCGCTAATAACAATATAGATTGCAGAAACTGCAAGAGAAACAGGCAGAGCATCTTTTAAAAAAGCACTCATAATTTCTTGAATTTCCAAAGAAGATAAAAAAACTTCCAGCGCAAGAACTCCACGAAAAGCAAGAATACCAAGAAAAAGATTTGCCAAAGGCCACGCGCTGAATCTTATTGCAAGCCCCAATGAACACAAAAGCAAAATTAAAGCGCCGGCATAAACTAAAAACGATCCAAAACCTTCAGAGAATTTCTGCTGAAGGGTGTTGGCGTTTAATCTTAAATCAATAGCCAAACTTTTTAAAAACCAGGGGGTATCGTCTCCAAAAGCAATAGGAGGAAGTTCAAAGTCGGAGCCGGCAGACTGCTGAAAAACCAAAGGCTGACCGGGGATGGATCTTACACGAGGGCCTAACGGCTCCGCCGTTCCATTTAATAAGACAACAACAGTTTCATTCCTGTTCAGCGTGTTTGAAAGCATTAAGCCTTTATCGCCCAAGGGAATCCCGCTTGTCTGTGCCGGAGTAACAGCTTTCGCATTAACTAAAATGGTTGAAATCCCAAAACAAAACACAAAGGATAAAGACATTAAAATAACCATTGTCATTATCGCAAAATAACCCCGCCTGATTGAATACCCCAAGGCAAAAAGAAGCGATGCAAACAACGACAACGACAACGCCCAATGAGCTGCGGTAACCATCAATGTAAGGGTTGTCTCCGGCTTTACAGGCAGTCCTTTTGCCCAGTCAACCCGCAGAGCCAGGAACCTGAACACTGTGGATATCAGGAATATAGCAAGAAAACTTATACTAAAAACCAGCACCAGCTTGGCAAATTTCTTCACTATAATAAGAATACCATTATTTATTTATTGAGTAAATAGAGAAAATGAAGCATAATTAGAGTATGAGTGCACAAATTGCCGTCCTGGGAGCAGGTGCCTGGGGAACCGCTATTGCAAAAGTAATAGCCGATAAAGACAAAGATGTAGTCATTTGGAGTTTCGAGGAATCGACCAAAGACGACATTAACAATAAACATCAAAATTGCAGGTATTTGCCGGATGTTGAATTACCGGAAAACTTGACAGCTACTACAGACATTGAAGAAGCTGCCGAAGGCCGTAAATATCTAATTTATGCCGTTCCATCAATGTTCCTATTAGATACCCTTAAGCGATCCCTTAATGTCAGTTCAATACGAGAAGGAAAAACCCGCATTGCCGTAATTACCAAGGGCTTTCTACCGTCCGAGAATGGTCCTCGTTTAATTGTAGAAACAATGGAAGATTACCTGCCCGGATTTTACCGCCAGTCTTTGGTGTATATCTCCGGCCCCAGCCATGCCGAAGAAGTTTCATGCGGAAAAATAACCGGGCTTATAGCAGCCAGTGAAAATCCGAAAAATTCGATCCGCTTCCGCGACCTGTTAAAAAATGCGGGATTGTTTGTTTACTCATCCTTTGATGTACGCGGAGTTCAGGTTTCTGCGGCTGCCAAAAATGTTATAGCCATTGCCTTTGGAATGTTGGATGCCATTAAGTCTATTGGCGGCTCTACCGTCTTTGGTGATGGCACGGATTCCCTTTTGCTTGCGGCAGGCTTAAACGAAATACAAATGCTGGGCAAGGCTCTTGGAGCTACCCACCCCGAAACATTTACCTCCATTGCAGGCATTGGAGATCTAGATGTTACCTGCCGTTCAGTTTTGGGCAGAAACAGGCGCTTTGGCAGAGAAATTATCGAAAAAAATATTTTAGAACCTTATAAAGATATTGATGATATACTGGCGCACATTAACGAGATTGGCTTTTTACCGGAAGGCGTTGCGGCGGCAAAACAAATTAAAGCGATCGCCGAAAAATATCATTTAAAACTGCCTATTTCTGTTGGAATAAGCCGAATGCTTAACCGTGAACTTGATCCTTATGAATTTGTAAAAAATATAGTGGGAGATTTAGGATAAAGAAAAGTCATGCTTGAAAAACTATCAAACAAAATAACCGATGCTTTCCGCTTTGTTACAGGCAAGTCCTCAATCTCTGAAAAAAATATTGAAGATGCCGTTGAAGCAATTAAAATGGCCTTATTGGAAGCCGATGTTAACCTGCGTGTTGTCCGCCGTTTTGTAAACTCTACAATAGAAGAGGCAAAGGGCGAAAAGGTTCTCCGCTCTGTTGACCCCGGTCAGCAATTTATAAAGATTGTCCACGATAAACTGGTATCTTTTTTAGGAGACGAAGACCCTGCCACAAGAGCGTTGAATCTGCGCGGTCCCGATGTAATCTCCACGATCCTCATGCTTGGTTTACAGGGTTCCGGTAAAACAACAAGCTCGGCAAAACTTGCGCTCCGTTTAAAAAAAGAAGGCCGTAAAGTCCTGCTTGTTGCCTGTGACCTTGTCCGCCCTGCCGCTATGGAACAGCTTGCCGTTTTAGGCGGACAAATTGGTATTCCCGTTCACAAAGAAGACGGCGCCAAAGACAGCGTAAAAGTTTACAATAATGCGCATTCCTGGGCAAAGAAAAATTTAATAGACACTATCATAATTGATACAACAGGTCGTCTGCAAATTGACGAAGTAATGATGGAGGAACTCTCCCGCCTAAAAAAAGCATCCAACCCTGATGAAATGCTCCTTGTTGCCGATGCCATGACAGGCCAATCCGCCGCCGACATTGCAAAAACCTTTGACGAAAAAATTGGTTTAACAGGCGTTGTACTTACCAAGTTTGATTCCGACACTAGAGGCGGCGCGGCGTTATCGCTTAAAACAGTTACGGGGAAGCCGCTTAAGTTTACAGGCACAGGCGAAAAACCCGAAGACTTTGAGCCGTTCCACCCTGAGCGCATAGCAAGCAGAATTCTTGGCATGGGCGATGTTGTAAGCCTTGTAGAAAAAGCACAGGAAGTATTTGACGAAAAAGAAGCGCTGGAACTCCAGAAAAAAATGGAGAAAGAAAATTTCACGCTTGATGACTGGCTTAACCAACTAAGAGCCATGAAAAAAATGGGCTCATTACAATCCATGCTGGAAATGATCCCCGGTATGCAAGGGCAAATAAGCGAAGATGACATTAACAAGGCGGAATTAAAGTATCAAGAAGCGATACTCTCTTCCATGACGCGCAAGGAGCGGGCAAACCACTTAATAATCGGACCGCCGCGCCGTTCCAGGATCGCGCGAGGTTCCGGCACATCCGTTGCGGAAGTTTCCCGTCTGTTAAAAAAGTTTGAAAAAATGCGCGGCATGATGAAGAAGATGGCAAAAGGCGCAAGAGGCGGAATGCCGGGAATGAATATGCAAGGCATGAACATGCCAGGAATGCCGTCGGGCATGTTTGGTTAAAACTTTAAAATATCAATTCTACTTGCTTTTCTGCCCCAAAAACACTATAATTGTACTTATACATTTTGTGCTAGTATAGTAGCACATTTTGTATAAGTCTAGTTAAGTAAATTGGGGGTAAAAAATGGCTTATTTAAATAGGAATTTGGCTCAAAAACTGGAAAATACGGTAAAGACATTCTCGGCTACCTATCTTAGCGGAGCCAGGCAATGCGGGAAGTCAACTCTAGTTAGGCATCTTATGTCTTTGGATAATATAAACTACACAACTTTTGATACCACAACGGTAAGGTTAGCGGCAAAGAAAGACCCTGACGCATTCATTGCGGGTCTTCCAAAAGATAAGATAAATGTTATAGATGAAGTTCAAAGGGTTCCGGCAGTATCTCTTGTAATAAAAAAATGGATTGATGAAAAGCGGTTTGAGGGCAATGGCAAGGCTTTGTTCCTTTTAACCGGCTCTGCAAATATTGCTGTATTGCCAAAACTGGCAAAGGCTCTTGTAGGGCGAATGGCTATTTTAACACTATATCCTTTTTCTGCAGCAGAAATTAACAAGTCCAATATTAATTTTATAGACAAATTATGGAAAGACAATTTAACTGTAAAAAATTATAAAAAGGCAAATATTGTAAAAGTAATAAAAAACGCTTCTTTCCCGGAAATAGCGCTGAATAAAGATATAGATACTAATACTTGGATGGACAGTTACTTTAACACCATTTTAGACAGAGATGCGGTTGAATTTGCAAAAATTAAAAAACCTGAATTAATTTATCAGCTGCTTGTATCTTTAAGCAGCCGTGTTGGAAGTTTGGCAAATAATGATAACATAATGAAAGAAACCGGATTTAACCATACCACTTATGAAAAATATAAATCTTTTTGCAATGCAGCATATCTAACATTTGAAATTCAACCCTGGGCTAAGCCTAACAGGCTGGAAAAAAGATTTGTTAAAAGTAAAAAGATATACTTTACAGATACAAATTTTTTATGCTACTTAATAAGACGAGACATTGAAGAAATCCATAAAAACGATCCTTCTCTTATGGGGCATATATTTGAGAACTTTATAGCCTCTGAAATAATGAAGTCTGCAAGTTCGCTGCCGGGAAAATTTTATGTTTCCCATTTTAATCCGGTTCGCGGGGACGGCAAAGAAACCGACTTTGTTATAGAAAAAGACAATGGAGAAACTATAGCCATAGAAGTTAAGTTAGATTCCTCTTTAAATGACAAAGACTTTAAAAATTTGGAATTATGCCGAGACACCATTGGAAATAAATTTAAAAAAGGCATTGTTATTTATTCAGGAGAAGATTTAGTGCCTTATGGTAACAAAATATGGGCTGTTCCTGTAAATTATCTTTGGGAAGGGTAGGTTTTTCCCCAATCATGATACAAGCAGGCGGCTGGCTGTGGGGCGGGGTTAACATGGAACGCGGATTAACACTGATTGAACGCTGATTAACGCGGATATATTAGATTGTTAAGATAAAATTATCTAACCTAGAAATCTTAAAAATTTAAAATTTTAATATAGCTATGAGAGGATAAGACATCTTAGCTATCATAGCTATCCGCGTTAAATGGTTACCCCGTCGCTCGTGAGCACGCCTAAAAAGCGCGTACGGCTCGGACGAAACTACCGTCGCGTTTGAGGTTACCTCCCCGATTGCCATCGTTGAAATTCTGACACAATGCGCCATTATTAGCGGTCTGCGACGACGACCAAAAATAATTGCTGCCAAAGTTGCCAATACCATTTCTGTGGAGATTCACATACATAAGATTGAGTTCTTCCTCACTCGGTAAAAACCAATCGTTTAAACCGCCGCCTCTGTAATCCTTACAGGCTTTTGCGGCAGGCGCATTTGCATCGGCTGCCAGTATTAGATCAGTATTTCTTCTGCCGGAACCAAGAGTCCTATTCGTTCCTCTAATATTAGTCCGCTGATTGTTGCCTGATGCCCATGCAAAATTTCCCATATTAACAGGAGCGGTTTCAAGGTAATGGGCGGTTCCATATCCGTCAACTGTAAAACCGGCGCGATTAACATAAAAAATAATTCCGCCTCCGGGTCCTTCATCACCAACAATATATTCGCCGGTTTGCCTTCTTTGTTCTGCTTGCCTAATTGCCGCCTGTCTGTCTGCTTCCTGCTGCCGAATTGCCGCTTGTCTTGCTTCTTCTTCCTGCCTTAATTCGGCGGCAGTAGGTTTTGTCCAAATAGGACCGCGTTTAATATAAGTTCCAGCAGCTCTGTTTTGGTTTACATAAAAATTAGCAAAAGCTTCTCCAAAATTACCTCTTACAACACCAGCATCCATGTTTGCAGGAAGGGTAATATTAACCAAATTTTCAGAATAAGAAGAAAAAGCTTCATTAGAAAGTCCTCCTCTAGCCAAAGAAGCGGGTATGACTACAGTTTCGATCGGATTTTCTTGAAAGGCTCCGTCTCCTACACTTGTGACGGTATTAGGTATAGTTAATGACCGTATTTGATTATGATAAAAGGCACCACTTCCAATTGTTTGAAGAGATGCAGGAAGATTAAGTTCGGTAATTTGTTGACTTGCAAAAGCATCCTGTCCTATTGTTCTAATACCGCTTCCAAAAGTTACTCTTCTTAAATTTCCAACAAATCCATCAGAGTAACTAAAAGAATTAGAAAATACAGAGCGTCCAATACTTGTTACCGAGTTAGGTATAATAATCTCGGTTAATCCTGTTCTAGAAAATGCATAATCTCCTATAGTTCTTATACTGTTTCCTAATGTAACCCTTGTAAGATTATTATTACCCGAAAAAGCTCCATAGCCAGAAGAACCATTTTCAATTGTGATTACCGTATTAGGAATAACCACGCTTGTAAGTCCTTTCCTATCAAATGCCATATCTCCAATAGCCGTAACCCTAAGACCGTAGAGGGTTTGAGGAATTACGACATCTCTCACACTGCCATTATACCTTGTAATGGTAATAGTGTTGTCGGGATTTTGTCTTACCTCAAAATCACTTTCGCTTTGCGCCCATAACGGGGCTGCCATTATTATCGCAATAATGGCAATTGTTAAAATTTTCTTTTTCATAAAATATCCTCCTATTTATTTTTTTATGGAATATACATTCCTAATTCGCCACTGCCCATACAAATAATCCGCTAATGATCGCTGTCGCCGGGATCCCTATCAGAGTAAAATTCCTCCAAAATCTTAACCTTTGCTCGTATCTCCCCGATAAGGCTGACTGCCGACTGTAAGTCTCGGACATTGCTTGTAGCTGTGCTTGTAAGTTCTGCAGTAAGTTCTCTTGCTCGGTTATTCTGCTCTCGTAATCGGCTATTAATGTCTCGCTCTCGTTCAAGCTCTCCCTCAAGTTGTCTAATAATTTCTGCTGCTCCTCGGTGTTGGCTATCGTATCTTTGATCAAGTCTTCTAGCTGCTGCAGATCGTTGTCCACTGAAGAAAAATCCTGTGCAAACACCCCCTGCGATAAAAGCAAGAATAAGATAAATCCAAAAACGCCTGCGATTAAGTGTATTGAGTATTTTTTGCAATATTTGTTTTTCATTCAAAGTTCACCCCTAAAGAAAAAATAAAATTCTTCCTCTGTGAACTCTGTGTCCTCTGTGGTAAAAATTCTTGGTGAATTTGTGAGATAAAATTATCTACGGCATTACATGGGGGGGGGGGGGGGAAAAAATTTTTTGCGGGGAAGGGGGGTTTTTTTGGGTTTTTTGGGCATTTTTTTTTGTTTGGGGAATATTAACATAAAAGGGGGGGGGTTTTTCAAGAGGGGGGTTCGTGGGGG
>Ga0099364_10007942_pt1 | contig 15031 bp, 14 predicted proteins | sample TergutTh196P3_FD_73070 | JGI IMG/M metagenome (GOLD analysis project Ga0099364, IMG submission 73070) | Microcerotermes parvus P3 segment gut microbial communities from Pointe-Noire, Republic of the Congo - Th196 P3 | ecosystem: Host-associated > Arthropoda: Insects > Digestive system > Gut ... | reverse complement strand
ATACCGCCGAAGACTATATCAAAGTTATTACGTTCATCGTCAAAGAGAAGCCGGAGTCCCGGGACATCTATTGTTGTATAACTATCCAGGGCGTCTTCCAGTTCCAAAATTATACCGACTGTGGCATCTGCAACCACCTGCCTCCCGTCCATATTTACTGCTCTTCGCCTGTAACCGGCGTAGGTGTAAGTACCTGTTCCTATCGCCTGGTACCTGAGGGAGTCGGTGCCCCTGTGTTCCCAGGTGTCAAAGCGGTGAACTCTGACGGTTCTGTCGGCACGGAATTCCAGAATTGCTATGGCAGGTCCGTCGGGGAGATTAAGCAATGCCTGCCAGGTTCCAAGGAGGAAATTTGGGATGGGAATATAGGAAGCAATCTGCTCGGCAAATGCTTCTATGGAAATTGTTGCAATGGATGCACCTACTACTCTGGAGTTATTAAGCACCCTGCCAGACCGCCTGTCGGAAGTAACTGCTGTCAGAACTATCTGATCGTCAATCCTGTTGACATATCCCCGGACTACATAATCAGCAGCGGCGGCACGATCGGGCGGGACAATAGTCATCATCCGCCAGGATTCCAGTTCCGCTGTCACCTGGGCGGTGACTGTGGGAAGGAGGGCGGTCAGCTCTGCCACCACCTGAGCAGACAGGGCTGCAGAGCGGGCAGCAGCCGAAGGATCACCATCTGCAAACTCAGGTCCCGGATCTTCGGGAACATAGACTTCAAAGGGTAAAATTCCTACTATAGGTAAAACCTGGGAATAAAGCGGAATGGCCAAAATCGTAATTAATAAGACAAATAATGTTTTTTTCATAAAATATACCTCAAATCTTAAAAAAGTATACCAGAGTAGTATATATCGAAAAAACCGTTCTTACAATAGAAGATTGGACTAATGAAGTTCAGTCAGGTATTTATGGTACCTTTCGGGCATAAACTGCCTTTGCAGGCGGAGGTTCTTCTTGCCCTCATTTGTTACCGAACGATGATAGAGCCGCCAGAGATCCTCCCAATGAACTTTCCCGCTGTTTTGTTCATTGTGAACATGGATATCATGGACATCTTTATCAATAAATTCCGGTAATTCGCTGAGGGGATAAATTTTTGCCTTAATTTTCGCCGGCTGGTTTCTATCCCGACAAAGACAGAGCCCGCGTTTCTCATCGATAATCGCCCAGGGGGTCTTATTGAACCGCAGGGTGAAATGTTCGGCAAGGGCAGGGAGTATGAAGTAATCGGGCGAACAGTGTGCAATGTATACACCCTCCCCGTTTGGGCTGAAACGGAGGAGCCCCATTAACCTGTGTATCTCATGTCCCACTTTGGCTGCAATTTTGAGTATCTTTAATACATCGGGATCACCCCTGTCAGTAGCGGCTTTGTCAGCAGCGGCTCTGGCAGCAATGCTGGCATCGGCTTTACTAAACGCCGCTTTGCTAGCGGTGGCAGATCTGGCGGCAGCGCTTGTTGCTGCAGAAAGGCTTGCTTCAATAGCGGCAGCTTTCACCTTTTCAATAAAGCGGTGCAGTTCTGCCCGGATTGGCAGTTCACTCATGTCCGCATAAAGGGCAGAGTAAAAAGCATCGATGGAAAGTTCAAAAAGACCGGATATATCCGGGGATTTTTCATAATCATCCCGCTGTTTTGGAGTTTCAGGTTCAATTTCAGAAAAAAGCTCAGTTTGTATTTGATTCATATGCTTAAACTAGTTCAATACCAGTTGAAATAATCTCCTGCACGAAAGGATTACCATTATTAATTTCTGATGTCTCAAATACAAGAGGTTCAAATGGAATATCAGAGTATTTTCCTCCAATGCCAAGAAGCTCAGCAATTAATTCAATGCGCTGCTTCCCGTTATAATTTTCCAGGAAAAAACATATATCTACATCACTTAATTCCGTACCATAACCTTTAACATGCGAGCCAAAGAGAAAAGCTTTTTCAATGGGCATTACCTGTTTTACATCTTCAACAAAAAGTTTTGCAATTCGATTTATTTCTTCAATGTTAAAAGCCACTCAAAAACCTCCTTAGTTTTTTCCAATATGTACTGTGCAGTATTTTTATCAATTTGTGTTTTTGGCGTACTGGAAAAATCAGGGTAACGATTACCAATATATTGAGCTGAAAGAGAATCAATAAAATCAAGAATCTCATCGCTCAATTCAAAATTAAGTTTTGATTCAATTTTTGATAGAATAAATCTGTTGAATTTGCTGTATCTAAATCATATTGTGCTGATTCAAGCCAATAAATATACTTCTCTTCATCTGTCATAAAAATAATATTACCTTCCTTATGTAGAAATTTCTACATATAAAAACAATTTTTTTAATCATCAAAACTCGAATAATAAGGGCTGGAGGGTGTCTTCATCGGTTAAGAGACGGCGGATTCGCTGTGGATCATCGAGTTTTTCGACGAATTTGCCGCCTGCGGTAATGAAATGTCTGGCTCTTTTTAACACCACGCCGATACGATGAAGCATTTCGAAGCTGAGGGAGCGGGAGCAGCGGGTTTCCAGGATGCGGCGTCCGGTCTTTGCGCCAATACCGGGGACACGGAGGAGTTCGTCATAAGAGGCGGAATTTACCTCCATGGGGAAGAAATCCAGGTGACGAATTGCCCAGGCGGTTTTAGGATCCAGCCCCCTTTCCAGAAAACCTTCGTCCCCTTCGAGAATTTCGCCGGGAGAAAACTTGTAGAATCTCAGTAACCAGTCAGCCTGGTAAAGGCGGTGCTCCCTGAGAATCAGGGCTTTAGTGGGTCCTTTATGGTTTACCACGATGGGGACATCGGGGATCTCAGAATCAATATAACCAATGGGGGGAAGGCGTCTATCAGTAATCCCCTCCCCGCCGGGAATGCCGACCGGGCTGTATGCAGAATAATAAACCCGCCTGAGCCTGTACTTTGAGTAAAGTGCACCAGAAAGGTTAATTATCGTTTTGTCGGTTTCCGGAGTGGCTCCTACGATAAGCTGGGTGCTCTGCCCGGCTGGTGCAAAAACCGGAACCTCCGGCTTCCCGCTATTGGCATTACTGATTCGGAACTTGCGCCTGTCCTCGGCATTTTCTTCACCTATGTCGCGGGTTTCCTTCATGGCACCGAGGATCTCTTTACCGGTTTTTTCAGGGGCAAGTTCCTGGAGACTCCTGTCTGTGGGCAATTCAATATTGGCACTAAGCCTGTCCGCCCAGAGCCCGGCTTCACGGATCATTTTTTCGCCGGTGCCGGGGATTATTTTCATGTGTATATAACCGCCGAAACCCGCTTCGCGTCTGAGACTTTTTGCAGTGTCTATCATTTTTTCCATTACAATGTCGGGATCTGCAAATATGCCGGATGAGAGAAAAAGCCCTTCTATATAGTTCCGGCGGTAAAACTGACAGGTAAGCTCGACCAGTTCATTCACTGTGAAGGAGGTGCGCCTGGTGTCCGCCGAGGAGCGGTTCACACAGTAGGCGCAGTCGTAGCGGCAGGCATTTGAGAAAAGTACTTTTAGTAGGCTTACGCAGCGGCCGTCCTCTGTCCAGCTATGACATACCCCGGCAGGAGCTCTGAAGCCAAAGGCAGAATCTCCCGCACCACTGCTTTCCGGCCAGCCGTCTGCAGTGTTTTTACCGGCAGTACTGCCGCCGGGCGTGCCGCTCCCCGATGAAGCACAGGATGCATCATATTTTGCGGACGAAGACAGTATAGCGAGTTTCTCACTGAGCTCCATAATATACTATACATTTGTATAGTAGTTTAAGTCAAGCCTAAAATTGGCTATGTTGCCTGAATCCTTGCCTTGATGATTCTGGCTTCGGCAATGAAAGCCTTTTGTTCTTTCTTGTTGTCCAGGTGGACTGCTACTACACAGCCCCTTCTTTTTAAGGCTTTAAAGCCCACCCTGATGGAACTCTTAAGCATTCTTTCGGCTCGTTTTTTTATTTCTTTCTTTATGCTAATTATCTGTTCTCCGTGCAAATAATAGGAATTTCCCCGTTCCTCCCAGTAAGGAGGGGTTTCCAATGTTTCATTATTTCCGGATTTTGCATATTTTTCGAATTTTCTAAGTGACATTATCATTAAATTATTTATTACTTCATCTTTTGGGTGATTTTTAAGGGCTTCCTCGAGGAATGGGAGCTTTGTTGCTCCAATTTTATCATTGAAGCCTGCAATTTCCAGTTCTTCACGGTATTTTTTATATACTTCACCTATGCTCATCCATCTGAAAAGGGTACTTGAGTCCATTTCCAGGTCATAAGCCAGGGAATCTATATAGGCTGTGATGTTTTTTTGCCCAAGCTGCTTAAAAAACTTCTCCGCCTTCACCTTTGCCAATGCAGTACCAACTGCCAAAATTGACACCTGTATCTGCATGATCGTGTTTCTAATGCCCAGGTCAATGTCCGCCGGGCTCTCGGATCGAAGTAAAAGTTGATTGATCATGGATCTGGTATAACACAGCTATTGGAGAAATGCAAGATATTTTTCACACATTTAATTTACTTCAGCGCTGAAGTAAAACTATAAATGTACATTAAAATTAGACAGATACTTGGTTCATGGGTATTATCAAAAGCTTAGAAGGTTCAGGGAGAACACGAATTTCGGAGCTAGGCGGTCATGGTATTATTTCACAATCTACATTTTTTTACGCAAGCCGATGCTCCAAAATCCGTAACCTCCCAAACCTCCTAAGGCATTTCGACAAGAAACCCATGAACCACATTCTTATATATTTAAATGTACATTTAAGTATATGGGGGATAATATGCATTACACAGGAGAAATAGGGGTGTGAACGAATTTTTCCGACAGGCTGGAAAACCTGGAGCAGGGGCTCCCTTTTTCGTATCTCGAATCTCCAAGATAAGAGTACGAAAAAGTTGAAGGAATGCTTGGAGGAAACTGAGTGAGCACCCATATTTCTCCTGTATATTTTTATGTCTATATTGGCTTATATAAATGTACCTATGCTATTTGTAATTATTAAAAACCAGTTTCTTATTTTTAATTTCCACTTTGTCTATTAAGAAAAACAAATACCCCAATACCGTAAATGCTACAGTAATTATAGCGACATATGTTAAAACGCCAGACCAGCCAAGAAAATCAACATCAATAAAAAAGTATGGGTAACGGGTATCGCGGCCAGGTAAAAGACCGCCGATCTCTGCCCGTATAAGCGCAAAGACAAAATATATAAATGGAATTATCAGCCATAATAATGGGTCAAACCAGCGGAAAACGTTCTTTTTGTCAAATATAAACCAGTCCAGTATTACCATTATCGGTATTACATAATGAAGCAAATTGTTGGCTATGATGAATTGTCCTGTAAAATCGCTTGCCATGGAAAATCCGCTTCCGGAAAGCATTATATGATATACCAGAAAAGTTACTGTAATCATCAGGACAAATGCACCTTTGAAATGCGGCAATAGCATTGTTGTTCCCTTTGTTCCTTCACGTTTAATCTCAAGGATGGTTTTCCCTGTGAGAAAAATAAAGAAAATAAAGCACCCCAAATTACTTAAATTCGTGTAATAGATAAGTGTAGACCATCTCAGCTGTCCCTCCGGAAAGCCTAAAAAAATTGATAATCCACAGCCGCATCCTATCAGCATAATAGACCTTAAAATAAGTGCAAAAACACGATTTTTTATACACATAGAATACATCCTTTCTGCAGTATTGCACATAACATGAATTAAAAGAACGGGACAAATTCTACAAATCTTTGACTTTGGTAAATATTGGAAGGAATATCTTCACCGATATCATAGGCATAAACATTAAAGCCCATTACTCCATCAGGTTGTCTGTGTGCCAGAAATAAATATTGTTTTAACGGCTGGAAATTGAAACGAAACAGTAAATTTCTTCCTGTATAAACTATATTTCCTGAACGGCTTGATACATTCCATTCCAATGTTGTTTCCCCTGCCGGGATTTGGATCATCTCCGGAAAAAGCGGGTTGTTATTTGTCCAGTTTACAGGAATTCCGTTGTATGCGATTATATCACCTGCATTTCCGGCTGATATCCAGGTTGATCTATCCAACGGTATTGTCTCATCAAATACATGTGTAAGTTTTGCTGTAACTGCACAGGAGGATAAAATTGTAATTAATATTGCAATTATATAAAATTTATTTCGCTTCATTTTATTTTCTCCTTTTAAATAAAATAATTTTTTTTATTTCATTTGTCAACTATTCTGCTTGACAAATAAAAATTAAATCTGCTATTGTACGAATAGTAAACATTGGCGTTTACCATCTGCCGCCTTGCGCGTCAGACGGTAGACGCCTTTTTTTTGCATTTTACTTTGGAGCAGCTTATGACAAGGGAATACAGGGATGAGAGGACTACCGGAATATTTGAAGGCTGTGCATCATGCAGGGAGCATTGCTGCCTTTTTCTGCGTGATAAGGCAAATATGCACCTTCACATTTCCGGCAGGGAGTGTGAGCAAATAGAAGCCATAATGGGGAAGACAGAGGCTATTGTTTCTCTGCCAGATGGCCGTATTGTAATAAAATGGAATGAGAAGGGGATGTGTCCATTTGTCGGCGAACACGGCTGCATACTGGGGGAATATAGACCCCTGCCCTGCAAGTTTTATCCCTATGGGATTATCTACAAAGAGGGTAAGTATTATATGATACGATGGACTAATATCTGTGAATCTTTCTCGGACAGTAATGATCAGTATGAGTATGACAGCCTATACGAATTAATATTTCCTGGGCTGGAGAAGAGAGCGTTTGATTACAGTGAGAAGGACGAGGGAAATTATATTATAGTACAGGAAGTCCCCAAGAGATATTTAAAAAAAAACAGCAGGTGACTATTTTAATTTATCTGCAATAATTAATTTGTACTGTGATATAATATCTGCAATTTGTTCAATAGAAAAATAGTCTGTCAATAATACTGTTTTCTTCTCATTCATAGCTTTTAAAAAACTAGTTTGTACATATTTAATTTTATTTGCCAAAGTATTTTCGCCGATGAGTTCCATCATGCTCAAAATATCGAGCAGTAACGGTGCGAATAAAGTATCTTTTACCTTAACTATTTCTGTAATTTCCTGTTTTTTTGAACAAAATTCTATTATCCTGTTTTTATATTTTTCTATATTTTCAAGTGAATATTTTATCTGGTCTGTGGCATCAAAATTTATTATCTCATTATTTTTTATTAAATAACCCATAGGAAATTTTTCTGGTAATTTTTCATTTAATTCTTCTTCTGAAAAAAATATATAATCAGGTTCTATGCTATCTTTGTGTTTAAGATTGAGAAAACGATATTTTGCACCCTCTTTACATTCAAAAATAACAGCATGCTTCAAATTGCTGTTTTCATCATTTAATATCCCAACCATATATCGTTTTTCACTTTTATTAAGAATATTTATTGCCTGTTGAGGATTAAAAAACTCTTCAATTAAATTAAAACCCAATGTATTTAAAAAATAATTAAACCATGGCAGGGATTGTATCATTGCACCTGCTGAATAACTGTCTTCTTGTTCGTTGTATATAAATAAATATGGAATATTTAATGCTTTTATAATTTCATGGTCTTCATAATGGATTTCAAATTCTTCAAGTAAATTTGCAAGTCCGGCATACGAACAAGAGCGGTTAAATGTCATATATTTCATCTATCTTAACAACCTAGTAAAGAGAACTGTAATTAGGAAAGAATGTATTACTTCAGAAGAAATAGGGGTGTGAACGATACTTTGCGACAGGCTGAGAAACCTGGAGCAGGGGCTCCCTTTTTCGTGTCTCCAGGCTCTAAGCCAGAGCACGAAAAAATTGTTATAATGCTCGGAGCAAACTGAGTGAACACCCATATTTCTTCTGTACTTTTTTTTAATTAAACTTCTATTAGTTCCCTATCCTGATCCTGTCGAACCAGGCTCTGTTGTAATGTATTATGTCCTCGCCAAGGCCGTCCTTGAGTTCTGCTCCATAAATATCCTCGGCGGAGTACAGGGGTTCGTTCTCCATGAAGGGAATTGCGTATAGATTGATTGCGTTGGGGTATCTGAACTCGTCCAGGAAAATGGCGTAGATTTCCGGTCTGTGGATGAAGTTGATAAACTCGTGGGCGAGAGCGGTATTGTCACCCCTAGCCAGAACCGCCATATTGTCAACGTAGCCGCTTATGCCTTCCCTGGGGAAAAAGAAGGCTGTGTTGGCAACGAGTTCAGGATTGTCCTGAATTTCCTCAAAGACGGTTTCCGGCCAGCCATGCACTACCCATGCGTCACCGGAACTGTAAACCCTGCCAAAGGAGCCTGCGTCAAAGGCGAGGAGATTGGGCATCCAGTTGTTAATTATTAGCTCTGCTGCCTCGTTTATCTCGGCAGGGTTTATTGTGTTCACAGAGTAGCCAAGGTAGATTAATGCAGCACCCAGGGTTTCGCGAAGGTCATCGAGAAGGGTCATTCTTCCCCGGAGATCTTCCCGGGCAAAAATATTCCAGCTCTCTTCGTAGTCGGGAACCATTGCGGTATTCACGATTATTGCTGCTGCCCCTATGGCATAGGGAACAGAATAATTCATATATGGGTCGTAAAACATCATATTTGTAACCATGGGGTTAATGTATCTTAAATTCGGAATTAACGAATGATCCAGCTCCGCCAGCATTCCTGCATCCCGCATTATGGGGATAAAGTCTTCGGACGGAAACACCAGGTCGTACATTCTGCCGCGTGCGCCTATGGTAAGCAGCTTGGCAAACATCTCTTCGTTGGATGCATATTCATCCAGAACTATTCTGACATTAAATTCTTCCTCAAACTGTTCGAGGATGGTATGGGGGATGAAGTAAGCCCAGTTGTAAATATAGAGCCTCTCCCTTCTGTCACAGCCAGCCAAAACCAAAACACAAATAACCAGTCCAATTACAAATTTCTTCAATTCCTTTACGCTCCTAAAGTAAAAAATAGTTTTCGCAAAACGCGAAAGTGTAAATTAATCTATATACCCGGTTTTGTCAATGGTTCATGAAAATAATAAAATATACAGGGGAAAAATATGTCATGCTTGTTTTTTATGTTTATTAATGCAATAGTATGAATATGATAAAACCAATAGTCAAACTGGCTGTTGCTTTAAATGGCAATTTAAGAAAAGAACAGATTGCAGCGGGATTTTCCTGGGGGCTTTTACTGGGTTTAATTCCTGCCGGCAATGTGTTTTGGATTCTGCTTTTTGTTATTTCATTTTTCTTCAGGCACCACCATCCGTCCAAAATGCTGGTAATAGCTGTTTTAAAATTAATTCCCATGATACATGCACCCCTTGTAGACCTTGTAGGCTGGGAGGTTCTGCATATCGAAGCACTCCAGGATTTTTATACCACCCTCTACAATATGCCCTTTGTCCCGCTGACAAACTTCAACAATACTCTTGTGGCAGGCGGGATCGTAAGCGGAGTGGTTTTATGGCTGCCGGTTTTCTTTCTGGTTTCATTTTTGATCAGCCTTTACAGAAAGACCCTTTCACCCAAAATCAGAGAGCTAAAAATAGTTAAGTCCATAAAACAGCTGCCAATAATAACAAAGGCATCCAAATTGATTTTAAAAATAACAGGAGACAGTAACTATTAAAGCGCCGGGCTTCTATAAAAAAACACTCACAGAAAAACAGCTCTTAAGAAAATACCTGAAGTATATTGAACAGGCAGGCGATAGAAGCTTTATCATGTCCTGTTACGAAAAGGACGAGGAAGGCTTAAAACTTAAAAAGGATTTTAAAAAAGAAGAGATTGTAAAACTTAAGGCTCTGAAAAAAGCCATAAACGGAAACCGGAAATTTGCTGTTAATATACTCCCCCTGATGCTTGTTGCAGTTTTAATTGGTGGTCTTGTATTTTTCTTTACAGTAATGGCAAATCCCCTGCTGCAAAGGGGAATGGAAGCGGGGCTGGAAGCGGTTTTTGAAGCCAGGGTGAATGCAGAGGGATTCAGAATCAGTGTCCTGGACTTTGAAATTAGCATGGACGGTCTTACAATTGCTGACAGGGACTCACCCATGCAGAACCTGATCCAGTTTAGTACCCTTCGCATTAAACTTTTGCCACAGGCTCTGCTTAGGGGGAAGGTTTACATAGAGGAGATCCGTGCTGACAGTATACGCTTTGGCACAGCCAGAACTGTTTCAGGAGCCTTGCCGGACAAACCGCCCAAGGTATCTGAGCCCCGTGACCCAATCAATATACCGCCGTTAATCGATCTGGAAAACTTTGATGCAATGGCAATATTGAATCAGCAGTTTGAACGGCTTCAAACTCCCCTCTTGTACAACTCTGCTATAGACACTTATGAAACCACATTGGCAGCATGGAGGGAAGAAGAAGCCAGAGCAAGAGCCAGAGTGGCGGAGCTTCAGGCAAGAGCCGAACCCTTTATGAACATAAACGTAAACGATTATATGGTTTTGGATATCAGCACCATAGAGCTAATAAACAATACCATCAACGATATAAATGCGCTTTTCAGCACTGTGCAGGCTGCACAGAACGATATCACAGGCATAATATCCAGTGCTCAGTCTGATATAAATACCGTAATTGGTCTGGAACAGGACGCAAGGAACGCCTTCTCTGCGGACTTTAATTACCTTAGGTCATTTATCGATCTCGAAAGCGGCGCGGCAATGGAACTTTTGACAGTAGTGGTGATGAGCATACTAACTGACACAGCAGGAGAATACCTTGCCTATGGAACCAGGGCATTGGAACTATTGGAGCAGTTAATGGAGCTTCAGTCCAGGCTTCCGGCTTCCTCTCCCTCTCCTTCAAGTACGGAAAGATTTCAGGGAAGAAATGTAGTGTTTCCTACCCTTGAATACCCCCAGTTTTTTCTGGGCATAATGGCTGCAGATATACTTACCCCGGCTGACTGGCACTGGGCCTTTGATCTTAGAAGCATTAGTTCAAATCCATACTACTCAGGGCAGCCAAGCTCATTGAGCTTAAACCTTCTGGAAACAGGGGATGGACTTCAGAGAGCCGCTTCATTTATGGGGCAGGCGGACTTCCGTTCCAATGCGGCTGAAAGGTTTAACCTCGACTTCGGAGGCTCAGGTTTTCCTCTGGATATTAATTTGGGAGATATCGGCATTGGAGACCTGGCAGGTAGGACCAGTTTCAATATGAACCTCGCAGGAAGGCCCGGCGGAAGTTTTAATGTCCTGGGAGACATTACACTTAACCAGGCGTCCCTTGGCAATGCAGCCAATACATTTGCACAAGCGGCAAGCGACGCCATTAATCAGATGAGTATAATTGACTTTGGAATTTCATACGAACACAGAACTGATGCCTCGGATATTTTTAACCTGAATACAAATATGTGGGATATTTTCAGAAATGCCCTGGACAGAATAGTAAGCCAGTTCAGAAGACAGGCAGAAGAAGAACTTGAAAGGGCGTTAAGGGAAAGAATAGAACAGTTTCTGGAAAATACGCCCTTTAACATGGACGAGCTTGAAACTGTTGTTTCCGCAATCAGGGACATAGACGGCACAGTTAACTCAATCAGGGGAAGCCTGGATCAAAAAAGAGCGGAACTTGAAACAAGGGCAAGAAGCGCCGCAGAAGACGCCGCCAGGCGTGCAGCAGACGAAGCCATGCAGCAGGTTCAGCAGGCAGCACAGGACGCACTGCAGAACATAGCGCCTAACATACCCATTCCAAATGTGCCGGGTATTCCTGTCCCCAGTATACCCAACCCCTTTGGCAGGTAAGCGGATTTAAATTACTGCTCTTCCGTTCCCGTTACTGTGTTGTCCTGCATGGTAACATTGTTGTTCTTTGCAAAAATTTTGAGTTCCTCTTTATACTCGTCAAAAAAAGCCTTTTCCTTTTTTTTGGTATAAACAATGGGCTGAGGAGTGGTTGAGTTTGTAATGGAAATTTTTTCGGAGTTTACAAAACGAAAAATGGAGAACTCCCTGATTTTATCAAACTGAATGCGCTGAATCTGCGGGGCTGAAAGATTTTTTGTAATATAATTTCTGCCTGCAAAGTAAGATACATTGATCTCTGTTTTGTCAAAAAACATACGTTTAATAGCCATTATCCTCTCCTTGAACTAATTTAAGATTAATTATACCCCGGGTATCTTTGAAAGTACAGAAGCCCATGAAAAACATTTTAATAAAACAACACAAAAGCTGTCTTACTCCAATTCAATAGAATCTACTGCCAGAATGCTTGTTAAATGATCATCCCCGACATCAGAGATTGTGAAAATAATAAAGGCCGGGGTACCTGCGTCTATGTTTTCTATCCTGAAAAACTGCCAGCCTGTATGCCCTGCATATTCGTCCCCGTCATCGGGCATATTGGGATATGCTGAAAAACGGGAGTTTTCATAACGGACAATATTAACACTGGTAATTACCTCATTATACACCCCGTAGGGACCGTATATTGTAATGATTGCTGTATCGTCAAATTCTGAATCGACATAATCGTTAAACTCTGCAGAAATAAAATCATAGTAAAAACCAAGGGAAGTAAAAGGTTCCATAATGGGTCCCAGCTGGATCTGACTGGATCTAAGACCAATTGCAATCCCTGACGGAGATACTATACGGGTGCCTGTAGAAATTGCCGCATAGTAATTTCCCTCGTATGGCAATAGGGAGCCTCTTGCGGGAGAAATCGCACCGTCCCCGGAAAAAATAACACCGTCATTGCCGGCTTCGAAACCAAAGTTATCCCTTCGAAATATAGTCTGTGAACCTTCTTCTGTGATATACGAAAGGTTCAGATCCATTGCCATGGGGTTTCCCCCGCCGTCCATCAGACCCTGCCTCATGGTAATTTCTACAACAGCTCCGTCGGGAAGTGCTTCTGCCGGTGTAAATGTCAGTATTGCATATCCGCCTGCACTTTCGTTAATAACGATGGTCCCGTCGACAGGGATCCCGTCAGCAGTAATTACAATATTGTCTTCAAGGGAACCCAGGTATATTGCTTCACTAAAGAAAAAGATCACCGGTGCATCTGCCTGGTAAGTATTGTCCGGTGATTCTGCTTCCCTGAACGAAGGAATGGTCTGCACTATTCGCAGCGGCTCAGTACTGCCGGTTGGGGTAATTTCTGTTACAGCCCCTGCATTCACCATGACAGTAAATACAGAAGGTGATGCAGATGGTGTGCCGGAATCTTCCCTGACCCATACATCAGAAAAACCTGCCAGATGGATTAACTGTACGACATCATCCAGATCCCTTTCATTAATCCCTGCCACTACAACTCTTGTTAGGCCGGTGAGATTTTCGTAAGAGGGGTTTAACCCGGCATTTTCCAGCCGGTTAAAAGCATCTTCGGCATTGGATCTCTCCCTGTACGCACCAGCCTGAACCCTGTGCAGGGGTTCCGGAGAAGCGGCAGGCTCTATAACCCAGGGATTGGAAAAACCAAGAACCCTTACCCTGTTTAAAGTTTCGGGAAGCTCGTCAACTCTGATATTTGGGATCCTAACCCTGGTTAAATTCTGGTGTAAATCCCAGTATGGAGTAAAACCTCCATCCCGCAGAATATTAACGGCACTTACTGCATTGGTAATATCACTGTACGAGCCCACCTGAATTTCATAATGAATGTCATCGTCTGCAAATAAAGGGTAAAAAATTGCAAAAAAGAGCAGTATCAGAGCAGGGGTTTTTTTCATAAATCCTCATATTTTTTCAGAAAAAAATCATTTACCTTTAAAATATATTATACAATGTAAAATCTTTTTTGTAAAAACCCTTGACCTGAGAGCCTAATTTACGTATCTTTGTAGTAGAATTGATTGTGCTTGTTTTTTACATCTGATTGTTTTTGCATAATCAGTCAGCCTCCCGGGTTTCCTCACCTCCTTTTCCCGGGGGGCTTTTTTTTGCATTTTACTTCAGCGCTGAAGTAAAATGTAAAAAAAAATCAAAAAAATTCATTTTTTTTCTCAAAAAGCCAAGTATTTTGCATCCCCGTGCCGTTATATAGCAGCGTGAAAATTAAAAGCACGCGCGGCAGAACCGCGGCTGCCGGATTTTATACGGAGGCATTTTTTATATGAACAGTCTTAACAGTGTATTGATCGAAGGAAACATGGTTAGAGATCCAATGGTTAGATCGACCCAAAAAGGGACATCTGTGTGTAATTTCACAATAGCATCAAACCGGTTTTACCGGCAGGATTCCAACATGGAGAAGGAGGTAGGATTTTTCGAGGTGGAGGCCTGGGGGAAACTCGCAGAGGCCTGCACAAGTCATGGCCGCAAGGGGAGGGGTGTAAGGGTAGTAGGGAGGTTAAAGCAGGACAGGTGGACGGGAAACGACGGTAAAAACCACACCAAGGTTGCAATAGTAGCCGAACATGTGGAGTACCGTACAGATTTCAGGAAAAACGACAGTATGCTGGAGCCGCAGGCGACAGACGAAGCGCGCATCAACGGAGCGGTTTTAGCTGACGAAGCAGCTTTAGCTGACGAAGCAGCTTTAGCTGACGAAGCAGCTTTAGGTGACGAAGCAGCTTTAGGTGATAGCGACGATGATTTTGTTTCTGCCTATGCAGAAGAGGAGGAGTACGAGACAGCAGCATTTTAAGTACATTTAAATAAACCGATTTGGAAATAAAAAATATTCAGGGGAAATAGGGGGTGTTCACTCAGTTTCCTCCGGGCATTACTTCAACTTTTTCGTGCTCTCATCACTAACGTGATGTGGAGACACGAAAAAGGGAGCCCCTGCTCCAGGTTTTCCAGCCTGTCGGAAAAATTCGTTCACACCCCTATTTCCCCTGTCTGTTCAATTTATTATCCCCATATATATAAATGTACATTTGGATATCATGGTTATATGGTTCATGGGCTTCTTGTTGAAATGCCTTAGGAGGTTTGGGAGGTTACGGATTTTGGAGCGTCGGTGTGGAGACAGAAATGCCCTGGCCAGAGCCAGCTACGGAAATGTTCACATCCGCTCAGCTCCGAAATTCGTGTTCTCCCA
>Ga0099364_10007941_pt1 | contig 15031 bp, 13 predicted proteins | sample TergutTh196P3_FD_73070 | JGI IMG/M metagenome (GOLD analysis project Ga0099364, IMG submission 73070) | Microcerotermes parvus P3 segment gut microbial communities from Pointe-Noire, Republic of the Congo - Th196 P3 | ecosystem: Host-associated > Arthropoda: Insects > Digestive system > Gut ... | reverse complement strand
TTTCACATTGATCTCCCCGCGCATCTGCAGAACTACAGCTTGGGCAAACACCCCTGATATAACGGTCTGCAAGAAATCTTTCGCATTTTGAACAGTAAAACTGTTCTATCGTTCTTTCACAGATAAAGCCCGCTTTATCAAGTTTTAAAAATATATCCTGAGTAACTTCTGTCTGAATATCGGTAGAAGTACGGCCAAATTTATCAAATGATATATTAAACCATTTGTATATGTCATCGTGGATTGTATGGTAGCGGTCGCATAGTTCTTTTGGGCTTATGCCATCTTCGGCCGCCTTGGTTTCGGTTGCCGTTCCGTATTCATCTGTACCGCAGACATACAAAGTTTCATATCCGTACAGCCTGCAAAAACGGGCAAAAGCGTCCGCAGAAAGCACCTGTATAAGATTCCCAAGGTGCGGGACATTATTCACATAGGGTAATGCTGATGTTATTAGTCGTCTTTTCATATTGATTTATAGTAATAAAAATAAAGCGAACATTCAATTACTTATAGATAAACTAATGTGAAAATTTAAGGCTGAACTCATTTGTCCATGTTTTACCGCTTTCCAGGGATATGTAAAAAAGAGGTAAAATTCGGGTTGCCTGATAATGGCCGTGGCTGTGAACCGGAAGCAAACAGCCGGAAAATGAGTTTGAAGACCCCAGCAGTATTTGCACTTCATTTTTAACATCATGTATTTTTAAGGTTTCTGTTTTTTCTATTGATTGTTCCGTAATATTATCTTTTCCATTAGCATCTACCGAATAAAAACGTACAAATTCGTCGCCTACTCCTGCAAATGAAAAATTAATTTCTGTAGAAAAACAGAAGTTTTGAGTTTCACTTCCCGTATTTTTTAGATTATATGATACTGTAATTGTATCTTTTTTTAATGTATAACACTTTGTAATCTCTATGTTTCCAAATGGAATTTCTTCACCCTTATCTGCAAGTTTAAAACAGGATTTTCCCTTGCGATCCTGTGCAAGCGCTTCGTATTCTTCGTTGTAACACAACCTTGATTTTTCATTAAAAGAGTTATCAATATCTTCTATTTTTGTTTCAAACGGCAGCAAAGAATCTGCAAATGAGGTGCGTCTTTTTTTGTCTTTTTCCAGAGAACCGCAGTCAAGATAATTCCAGTCTTTTGGAAGATAATCAAGTTCAAACATTCCAGCTCCCTTTAACTGGATATATAAATTGATAACAGCGTCCTGAAAAAGATATTCCGGTTTACCGTCAAAATCAAAATCGTATTGGATAAGAGATTGAATAAATTTTCCTTTTTCTCTTGATAATTTTTCTGCGCGTATAAGAGAGCTATATGCGTTTTTCCTAAGTTCACTTCTAACCTGTCCATTACCGGGAGAAAAAAGGCATGAATCCTGCGCCTTCCAAAATTCTTCTCTTGCATTTTGCTTTCTTGATTTATCGCCTTTTATCTGATTAATCAATACATTTGTAAAAATCATTTTTGAATATATGCCGTTAGATTCTGTATTATCTATCAGAAAACGCCGCGGTGAATAACCATTGTTAAAATATGTTGAATTTGGAAAAGTTGCTTTTTTGTAGTCTTTGTAATCTTTAATAATTTTTGCAGGCAGTACAGTTTCTACAATATTTTCTGAAAGTGATATTTCTTCAAAGAAACGATTCCATGCCGTATCCAGAGCTTCTTCGGCAGACGATGCTATTTTATCCGGGAAAATAGAGCAAATTGCGTTATCCAAAGAAAAACCGTATTCCATCTGCATTTTTTTTTGTAATTCAATAAAAACATAAGAAAAACTTTTTTCTGCAAGTTCAGTTTCCAAATCTAAAAATACGGGGAAAACAGTAACAAGTTTTCCCTGCTCTTCTGTTATACATGGATAAAATAACTCTTTACCTGATATTCCTGCATTTTTAAATTGTTCATTGGAAAGAAATGTATAGTTCATATCACTTGCACTGAGCATTGCTGCAAGATTTTGTTCCCATGCCATAGACGGAATCCAGCAGCCGCCGGGGCGTTTTCCAAAATGTTTGCGAAGATAAGTTGTTAGTAATTCTATCTGGCCAAGCCTATCCTGTATTGGAATTAACGGAAACATCGGTTCATAAAAACCGCCGCTTAACAGCTCAGTCTGCTTACGATTAACCATGTCTTCTATCAGCATAAAAAATTCGGGGTGTGTTCTTTCTACCCAGTAAAGAAGTACGCCCGAATAATGTAAAACCGCCTGTATATTAGAATATCGATACAGGTTGGTAACAAATGGACGTATTTTATTTTCATATACATATTCAAATTCACTTTCCTGCGCCCCTGAGGGAACATGGGCATGAGAACCTAATATCAGGTATATCTTTTCATTCTTCATTGGTTAAAATTAATTATCCTTAAAAATTAATTATCCTTAAAAGTTAATCATCTTTAAAAAAAGTAAAGATGATACAGAAAAAACAAGGGACAATATCCCCATAGTAATCAGAATCAGCGGTTTTCCGCGTAAAAAGTACGGAACATTTTCAAGAGCCGCTCTTTTGTAAATTTCCCTGATTATTAATAATACAAGAAAGATCCCGGCAGAAAAACCAAATGATAACAGCAAGGTTTCTGTAAAACTGTTTGAAATATTCAGGCAGATAAATACAGCAACAGCAGTAATTCCTCCGGGAAACCCAATACCACATTCTTCACTCAATGTATCTTTTTTTAGTATATAATAAAAAATCAAATATTCAAGCGCTTCATAGATTATAAAACAAACCGGAAATAATAAAATATAAATTAGTATTCCAGAAAATATAGAAAAAATAATCTTTGAAAATACTATCCACAATATTATTACAATAAAAAAAATCAATGATAATTTTATCAGGGTTAATAAACTGCCGTTATTTTTTGGCGATGCCGCTCCCTTAAGCCCAAGAGCGCATTGAAGAGTCAGGTTCATTGTAAAAGCTGAAAGAATTATCAGCAGTATAAGAGGTATTCCATTCATGAATTATCTCCGGGAAAAATTATCTTTTTTGAATATTGATACAGACATATTAAATACCCAAATAATATTAAAGCTCCTGATGAAGAAGCAAATATTCTGATTGGTAAAAAAGAACTTTCTGTAAAATACATTATTATTACCATTCCCTGAGAGCTGCCGGGGAATGAAAGAGAACAATAAGCAAAAGGTTCTCTTATAATAGACATTGCAATCATTAAACCTGCCAAAACTCCGGCTTGAGAAAAAGTTTCAGGTACATATTCAAAAATATCATGATTACTGTCCTGCGAAGAAGAAATCCGTTCTACTATACCGGAATCAGTAAAAAATAAAGGAACAAGCAAAAGTAAAATAAAAACTTCCAATGCCGCAAATGGGCTTATCAGCCAAAACATAAATATATATAAACTGCCCCAAAAAGAAGCCAGGCTGATAAATAAAAATCTTTTCCCTTTAACCGGCATTATTTTTTTTACCATAGGAGAATAAAGAAAAACATAAGCAAGCGTAGTAAATCCATATACCCAAAACAAGCCTATAGAAACTGTAATTGCCCATGAAAGCCTGCCTGAACCCATAATTAAAAGTCCTGCGCCTGTTAAACCTCCAAGAGGAGAAAGAGAACCCCAAAAAGAATGTTGACGATTCAAACTCATCTTACGTTTCCTTTTTTATGTGTTAATGAAGCAGCTTCAATTCGTTTAATATACATCTGTAAAATACTTTGAGGCAAATCACTGAATACCTGTACAGCATGAGCGCTCAGCGGAATAATTTCATTTACACTGCCATCGTCCGAAACAACAGCGCCAAGCGGAATAAGAATACCGTCCTGAAATATTGTAAATACAAACATCATTTCCGGTGAATTATACATTGAGTACCAGTATCCCAGCATATCCGCTTTATCTGTTTTTACCGGTATGTGGGAAGAAAGCCTGCGGGAATCATTGTTATTCATAAAAATACTGTTTACTGTCCTTAGAATATTATGTGTCTGCAGCGGCTGCGAAAAAATCCATATCATGGAAATAATTATTAATAATCCCGCTATCCAGCCAAACAAAATGGCTTTATCTTTAAAACCCTTCATCTGTATCATAAAGGATTCTCCTGAATGTTCCGGCGGCTTCGGCCGGAAAGAAAGAGTTTTTCTTCCATAAGCCTTACAAGAGGCGTAAAACAATTTATAACTGCAATAGCTATAAAAGCTCCTGAATAATCAAGGCATCTGTACCGGAAAAACCATGAAAGAACAGCAGCAAAAAAAACAGTAATGAAAATACCGGATTTAAATTTAGCGCTGCTTGCAGGTTCTGCCGCAAGGATAAAAGCAGCCAGGATTGTACCTCCCGAAAAAAATCCATATAACATATCTCCATTCCATAACTGAACGGTATCTCCCGTTAAACGAATAAGAAAACCATACACTGTAAGAAACACAAGAGGTATCCAGCCACGGTTAATTCCTGCAGCTGTTATAACCAATGTTCCTATCAACAAAAAGAAAATACCTCTGTCTGCAATGATACCGGGGTTGTTATTAAAAAGAAGATCTACATACCCCGAAGGAAGCTGTATTCCTGTTATGGAAAAAACAGAATTGTTAAGAAATTCTGTAATAGAGTTATCAAATGCACTTAAATCAGAAGCAACGCTTAATTCAGTAATTGAAGAAGTTGTATTTGTTAAGGTATCTGGCCATGAAAAACGTATAAAAAGCCAGCCCCCAACAGCCGGATTAAGCCAATTTGCTCCAAGACCGCCAAAGCCATGTTTTACAACGATAATCGCAAACACCGCTCCAAAAGCTGCATATACAGGATGAATTTGATTTGGCAGCAATAATGAAAGAATCATTGCGCAAGCGGCAGCGCTGCCGTCTTTTATTTTAGAAGCGCCGTAACTACGCCAGGTTAATAAATATTCAATGATTATTGCGGTAAATAATGCTGTAAAAGCCGGAGTAAAAGAACGTCCGCCGTCATTTATGGCTGATTGTAAAACGCAAAGAAAAGCAGTACCGCAAACCAGCCACATTCTTACACTGCTGGAATATGATATATTGATCTGCGGTTTACTTTTAAAAATTATTCTATGTTCAGCCACCTGCTGCCTCCCGGATATTTTCCATAAGAGGCAGAGCAGACGGACAAACAATTCTACAGCACCCGCATCCATGACACCCTGTTGTCAGGACATTGTCAATTTCATACGCTTTGACTCTTTTATAAATATTCTGGGGATCAAGTCCTACAGGGCATACCGTTCTGCATTCACCGCAGTTAATGCAGTTCTGTTTAAAATTTTTAGAAGCAGGAGCTTTTGACATTGCTACAATTGCATAGCAGGTTTTTCCAACAGGTTCGTCAAGATACATTACTTCATTTCCAGAAAGCGGAGAGCCTGTAATAATTCTTTCAGGTCTTTCAGAAAAACCGCCGCATTGTTCTATAAGCTCACTAATTCTTGTACCTATCCTTGCTTTCATTATCTGAGGATTTTTTACGGCAGAACCCCCTACTGCAACATAACGTTCTAAAATAGGTTTTTTATGTGCAACAGCATCATAAGCTGCTGCAAGAACAGCAGGCCCTAAGATAAAAAGGGAGCCAAGATCAAGCCCTTCTTTTTTTTCGTACGAACGAAGCGCAAGTTCAAGTTCCCTTCTGATTCTTTGCGGATAACGTGAGCCTGTTAATACAACAGAAGAAGGAATATCAATTTTTCCTGTTTCTGACAAAAGTTCCTGCCCCAGTTCTTTTTCCGGACTGGAAACTGCTATTATTATCTGCGTTACTTTTAAGCAGGCTTTTGCAACGATTGATGCGCCTTCAATAACCGCGTTCAGTCTGTTTTTACAAAGCGCGTAATCCGCTACAAGCCAAGGGTCGTCAAAAACACATCTTATTACAAGGGTTAACTTTTCTTTCTTTCTGGATAAGGAGATCATGTCTGAAAGAGGACGCCCTGAACTTTCCATTTCTACAATACCATGTTCGGCAATAATCCTTTGTAAATCATAACCTGTTAATCCTGCCCATGGGAATGTTTCTTCTTTCTTGCCCAGCTTTTCAAAAGGCCCTTCCATTTTTATTAAAAGAGCTTCGTTATCAAAACCGTCCCTGTCTTTCCATGATACTTTACGCGAGACCCTTCCCGGAACAGTAGCATGGACATTAACAACTCCAGCCGCTCCACGGGCAATCAACATTCCTTCCTTTACAATTTCGCCCATTGATACAATTGGATACGCTCTTTTTTTGCTGTTTCCAAGAGGTATTACAGAAAGCGCCGGAAGAAACGCATTTACAACTGTTCTCTTTTGCGGCGCGGCAGGGTCATCATAATTTATCCCCCCGCGCGGGAAAGAATATACTTTCATAAATTATGCGTCCTTTCGCAAGCGTATCTTATTTTTTCCACTATTAACATACGAATTATTCCTGATAAAACTTATAAATCTCTGTTTACCGTCAATTTTCTTTATACCTGAAAAATTATTGTTCTGAACATTATCTGTTCTTATAAATATACCCGGTAAAATAAACAACAGCAAGACAACTAAAGACAAAATATCTGTCATTCTTTCTATATTTCCTGTATTTCTTGTCCTTGCGCCATTGTTAACATCATTAAAGAAAGTCATAAGGTTTTTAAGCGGAAATTCCGGGAATTCGCCGTAATTTTCCGCATGATTGTTATTTATCAGCCCGTCCGGAGAAGGAAGACCGTCCTCATCATAAAAATAAAGAGGAAAAATATCAAAAGAGGTATTTAACTGCCGCGTAGAAAATGTTGATTGAAACAATAAATGCGAGTTGTAATCTTCTTCGTTTATAATGGTTTCAAATTTTTCACCGGAAATATATGCGCTGGATACATAGGGAGTAAAAAACATTGCAAAAAAAGCAAAGATAAAAAAAGGTATCATATATAACGAAAAGCCAAATTCCACAAAACGCCTGTTAATTATCAGAACTGGAGTAAATCTTCTGCGTAACATAACCGGAATTGTCTTACATGATATAAAAAAAAGCACAATTGCCATAGTAAAGACTAAAATTAAATATAACATTTTTAGAGGCGTTAATCTGACAAGTATTGCAAATGCAGCTGCAAATATAGGAATAAATGGCAGGTAGGATCTGTATGGTTTAATTATATTTTTGTAAATTATGGATTTATTTTTCTTGTTTTTAATATTAAACAGCCCTTCTATCCTGAACAGCTCAGTCAGCGGCTCTCTGAACAAAAGAAAAAATCCAAAAATAAAGGCTGCGCAGACAATTCCAGAAGCTCCAATATAAGAAAGCGAAGATAATACAGGAAGCAGCGGAATAATGTACGCAGTACCGCGAAATTTATTTTTTGTAAAATAAAAAATAACCAGCAAGGCCAGCGCTGCCGCCGCATAAGCAATAAAGAAAAGATACAATGGTTTTCCAATCCCGTAATATTTAACAGAAAAAGAAATGCCTTTCATAAAGTCTGTTAACTGATTATCCAAAAAAGCGGTACTCCATTTGCCAGCTTTAAGGGGAATATAAAAAAAACGTTTTTCATTCTGAACAAAAACATCTCTTAATTTTGACGCATAACCGTCATTACGCGGATCGAAGGGGAGAATTCTTGATTGGTATGTATCAAGAGGAATTTTTTCCAGAGAGCCAAAATTATCGAGCATTACCCATTGTGTTGATTCAGAAACAGGAAAGCCTGCAAAACTGCCAAGATGAGGTTCAAGTATCTCATGAATGATATTATCATCTATCGAAGCGTCTACAGTAAGTACTGCGTATCCTCCGTTGAATTCTTCATAACCTGACCCAAGGTAAAGCAAAGACAATGCTGCAGCAAGAGAAACAAAACTTAAAAGTAAAGTAGCTCGAAAAACAGACATACATTATGCCTATAACAAATTGAAAATTATGGCTATCAGGACGCCCAGTAAAGCTCCAATTATCACTTCAAGGAAGGAATGTCCCTGTATTTCCTTTACCGATTTAAATTCAAAATCTGATTTTTCCGTTAACTGTTTTCCAAGTTTATTAAGGGCCTGTGCCTGCATACCGGCTGCTCTTCTTACTCCAAGTGAATCGCGCAAAACAACCATTGTAAAAACAAGACTGAAAATAAAAAAATTAGACGCTATACCTTCCTTTAAAGCGGTAGAAGTTGCAAGAGAACAAACAATAGCCGAATGGCTGGACGGCATTCCGCCGGTACGCCAAATCATTGTTCCTATTGCGTCCCAAAATTTGACTTTTTTACGGGTGGTAAATAAATAAAATACCATTTTTGATATTTGAGCCACACATAAGCTGGTTACAGTGGACAGAAAAATTATATTCTCAAACAATGATTTAAGGGCTGCAGTCATTATTTTATGTTCAAGTAATTAGCCGGTTTTGTCAAGCCATTAAATTGTTGTGCTAGTATTTAAATTCGCTGTCGCCGATAAATTCACGCAAAATACTCGTTCCCGGAACATACTGCGGAGAAATCGGCGTAAAATTCTCCAAAAAAGATAAAAGCCTTACAGCCTCGGCATATTCGTTTCTGCCGGGTTTTACCGCCCTCAGCAGGGGATCAGCATAGTATTTTAGGACTGAGAGTTCATAATCAAGCGCCGAATTGAAAGCCGTATCAGATGTGTGCTGGAACGGGAAGATGTGTTTCCTTTCTCCAATCTGAACATTCGGCCACATTTTGATCGTACCTGCTGCTTCCATTCCCCTGAACTGTGAATCCCGCACCATACGGCGCAGAAGCCTGTTATCGCTTGTAGGAATACGGTTATGATCGTCAAGATTAAGCTGGGTAAGGGCTGAAATATAAAGTTTGTATTTTGTATCGCGATCAATACTGTATGTCAGAGCGTCATTGAGACCGTGTATACCTTCAACTATCAATATATTTTGATTCTCCAGCCGTATCTTTCTTCCGCCTGTTTTTTTACTTTCGCCGGTCTTAAAATCGTAAATTGGAATTGTAATTTCCTCGCCCCGGTACAAAGCCTGCAGTTGTTCATTCAGATACGGCACATCAAGCGCTTCCAGACATTCATAGTCAGGTTCGCCTTTTTCATTTTTGGGCGTGTCCGCCGTTCCCCTGTAATAATCATCAAGACTGATATCGATTGGCTTTAATCCGAGAACCATAAGCTCTATAGAAAGTTTTTTTGCGCTGGTTGTTTTCCCCGAACTGGAAGGCCCTGCAATAAGTATCATTCTGATTTTATCTTTTTTTGCATAAATTAAATTTGCAATATCCGACATTTTACGCGCCTGATGTGCTTCTGCGATTCTTATGTAATCAAGAATTTTTCTTTCGGAAATACGTGAGTTTAATTCGCCTACAACCCTTACACCGACATTTCTTCCCCAATTTTTATAGTCATTGTAAACCTGAAATAATTGAGGTTCATCGATAAACGGTTCAATGGTATTTTTGCCAATCCCCGGAAAACGCAGAAGAAAACCGTCCTGATACGGCATAAGTTCAAAAACGGAAAGAAGCCCCGTATGTTCCAAAAGCGGCTGAATATAGATATCTATATATCCCTGACATTCATTTACTTTAATGCGGGAAGTGCTTCTTTGTTCCAAAAGAAGAGCGGTATCTTTTTGGTGGTGTTCTTTAAATAATTTTACTGCGTCTTCGTAAGCAAGATACTTAAAAGAGATAGGTAAATCTTTTTCTACTAATTTTTTCATTTCTAGTTCAAGTTTTTCTATTTCGCCTTTTTCCGGTTTTTCTCCCGATCTGAATGTATAATAATAGCTGTTACCCATTGAATGGCCTACATATACTCCCTTGCCGGGAAATATATTCTGTGCTGCAATTGCAAGTACAAATGAAAGTGTACGTCTGTAAATCATTACCCCTTCCTGAGAATCAATGAGAACAGGCTCTAAATTTGCATTTACAAGAAGAGGCGACCCAAGCGGGCGTATTTCGTTATTTACTTTAACAGCTGCAATCTTTTCTTTTGCAATGTTAAAATGTTCGATAAGCGCTGCCGATGCTGTTCCATAAGCACAATCTACCGTTTTACCGGAAATTTTAATTTGTATATCGTTCATATTATAATTATAACATGAAGTATTAAATTAATAAACTACTAATTTATTCGCTTTTACTGCCCAAATATTTTTGAATAAGATCCAGCTTTACACTGCGTAATTTTTCGGTAATTGACACTTTGTAAATATGCGGATTTAGGAGTCTTTTGTAGGTAGAGTCAAAACTTTCAAGATCACGGGCTGAATAAGCCTTAGTTTCGTCTAACGACGGTCTTTCTCCTGTTATTGCCCCATTTTCTATACGTTTTTTTAAAAGAGGTTCTGCGCTTCCGTCTATTGTATGGTAGAAATGCCTGTAATCGGCGGACGGATGCCAGAAACAACAGCGTTGCCCTTCCTGCGGTATATCTGTATCATCATCAATTCCAAGAACGTCCGCAATTGCCTGCCCGCTTTTATCCCTTATCCTCCAAACCTGTTTAATGCCCGGGTTTGTGGTTTTTTCCGGGTTATCGGAAAATTTCATTACAGGAACGGTTGTATCCCCTTCCATGCGGGCGGACATTTTGTAAACGCCTGTAAGTGCGGACGCGCCGGCTCCTGTTACCAGTTTTGTCCCGATACCCCAGCTTTCTACCGGAGCTTTTTCCCTAACAAGTGTTTCTACGATATTTTCATCAAGGTCATTTGAAACTGTTATAAAAGCGTTTTCCAATCCCGCTTCATCAAGTAACTTTCTGACCTCTGTAGACAGGTATTGAATGTCTCCCGAATCAAGGCGGACGCCGAAATTTTTTCCCTTTGCGTTTAGTTTTTTTCCGCTTTTAATCGCATTTATAATTCCGCTTTTTAATGTATCGTAGGTATCGATAAGAAAAATAGTACGGTCGGGAAAAAGATTTGCATAATTATCAAACGCTTCTTCTTCGTTGTCAAAGGACATAATCCACGAATGCGCCATTGTTCCCATAACGGGTATGCCGAAAACTTTACCTGCAAGCGTATTGCTTGTTCCAAAAGCGCCCCCGATATACGCCGCCCTTGATGCGGAAAGTGAACCGTCAGGTCCCTGCGCACGGCGCATTCCGAATTCCATAACTTTTCCTTTCCCGGAAGCAAGCCAGATACGGCAGGTTTTAGTAGCGATTAAACTTTGAAAATTGATGATATTAAGCAAAAGGCCTTCTATAATTTGACATTCTATCAAACTGCCTTCTACTCTAATCAAGGGTTCATTGGGAAAGACAACCGTTCCTTCGTCCATTGCCCAAAGGTTTCCGTTAAAACGAAATGTTTTAAGGTAATCTGTAAATGAATCTTCAAAAACTTTCAAACTTTTTAGATAAGCAATATCATCATCTGAAAAAGAAAAATCTTTTAATCTTTCTAGTAAAGTCCCAAGCCCTGCGAATATGGAATACCCTCCGCTAAAAGGCTGGTAACGGAAAAACATCTCGAATACAGACCGGGTATTCAGGCTGCGTTTCCAGTAGCCTTGAGCCATTGTGAGGGAATAAAAATCTGTAAATAACGCTGAACTTTCCATAAGTGTTTATAATAAGTTTATTATATTATCCACGGATTTTCACGGATTAACGCTGATTAACACGGATTTTTTAATAATTCTTCTGAAGAAAAGAAATTGATTCCCGCGGCTTTCATTTCCTTAATTGCTTTTTCTACCGAACCTTCGGGGAAACCTACACCTTTGATTGCGTCGCTGGCGATAATTACGTTAAATCCTAATTTTTTGCAGTCCATTGCGCTGTAAAAGACGCAGTAATCTGTGGCAAGTCCGCCCATTATAACGGTATCTATTCCAAGAGAGCGTATCCAGCCTTCAAGCCCTGTCGGAGTTTGTCTGTCATTTTCAAAAAATGCCGAATATGAATCAAGGTTATGTTGAAAACCTTTGCGTATTATCATTGAGACAGGTTTAAGATCAAGGTCTTTGTGAAAATCCGCGCCGTGCGTTCCCTGAACACAATGATCAGGCCAAAGCACCTGCCCTTTTACAAGATCGGTGTCTATGGTATCTCCTGCATTTCGTCCGTGCGAAGAAGCAAAGGAGATATGCCCTGCAGAATGCCAGTCCTGAGTAGCCGCCGCCCTGCCCCCTTTTTCTGCAAATGCACGGGAAAGGACATTAAGCGACTGGATCACCTTATCGCCGTCGGTTACGGCAAGCGCCCCGCCCGGGCAAAAATCATTCTGCACATCGATTATTAAAAGTAGAGTTTTAGAAAAATCCAAAGTCATTGCCACTTCCTTAAGTTAGAGTATAAACATTATCCACGGATTAACACGAATTAACACAGATTAACACGGATTAATTATAATAAATTAAATTAAAAAAATCAGTGTAAATCCGTGCAAAATCAGTGAAATCCGTGGTTAATATTAACCCCCTCTACTCCGTGAACACCCCGATCTTGCGGAACTTTTGATACCGCTTTTCAGGCAGACAGTTAAAGTCCTCTTTCATAAGTTTGGTTACGGTTTCGCCGAGCCAAGAGCCGATGTTTTTTGCTGTAAGGGAAATATCTTTTGCAGCGCCGCCTTCGGGTTCGGCGATGACTTTATCGCAGACGCCAAAGCGAAGAAGATCATCAGCGGTGATCTTCATAAGTTCGGCCGCTTCTCTTTCCCTTGAACCGTCTTTCCATAAAATTGATGCAAAACCTTTGGGAGAGATAACCGAATACAAGGCATTTTCCAGCATGGCAAGTTGATCACAAACGCCAAGAGCCAGCGCGCCGCCGGAGCCGCCCTCTCCAAGTACAACGGAAATTACCGGAGTTTTAAGCATCATAAATTCGTGAAGGTTACGCGCGATCGCTTCGCCCTGTCCGCGTTCTTCCGCGCCGACACCGCAGTAAGCGCCAGGAGTATCGATAAAGCAGATAAGAGGCCGCCTGAATTTTTCCGCCTGTTTGGCAAGGCGCAGAGCTTTGCGGTAACCTTCGGGGTGAGGCATGGAAAAATTGATGCGTTGCAATTCCGCAATATCCTTTGCGCGTACTTGAGAAACAACAGTAACGGGAGTACCGTTCAATGTGCATATACCGCCAAGAATGGCAGGGTCATCGCTGAAATAACGGTCGCCGTGTAATTCGATAAAATCATTAAAAATCAGCGGAATATAATCATGAATAACAGGGCGGCCAAGGTTTTTTAACAGGTCTAGTTTTTGCTGCATATTTAAAGAATCAGCCATTATTGTCCTCCTTTATAGCCATGCAGGGCGATGATCTTTGCGAGCATGTCCGGCACTTCGCGGCGGTGGGTTACCGCATCGATAAATCCATGTTCATAAACAAATTCAGAGGTTTGAAACCTGTCCGGCAAAACAGCGCCGATAGTGTCCTGAATTACGCGCTTCCCTGCAAACCCAAGAGTTACTCCGGGTTCGGCAAGAATGACATCACCAAGCATGGCAAATGAAGCTGTAACGCCTCCTGTGGTTGGGTCTGTAATTACGGATATATAGAGCTGACCGGCCTCAGTGTGCCTTGCGATAGCGCCGGAAGTTTTTGCCATTTGCATAAGAGAGATTATTCCTTCCTGCATTCTTGCTCCGCCGGAAGCGGAAAAAACAACAGCCGGCAGCTTATTCGCTGTTGCGTACTCAATAGCTCTTGTAATTTTTTCCCCGACAACACTGCCCATACTTGCCATCATAAACCGGCTGTCCATTATACCGATAACGCAGGGATAACCCTTTATTGTACACTTGCCTGTAACAACCGCTTCGCCTGTTTCACAATTTTTTGTTAATTCACTGATTTTTTCTTCGTATCCAGGGAACTCTATAGGATTACCCGATTTCATTCCCGAGTCGAACTCGTTAAAAGTACCTGTATCTGCGGTCATGGCAAGGCGCTGCTGCCAGCCAAGCCTTGAATGATTCCCGCAGGAATCGCAGACCCAAAGTTTTTTTTCTGCATCAGGTACGGATTTTTGACATTGAGAACATATAAAATCTGACATGACGGCATTTTAGACAAATTTAGAAAAAGTGTCAAGTTGAATTAATGTTTGTATTTACATAATACTAAGATTCAATAAAAGATTAAAAATCGTCCTCTGTTCTTAAATATATCTTGAAAATAACATTTCCGTCCCCTCTTGGGTACAAATAATCAAAATATATTTTTATCATGTCAGTATCATCAATATTTGATTTAAGAATTTCATTATACATGTAAATTTCATGCATATCGAATAAGTCATTGTAAATATAAAGTACATCAGCCTGAGGGTTTTCGGCAAAAGAAGGCAATTTAGGAAAACCGTAATAAGCGGCAGTAGGAGGTGCATTATTAAGCATGGCTGCGCTTCTCCCCGGGTTTGCCGCCGTATCGGCAGCTATGTATGTACGTGCTTCCTTATATCCGCCAATTCCGTCGCTTGGTATATCTGGTTTTATTCCATATAGTCCAACAACAATCATATACACTAATAATGGAGTTATAAATTTCCATTTCCCCGATGATTGAATAGAACTAACACCAATAGCAGCCAGGGCAAAACAAAAAGGAACATTAATAGGCCATAAATAACGGAAAACTATCATTGGTCTGATAAATGAAATAATATATGCAAGCATAAAAATAAAAACAGGCAGAAGCAATATATATGCTGCAAATGACTGCTGGTCTTTCTGCAATATGTTTAATTCTGTGATTTTCCGATAAATTTCTTTTTTAAAAACAAAAAAGGCTGTGATAAAAACAATGAGGATAACAGCAATAAGAGAAAAGCCAATACTCGGTGTAAACCCCCTGTCAAAATCATATTTAATTACAAGCAGCATATATAAAAAATATGGCATAAATGATATTGCAATAATTATATTACCTGCAAAAAATAACCATATCTTTTTCCATTGCCATTTGTTTTGATACAGCATAAGCATTATATAAAAAAGAAAATTAGCTATTATAAAAAGTATACCATAAATATGTGCGTTAGCTATCATTGTCGAGAGTAAAATATAGATGGAAA
>Ga0099364_10007940_pt1 | contig 15032 bp, 9 predicted proteins | sample TergutTh196P3_FD_73070 | JGI IMG/M metagenome (GOLD analysis project Ga0099364, IMG submission 73070) | Microcerotermes parvus P3 segment gut microbial communities from Pointe-Noire, Republic of the Congo - Th196 P3 | ecosystem: Host-associated > Arthropoda: Insects > Digestive system > Gut ... | reverse complement strand
ATCAGGTTGTTGTCGTTTTCCTTCCCGTTCAGAATCAGACTGACATAATACAATACCGTATATTGCGCCTGCAAACACCTACCGAACTCCGCATGATGAAACAGCTTATCAACTAAACTTTTCTGCTGATGAATCAGCAAATTCGTTAAAAACTCTTCATCTTCCTGCTCTTCACGACAAGCGTCTATTGTCCTCTCTTCAACCGAATTAAAAACCCCAGCCCATATTTCAATAATTATTTTTCTCGTATCTACTCCTTTGTAATGACCAATATTTTGCTTTACCCAATCTTTGTTTTTGTTTTCACCATAATAAAAATTGAACATTGCTTCCTCACTTCCTTTTTCTATTGCCTGTAAACAATACTTCTTTTTCTTGTCGTACCAGCTTTCTAAAAACTCACTCATCCAGCGTGCTCTACGTTTGTGGTCGGGGTTACCTTGCGTTATTATCAGCCACATATTGAAAAAACGCTCGGATAGACGGTACAGGTTGTTACGTTTGTTTGTTGTTATTGTTTCGACGATATACCTGTCAGTCAGTGTGTTGAGGTTGGCGGCTACTAATTTGCTTTCCATCTTGCATTGTGCGGATAATTCTTTTGTCGACACGGCTTCCAACTTGAAGGCCATCTCGTAAACGATTTTTTTCAATTGCGGGGTTAAATTATTCAACCGCTCCCGATACAGCGGCGTAATATCGTCCATGATTTTTTTTAAAAAATCTACTCCTAAGGGGTCTTCTGTTTGTAAAATATATTTCAGGAAAAACAGCATCGTTCTTGGTAATCCGTCTGTCAGTAAACGAATATTTTCAACTTTACCGGGATATTTTTTCAGAAAATCCTTTATTTTAGTTTTTTCATTATCATCGAAGTCCAACGATTCGCTCCAGTGATTCAGAAGCAGAAATGATTCCTTACTACTCAACGCTTCCAAGCGAAAACGACGGAAAAACCCGTAAAAAGGCTGGTCATAGCGCCAGAAATGTTCGTCCATGCGGGCGCTTGAAGCTATTAACACAAGGTCACGGTAGTTGATAAACGTTTCGCGAAACAGCTGACCGTCGCCGGAAATACTGTCTGTTATCCGGTCGAAATTATCCAAAAGCAGCACGGCTTTTTTCTTTTTGGATTTACAAAAACGATGAATCTCGCTGTACAGGTATTGCGTATAGGTCTGTTCATCTTTAAATTCGGAAAAATTTTTAACTTTATATGCTTCATTACTTCGCAGATATAACTCCTGTAAGACCTGTTCCCACAAATCCAATAAACGATAAATTCCCGCCTGCTCTTCTGCCGGAAAAACGGGGATGTAACGGGTATTCAATTTTTCATTTTCCGTAATTTCAACTTCTAAGCGTTTGAGGAGCGTTGATTTGCCGCTACCAGGCCTTCCCAAAATTAATTCGTGCTGAATGGAATCGCCCGACTTTCGATCTGTTAAAGTTGAAATGATGGTTTCATAGTCCGTCATGCGGACAATAAAACCGGCTTTCACATCTTCATTATTGGCGTTTGAATTTTGATAGATTGATAACATTTTTTCTAAAAATTAATCGTTTTCAAACAGGATTGTTCCTTTTCCAGTAAGCGCCCAGAAACGGCGAAATAAACCGGTATTGTTCGTTGACCGCGACAAGGTATCCGTCTTTTTCCAAGTCGAAAATAAATTTCATATAATCACCGGTTTTTTCGTGTTTTACAGCTTTGTCATATATTTCCTGCAAGGTAATAACCCCATTGTGTGCCGTATGAATCAATAGCTCGTTTACAAAATTAAAATCCACTTTTGTCATATATTGCTTCAAACGATTTTCCCAATCCTGAAAATAGTCATTGTGCGTTACTATTGCCTCGAATGCGTTATCTATTTCCTGTTCCGTTATTTCCGGGTTGTTGATTTTTCGTGCCTGCATGTTTATATCATTGAGAATCAAATTGATGAAATAAGGTACATTATAATGTATTTTGCCAAGCAAGTATTCTATCAACACAGGATCAAAGAACAGTGACGAGCTATCTGTCGCCCATTTAACATATTCAACCGCTGCCTCGTGAGTTAACGGCTCAAATTTTACAGTGGATAAATCGTTCAGTACAGCGATACGCCCTTCAATTGCTTTTACTACATAATGCATTCCAACCGAACCGGCAAGTACAAACCTCACCTTCTTATTCAGTTCGGGCTGTTGTCGCCAATACCGCAGGTTGCTAAGAATTGATGTTGCCTCTTCGTTTTTCTTTTTGCTCATTTTTAATAACAAAACCGGCAGTTCATCCAAAAATAAGACAATATTTTCTATTTCAGCATTATCGTTTATTTCTCTAAGCAACAAATTGGTCTCCTTCAAAAAATCGTCCGGCTTCATTTTCCATTCTATTCCATCCAAACTGATTTTAGTAATAGACCTGGATTTTAAAATTTTTTTTACCCATATCCGGGCTTTATCCATCTTATTCAAACAACTCAAAAGCAAAAAATAAATTCTTTCATAAAACTCATTTGCCGAGCTGACCCCCTCAATATCATCGAAAATGGATCTGTAATTTTCAACCGACTGTTTTGCCATAAATTGCATGATAGAGGTCTTACCTACCCGACGCGGCGCTGTAAGCTGAACCGAGCTTCCCGCCCTTAGCCTGTCCCAGATTATTTCTTCCAAATCCTCCCGCCTGAAAAAGTTGCCGCCCGTAGCAACAGAGCCAAGGATGATATTCGGGCTTTTCCAATGTTCATTCATATCTTTAATTTTTTAATCAATAATATAACAATATTTTTACTGTCAAATATACTCAACAATATTTTTATTACTGAATCTATTTGGCTGCAAAAATACAGTTATTTTTCATAACTGCAAATTATTTTGATTTTTTTTTCATACTGGAATTATTTTCTTAAAACTTGCTTCTCGCAATGGCAGGATGCCGTTGTTACTTATTCAGAAAGAAGCTATGAAGTATCGTGTTTTGGACTAACATTTGATTATCTTTTCCGAAATAAATAAAAATGCGTATTTTTGCATCGAATCAAATAACTTTTGAAACGTTATGAAGACTATATCAAAGAAAGTAATCGCCTTTGCTTCAATCAAATTGCATCGAAAAGTCCTTGTCCTTTTACTCCTGACTGGGACTATCCATGCCCAACAGGTCATGACGCTGGAAATGTGTCGCGAATTAGCTTTGGAGAACAATAAGGCGATCGCTATTGCCGCCCAAAATAAGGTCAAAGCCGATTATACGCAAAAGTCTTACCGGACGAATTATTTGCCTAAACTGTCAGCTTCGGGTAATTACTTTTATTCGAATGTGGTTATGAATAAAACATTGTCAGGGAACTATTTACCTACTTTTGTCCCAGACCCTGCCACAGGACAATTGACTCCGAACATTTTAACTGTACAACCCGATGGGACTCCGATTTTCAGGGAATACGCTTATTTTCCCGATATGGAGTTTACCTTGAAGTTGAGTGGTACATGGATGGCCGGACTGAGCGCAGAACAACCGCTTTACACCGGCGGTAAGATTACTTCGGCCTACAAAATGTCGCAAATTGGAAGTGAGATAGCCGTTCTAAACCAGGAACTGACGCAAGCCGAAATGATTGTAAAAATTGACGAAGCGTATTGGACATACGTGCAAACGAACGAGTTGACGAAATTGGCGCTGTCGTATAAAAAAGTGGTAACGGAACTGCTACAGACCGTGCAAAATGCGCAGGAGGTTGGTTTGAAGCACCGGAACGATGTATTGAAAGTGCAGGTGAAAGTAAACGAAGCCGAGCTACAGGTGCGACAAGCGGAAAACGGTGTGTTACTTTCACGCAAAAACCTTTGTCGTCTGATGGGCATTCCGTTAGACAGCGAAGTGATACTGCCCGAATCATTCGACGACCAGCCTGCCCTACCCGACCGTTTGAGCGGTTACGCCGGACGTCCCGAATATGCCATGCTAGAAAAACAAATAGCGCTGAAAGAACAACAAGTGAAACTCGTCCAAAGCGATTTTTTGCCCAAAGCCGGCATCATGGCCAACTACGGATACCTGAACGGCCTTCTATTGAATAACGAGAAACTGATTGACAGAGCTTCGTTCTTCGCCATTGCTTCGGTCAATATACCCATCTTTCAATGGGGCGAAGGACGTAATAAAATCAGGGCGGCCAGAACCGAACGCGAGATATTACAGCTACAACGCGACGACATCAACGAGCAGATGGAGCTCGAATTAGCGAGGGCCTTGGACAAATGCGACGAATCGGAATTGGAAGTACAACTGACCGTCCGCTCATTGGAACAAGCGCAGGAAAACATGAAAGTCAGCGGCGATCAGTATAACGTAGGAATGGAATCGCTTGCTGATTTTCTCGAAGCGCAAGCCGTCTGGCAACGTGCATGGGCAGAACACATCAACGCCAAGACCCGCCAGCGTCTCAACCAAACCTACTACCTGAAAGCGGCAGGAATACTACCTTCATTTCCTTAATTCACAGATAGCATCCATCATCGCTATCACGTTTTCAGTGGGTGCATTGGCCTGTATGTTATGCACTGTGTTGAAGACAAAACCGCCTCCAGCGCCGAAAATATCACATAATTGGCGTACTTGATCTTTCACCTGCTGAGGCGTACCCAATTGCAAAACACGTTGTGTATCAATGCCTCCACCCCAGAAACAAATCCTGTCGCCAAAAGTTTTTTTCAGGAAATAAGGGTCCATACCGGTTGCATTGATTTGTAAGGGATTGATGATGTCGAATCCGCAATCGATGAAAACGTCCATCAAAGGGACAATAGCGCCACAACAATGCTTAAAAGTCTTCCAGCTGGTGTTTCGATGCACCCAGTCGTTTATCTTTCGATAAGCCGGCCCATATAATTCCGATAATGTTTCAGCCGAACAGAATTGGCTGTTTTGCGTCCCAAAGTCGGTACCGCAAACATACAGGACATCAATGCAATCACCTGCGACTTGATTTATTTTTTCCAGGTTTTGTATGGCAATAGTTGATTGTCTGTCGAAAATCTCTTTCAAGAAATCGGGACGCATGACCGTTGACATATACCAGTCGGCAACGGTACGTATTCCCTTGGGGTGTTTCAAATGAAGCGCCGGTACTCTCGCTATATCGCCAATGGCTGTCCCTCCGATATTTACGACTACAGCTCTTTCGGTAGCACGTGCTTTTTCAAGGGCGTTTTTCCAATAAAGCAAATCGTCATCTTTCATCAGGACAAATTCTTCCAAATTATCATCGATATTCAGTTCTGCATCCATCTCGATAGGCGATGCCCGTTCAATGGCATTGAAAAAATATCCTCCTTGCGGCATCACCGCCGTGGGTGCACAAGTAGAATCCCCCTGCGGAAAAACGTAAATATTACCATTTTCTTCTTTCATTTTGAAAGCGCGTGGTAATAATACGATTTGTCCCCATGGTAAACGCATTTCTACAAAATCCTCCTGCAGGTGTCCAAACCCGTCAAACCGACTCCCCACTCGAATGGTATCAATATTCCAAATTTTCACAAGTTCATCATCCACCTCACCCAGCATCTGGGAAGGATCGAGCACTTTTACCGGTTTATCTTCCAAACCATAGTGATGACGCAGTTCGGCAATCATTTTCACATGAATCCCTGTCACGTTAGTTGCGCCAAAATCCAAGGCAATATGGTCTGCCTCCCTGTGTGATAACGCCGTCTGAACCCTTTCTCTACCTGTCATCTCGTCAATTTTCAAGCCGCTTACCAGCCCAGTCGATTATCCACTGTGCCTCTTTTAATCCGCCTTGGACGACATCAAAATTCAAATTTCCATCATATCCAAGTACGATATGTAACGTTTCGTATGAGTTCATTAAAGCGCGAAGCATTTTTTTGTCTACCTTGCTGATGGCAGATTGGTAATCCTTAATATCAGGTCGTTGTCCCTTTTTAAGGTTCTCCTTTACTTTTAGTGTGGCGTCAAGGGCGATAAGCACTCCGTGCCATGCTGTATGTCCGGCTATCCGTATGTATTTTTTGTCGGAATAATAACCGCCGTCCTTCCCTGCTTTTTCGGAAAGAATCTGCCTTGCGTTCTGAATGTACCGCTCGGCTTCCTGTATTGCATTGCTTTGCTCCATTATTCTCTATTTGCGTTAATTTACGTTTAAAAAATTTTTCCTACGAAGGCTAACCACGTCTAACGGCGATTGCAAAAGTAGTAAAATAAACGCAAATCCATCAAAAAAGGCATAATAAAAGCGTCTACAATTTAGTAAACGCTTGATTATCAGAAGTGATCCCGGCGGGATTCGAACCCACGACCCACAGCTTAGAAGGCTGTTGCTCTATCCAGCTGAGCTACGGGACCTTGTTTCTTTCGGGCGGCAAAGGTAATTATTTTTTCAGTTTATGCAAACCACTTTTCAAATAAAATCATTTATTCTTTTTCTGCGGTTCCTTGTTTTTTTCTGATTTTCAGTTCTTTTTTATCTATTTTGGCATTTTCTTTCTGTTGCTGTCGAAATTGTTTCTCTTTAGCTTTGGCTAATTTCTTTTCGTATTTATCCTTTTCAGCCTGTTCTTTTTTTTCTTTTTCCTTTTGCATCGCCTTTTGGGTCATCTCTTTTTGTCGTTGTTTGTTTTTTTCATCCGCTTCTCTTTTTGCTTGCTTTTCCTTTTCTTTTTCTTCATTCTTATTATTTGATTTTGAAACAGCAGTCTTTTTCGCGGTTGTGGCCACTGGCACAACACCAGGAGTAAATATAAGCGTATCAGATTCAAAAAGACTTAATTTGTTTTCTGAAATATCAATAGCCTGAATAGATATCGTGGTATCCGTAATGGATGAATCTGATTTATCCTGATTCACGCTATCCGATTCTCTGCGATTATTGGAATCGGAGACCGGAATTGGGACTGAATCGGCAGGGATGGTGACTGGATTGACGGGAATAGCGGCCTGATTAGCAGATAGGTTTGTTGCATCAACCTTATTAGTAGATGCATTGGCTGATTCGTAGTGAATATTTACAGTTTCAGGATCAGCCATGGTAGAGACTGTCTCAGACTGAATTTTTACTTTTTCTGATGTACGATTGAATGTATTATCCGAAGAGTAAGCCAGATCCTGCGAAATGTTGGTATTGGACGTCGAAGTAATATTTTCAGGAGATAAGTTGGTATTGGCCTGATTAGCAACATTTTCGGGCGATGTGTTGATTGTATTGGCTGCAATATAAACGGTATCATAAACAGGGAAATAGATGGTATCGACAGGGGCAAGAACACGGACATATAATGTATCGTGAATGACTTTATAAATGATCTGCGTATCAATCACATTTTTATAGATTATCTCCGGTGCGGAGGCTAACGGCTCACGTTCGATTTGCGGTCGTGAGGCGGTCAACGGTCTGTCAGGACGAATCGGTTTTTGCTGATTACCGGCCTCTTCGATAAAACGTTGAAAAATACGGCGCATGGCGACATCTCTTGTTACGCGCATCTCCGGATGAAACTGTACACCTAAAATCCAATTGTCGTCGTCAATTTTCTCAATGACTTCCACAATTTTATCGGACGATTTACCGGCTATTCGAAATCCTTTTGCCACATCTTTTATTGCCTGATGGTGCGCGCTGTTCACCATTAACGTCTGTTCTTTTACAATATCTGAAAAAACAGTAAAATTCTCTACTATAACCGAATGTGTTGCTTCTTCGCTAGATTGACTTTGACGATGACGGATACTTTTATCATAATACTGTACCGGTAAATCCTGATATAATGAGCCTCCGAAAGCGATATTGATAAGTTGAATACCGCGACAAATTCCTAAAACAGGTACGCTTCGTTCTGCCGCCAGCTGAAGAAGTTTTATATCAAACTTATCCCGGGGCGCATTGATCCTACCCATCTGCGGGATGGGGCGTTCATTATAAAAGGCAGGGTCAAAATCTTCTCCACCCGTAAAAATAATCCCATCTAATGAATTTAATAATTCTATCATCTCGTTATCGTCTTGCATCAACGGGATGACAACAGGAATGCCGCCCGTCAACAAAACCGCATTTACATACGAGCGCGGAACGGTGGCGTTTGTGCCGTCCCGATGCGTATCGGATATGCCGATAACCGGACGTCTCTGAGCATTAACAGCTAATAAACAGCTTATTAACAAAACCGAAAAAAGGATTGTACGTTTTCCGCTTCTCATATTCAATTCCAATTAGTTGTTTAAAACGTTGCAAAGGTATCATTTTTATTGATAATTGAAAAATTATCTTAAAAAAACCTGTAATTCAGAACGAAATCTATGTCAGGGGGACGGAGGAATTGACATAAAAAAAGCCCCTTGCAAGCCGCGCAGACGTGCAAGGGGCTTTTTATTTATATCCTACCCAAACAGGCTAAAAGCTACTGTCAGGCCGGCCATCACAATCGAAACCATACTCATCAGTTTGATAAGTATGTTCAGTGACGGACCGGAGGTGTCTTTAAACGGGTCGCCTACCGTATCGCCGACGACTGTCGCCTTATGGTTATCGGAGCCTTTACCGCCCAAGTTACCTTCTTCGATATATTTTTTAGCGTTATCCCAGGCGCCTCCGGCATTGGCCATGAAGATAGCAAGGACAAACCCTGCGCCTAATCCGCCTACTAACAAGCCTATGACTCCCGCGACGCCAAAAATTACACCGACTAATATCGGTACAGTAATCGCTAAAAGCGAGGGCAACATCATCTCGCGCTGTGCGCCTTTAGTAGATATAGCTACGCAACGAGCATAATCAGGCTCGGCTTTGTATTCCATGATCCCTGTTATCTCACGGAACTGACGGCGTACTTCTTCTACCATACTTTGAGCGGCGCGTCCTACGGCGTTCATCGTCAGTCCGCAGAACATGAAGGCCATCATGGAACCGATAAAGATACCTACAAGTACAAGCGGGTTCATCAAAGTCACTTGATACTTTTGCATAAAATCGACTATCGTAGCATCGGCAATATTGACGCCGTTAATAGTCGTTTCGCCGATACGCTCCAAAGCGATTTTAATCTCTTCGATATATGATGCAAGCAGCGCTAATGCCGTTAATGCGGCAGAGCCAATCGCAAATCCTTTACCGGTAGCGGCTGTTGTGTTGCCAAGCGCATCAAGGGCGTCGGTGCGTTTACGCACTTCCTTATCTAGGCCGCTCATCTCGGCATTACCTCCTGCGTTATCTGCTATCGGGCCGTAGGCGTCGGTAGCAAGGGTGATACCAAGCGTCGAGAGCATACCAACCGCCGCAATACCTATACCATATAACCCCAAACTAAGGTTTTGTGGCGCTAACATGTTTGCTACATCGAAATGAATCGCGCTCAGGAAGGCCAAAATGATAGCCAAGCCGATGGTTACCACCGGTATAGCGGTTGAAAGCATACCCAGACCAAGCCCGGAAATAATAACGGTAGCCGGACCGGTTTGAGCGCTTTCCGCCACCTTTTTTGTCGGCTTGTATGAATGTGATGTGTAATATTCCGTCGATTGACCGATGACGACGCCCGCTAACAAACCAAAGATAACAGAACCGGAAATACCGACCCAATTTTCCATTCCTAACGCATATAATATAAAGAATGTAACAATTGCTATCAGTATAGAGCTAACATTCACCCCTTTACCGAGCGCTGAAAGCAGATTTTTCATCGTTGCGCCTTCTTTTGTACGAACAAGGAAAATACCGAGAATAGAAAGAAGCACGCCTGCAGCGGCAATAAGCATCGGAGCAAAAACAGCCTTCAATTGCATGGCGGGAAATTTCACAAATGCAGCAGCGCCTAATGCAGCCGTGGCAAGGATAGAGCCTGCGTATGATTCATAAAGGTCGGCGCCCATACCTGCTACGTCGCCTACGTTATCGCCTACGTTATCGGCAATAGTAGCGGGGTTGCGCGGGTCGTCTTCCGGGATACCGGCTTCCACCTTACCTACCAAGTCGGCGCCTACATCGGCAGCTTTTGTATAAATACCGCCTCCCACGCGGGCAAACAAGGCCTGCGTCGAAGCGCCCATACCGAAGGTAAGCATCGTTGTCGTTATATAAACCAACTTAGCGCCGGCAGATACATCGACAAAATAGTCTAATACCAGGTACCATACCGAAATGTCCAACAAGGCCAGACCGACCACTGTCAATCCCATCACTGCGCCCGACCGGAAGGCCACTTTCAATCCGCTGTTCAGCGAGTTCTTGGCAGCGTTAGCCGTACGCGCCGAAGCATAAGTAGCCGTTTTCATCCCAAAGAAACCTGCCAACCCCGAGAAAAATCCTCCCGTGAGGAAAGCAAACGGCACCCATACATTTTGCAAATCGAAAAATGCCATTACGGTAAAAATAAGCGCTAAAATAACAAATACAATTGTCACAATCTTGTACTGTTGTTTCAAATACGCCATAGCGCCCTTACGCACATGTAAGGCAATCTTTTTCATCGTATCAGTACCTTCATCTTCTTTCAACATCTGTTTGAAAAAGAAGAAAGCAAAACCCAGGGCTATTAACGAAGCCCCTAATACCGAATAAACTACGTTTTCCATAAAGTAAAAATTATAATTTAAAAACTAAAAATAAAGGCGCAAAGGTAGGAAATAAATTGAAAATTGAAAATTGAAAGTTGAAAATTTCTTTTATGGCTTCCCAAAAAACTGTTTCAAAGAGCGGACGGGACGTCCGCGTACCCAGTATCTTTTTATGTCAGCCTGACCGAAACTGCGTTTTTATGGGCATCGAGCAACTCAGCTTCCGCCATTACCTCAATGGTGGGGCCTAACGATTTCAATCCTTCTTGCGTTATTTCCTGAAAAGTGATTTTTTTAACAAAACTATCTAAATTCACGCCGCTGAACATTTTAGCATATCCTTTTGTGGGTAGCGTATGGTTCGTACCCGACGCATAGTCGCCGGCGCTCTCCGGCGTATAAGGGCCTAAGAACACACTGCCGGCATTTGTGATCCTATCGCTAATTACCTCATAATTTGCAGTTTGTATGATTAGATGTTCCGGCGCATATTGGTTGGTGAATTCGACCATTTCATCTTCATTTTCAAGGATGACGATGCTACTATGAGCTAAAGATTCTTCCGCAAAATCACGACGGGGCAGTTCGATTAACTGACTTGTTATTTCTTTTTTCACCGCTTCGGCTACTGATTCTGAGGTAGTTACCAAAACCGACTGACTGTCAGTACCATGTTCCGCCTGCGAAAGGAAATCGGCGGCAATGAAAGCGGGATTAGCTGATTCATCGGCCACAATCTCGACCTCCGAAGGGCCTGCAGGCATGTCGATAGCCACATCTTTCAGGCTGACAAGCTGTTTGGCTGCTACTACATACTGGTTACCCGGCCCGAAAATCTTATACACTTTAGGAATGTTCTCTGTGCCATACGTCATGGCGCCTATCGCCTGGATTCCTCCTACCTTGAACACCTTACTAACGCCGGACGCCTTGGCGGCAAACAGAATGGCCGGATGCACCCTCCCTTCACGGTTAGGAGGCGTACAAAGCACAATCTCCTTACACCCCGCAATTTTGGCAGGTGCCGCCAACATCAAAACAGTGGAAAACAGTGGCGCAGTGCCTCCCGGTATATATAAACCGACTTTCTCGATGGCGACAGACTTTTGGCGGCAAATCACGCCGGGCATCGTTTCAATGCTTATCTCCTCAAATAACTGCGCAGCATGGAATTTTTCAATATTCCGGTGCGCTGTACGAATGGCTTGTTTTAACTCCTCCGAAATTATCTTTTCGGCTTCGTTTATCTCTTCTTCAGAAACCTGCAAATCAGCTACAAGCACTTTATCAAATTGTTCTCCATAGCGACGAACAGCCTCGTCGCCATTCGTTTTCACATCATTCAAGACGGTTTGAACGGTATCAAACAACGACGACCTATCCAATTCCGGTCGCCGTTGGATAGCCGACCATGTCACCCTGTCCGGGTATTTATACGTTTTTATTTCCATACGAAAAAAATTATGAGTTATGAATTACTAATCAACCATTTCCAAATAGGATCAACTTCAATCTTCGATCCATTTTCTAAAATTACCTGTTCCTCGTCTTTGGTGATAATGAGCATTTTATTAACAGTTTTATTACATCTTTATTTATCATTTATTTATCGAATATAATCGACAAAAGTACATTGTTTTTATCGAATATACAAGAAAGATGCGTATTATTTCAGTTCGAAAACATAACTCCCGGCAGGCAGGCTATAACTGTTGCCGGCTTTTTTAGATAAACTGACCGCTGTTTTTTCGCCGGCTATGGTTACTTTTTTCACCTGCATCTTCTCCGGTAGATACAGGTCGGCAGTGGCGTTGGCGGGGATAGTCACCGAATAAATGACGTCTTTTTTCTTCCTTTCCCATTTCGACACAATTTCCCCGTAAGGCGACCGGTACGAAATATTGGCAAAATTTAGTCCAGCCACAAAATGGGGTTGGAGGATGATATTTTTGAAACCGGGTTGCGCCAGATCGGGTTTGATGCCTCCTAACGCCTTAAAAAACCAGGCGCTCACTTCGCCGAACATGATATGGTTGAGAGATGGGGCTTTCAGATTCCAGCTTTCATAGAGTGTTGTCGCTCCATTTACAATCCACCAGCCCCACGACGGATAGTCTTTCTGTGAAGCCACCGTAAATGCGAGGTCGGCATAGCCGTTTTCACTCAGGGCGTTAAGGATGGCTTTCGTACCTAGAAGCCCGACGTCCAAATGATTATTATCTGCCTTCACCCGTTTGATAAGGTTAGCGGTTACCTTTTCCAGCATATCATCAGGGACAACGCCCCATTGCAACGGCACGCTCAACGCAGTCTGTACGCCTTCCCCATAGATACCTGTCTCACGGTTCAGGTACTTGGCGTTGATGGCATCTTTCACTTTTTTCGCCAGTGTTGCATATTTTTCCGCATCGGCCTGCTTGCCGAATAGTAAAGCGGCATTTGACAGTATTGTGGCGTCTACATAATAATATACCGACGAGGTGAACTCCACCGGCGTTCGTGATTTCACCGGCACCCAGTCGCCAAGACCCCAGGAGGTGAGGCCTTCGGGAGCCGTTTCGGTGATACGGTCGACATAACGCCGAATATTGTCATAGCAGACAGCCAGCAGGCGGCTGTCGCCATAAAACAAGTAAATGTTCCAGGGTATGATGGCGATAGTACTCGTCCAGTCGGGACCGTTAGCCCAATGGTACCCCCAGCCGCTACACGGGATAATAGCTGGGAGAGCGCCGTTAGGCTGTTGTTCATCGCGGTGGTCGGCCAACCATTTTTCGTAAACGGTTATGCCGTCGAAGTTATATAACCCTGTTTCGATGGCGATATGCCCATCGCCTGTCCAGCCGTTTTTCTCGCGGTGCGGGCAGTCGGTGGGATAGCCGAACAGATTCGACAGGTAGGCATTATTGGCAGCTTCCCATATCTTGTTGATAACGGGGTCGGACGTTTCTACCTTGCCGACCGGAGGCACATCGCTGTGCATAAACCAGCCGTCCAAGTTATCGGTAGTAAGTTGCAAGGGTTTACTACTCGTCACCTGTACATATTGGAAACCTTTATAGTTGAATCGCGGCATAAACGATTCCTCACCATTGCCGGCAAGAATAAAGATGTCGGTCTGGAAAGGGTCGCTGTCGTCGATGGGGCGGTAGTGCGCTTCAATACTTTTCATGTCGGGCCAACCTTCGTTATCTAATGCTTCGGCATGTTTCAGGCGGATAACGGTTCCGGCCTCGCCTTTTACCCTGAACTCACTTACGCCGGATATGTTCCTGCCTAAGTTAAAAATCCAGGTGGTATCGTTCATTTGCTTCATGGTTTGCGCTGGAATACGCGTTACATTGCGGATAGGGTGCAGTTGTTGCGATACGACTTTTTCCGAAGGCGCGGCACGAAGGATAATTGGATTGTTACGTCGGTTCCAGCCCGAATCATCGAAATCGGCGGTGTTCCACCCCAGTTGTTCGAGACGCGCATCGTAATGTTCGCCGGTGTAGATGCTGTTGAAAATGACGGGGCTGGGGTTGGTTTGCCAACTGTTGTCGGTAACCACTATTTCTTTAGAACCATCCTCGTAGGTGATGTGCAAGTCCATACAAAACGCAGGCCGGTCGCGCCAGGGTGCACGGTCGAAGAACCACACGGCGATTGACTGGTGGTTATACCAGCCATTGCCGAGTAATACGCCGATAGCATTTTGTCCCGCTTGCAATTGGCCTGTCACATCGTATGCAACATAGAGGTTACGACGGTCAAAGCGGGTAAACATCGGGTCGAGGCGGTGGTCGCCTATTTTTTCGCCGTTGATATAAAGTTCATATAATCCGGCGACGGCTATATAAGCGCGCGCCGAACGTATTTTCCTGCCGCCCGCATCAAAGGTTTTACGAAAATAGGGCGCCGGTTTCTCGTTTATACTTTTACCGTTAAGTCCGTGTCCGTCGCTTATCCAGTCGCCTTTCCAGTTTTCGATCTGCATCATACCTGTTTCAAATGAGGCTATGTCGGATGTCAGTTCGACATTATCTTTATCCCACAGGCGTACCTGCCAGTAGTATTTTGTGAACGGCTGCAACGTTTGTCCCTGATATACAGCCAGCATATTGCCGGATGATACTTTTTGGGTGTCCCAGGATGCGCCCTGTCCGCGTGTCACAGCAGCCGAATCAGCGCCAACAATGATACGGTACGCATTTTGCACGGCGCCATAACGGCCATCGTCTAACAGCCAGGTCAAACGAGGCAAAGCTTCATCGATGCCGAGCGGGTTGGTTAAATGTTCGCAACGAAGGTCTGCAGGACGTTGTGCGAGTGATAATACGCTAAATAACAAAAGATTGATGATAAAAATGTGTTTCATAGGAAAATAATTTAATTAGGAATTAGGAATTAGGAATTATGAATTACTTTTATTTGCTAAAAACTTATTAAATAACGGGACAAAAATACAAAATTATTCATAATTGCT
>Ga0099364_10007939_pt1 | contig 15033 bp, 10 predicted proteins | sample TergutTh196P3_FD_73070 | JGI IMG/M metagenome (GOLD analysis project Ga0099364, IMG submission 73070) | Microcerotermes parvus P3 segment gut microbial communities from Pointe-Noire, Republic of the Congo - Th196 P3 | ecosystem: Host-associated > Arthropoda: Insects > Digestive system > Gut ... | reverse complement strand
CGCATTGGTCACCGTACCCTGCATGGTTCCCAACACAACAACCGAAACCCCCGGCAACGGTTGCCCATCGTCGGCGCCGGTTACGACGCCTGAAACACTCAACGTTTGGGCACTCAAACTGTTAAGCCCAAACAGTAAAGGACATCCTGTTAATCATTGATAATAAAGAATTAATGCCTGTATTTTAATTTCAAAAGAAACAAACAGGCAACAAAACAGCGCCAATCAAAAATCAAAAATCGCCAATCAAAAATCAAAAATCAAAAATTTTCAATCCGTCAGTCCATTCAGTTTTGTTACAGCCGCTCGCTTGTTTCTGTCGATTACTTTTGCATAAATCTGTGTTGTTTTTATGCTTGAATGTCCCAGCAATTTGCTTACTGTTTCAATCGGCACGTCTAATGACAAAAGTAATGTAGCGTTTGTATGTCGTCCGATGTGAAACGTTACGCGCTTCTGTATTCCTGCGGCTATTACCCACTTTTGCAGGGTTTGGTTTGTGTAACCGTTACTGAATAGAATAAATATCGTATCGGAGTCTTTTGCACCGCTACGGTCGGGCAGGAACTTTAAAGCCTCGTCGGATACTTGTAAAAACTCATGTTTTCCTGTCTTTTGCTGCGTGTACCTGATTAATTTTTCGCCATTGTTGTCTCTCTGAATATCGCCCCATTTCAACGTTTTGACGTCAGAAAAGCGCAGCCCGCTGAAACATGCAAACAAAAACGCCTGTTTAACGATTGGTTTTTCGCACGGAGATTTCACCAATAGTCTGATTTCTTCAAGCGTCAAATAATCAGGATTGCTTTCAGGTTGTTTAGGGCGTTCAAAACGGGTAAGACTTTTCATTGGGTTGTTTTGCATGATACCGTCATATACGGCGCTATTCAGGACTACCGATAACAAACGGCTGTATCCGCACTGGCTGCCAGCCGACAAAATCCCTGTCGAGTATATTTTCGATATACCTTGTTTGTAAGTGCCATTTGCAGCCGTTTTTAGATATTCATTGAAGCCGCTGCAATATTCCTTTGTTATCTGTTTAAAAGTGACTTTGTTACCTCTATAAATGACAAGATGCTTTATCAATCCCATATAGTTTTGATATATGCCGCGTATGCCGTCAGCACGTTTTTTGTCGGCTAAATTTTTAACGTAGTCAATGAAATTTGCCTTTTGTTTCAGTCCGTGCGCCATAAAGCCGGTCTCATTACATTCAATCTCTAAAATCTTTTGCGCCTTGATTTTGTTTGCAAGTAACAGCGTTTCACGATTTTTTTCTTTATCGACATTCGTTTTTTCAGGTATAATATACAGTTTCGGGAAATTGTACTCGCGTTTTCCGTTCCTGTATGTATCAAAATAGATTGACTGATTGCCGTTTTGCAACTGCTTAAACCTGATGCGTACCGGTTCTTTTGCCTTTGGCATGGTTTTTTTTCTTTTGCCCATGATTGATTTTTTGTTACATTATATTATATGTATGTTTAGCAACAAAAATCATACCAAAATTATCGAAGCAAATAGGGTAACAAAAGAGTAACAAATAAGAAAAAAGAGAAAAGAGAAGAAAAAAATTTTTTTTTTCATTGAAAAACACTATCTTTGCAAAAATTGAAAATCGGTTGAACCATGGAGAACAATAGATTAAATTTACCGTTAGGTATTCAGACTTTTGAAGAGATTAGAACGCAGGGGTACGTCTATGTCGATAAGACACAATATCTTATTGATTTGCTGAAAACGGGCAAAAAGGTTAATTTTCTTGCCCGTCCGCGACGGTTTGGCAAATCGCTTACCATAACTACGTTAGACGCTTTGTTTTCGGGTAGACGAGACCTGTTTAAGGGATTGTATGCCGAAGAATATATGAACAGACCCGACTTTGAGCCAAGTCCGGTTATTCGGTTAAGTATGAATAAAATAATAACAGATAATGGACTCGAAGTTATTAGGGAAACTATTGCAGAGCAAGTCAAGAATAATGCTAACAGACTTGATATTTCACTTCCGGAAAGTAACATTCCGGGACTCATGTTTGACCGTTTACTGGCAAATATTGCAAGAAAATACAATCAAAAGGCAGTTATCCTGATTGACGAATACGACACTCCGTATACCGAATTTGTGAACGACCCTGATATGGCTGAAAAAGTTCGCGACGTGTTGAGAAATTTTTACGTACAAATAAAAGCCAACGATGAACACATACGTTTTGTGTTCATTACGGGCATATCAAAATTTGCCCGTCTTGGCGTATTTTCTGTTCTAAACAATACCACCGACATTTCACTGAATCCCAAATTTGCGGAAATTTGCGGATATACGGAAAATGAAATAATTCAGTATTTTCCTGATTATCTCGAAGAAACTGCAAATCATATGAAGATAACAGTAGAAGAATTGATAAAAAGAATGCGCGACTACTACAATGGTTTTATGTTCGATAGAGACTGTCGAACAAGATTTTACAATCCATTTTCTACCTTGTCTTTTTTTGATGAACAGGAATTTGATAATTTTTGGATTGAAACCGGCAAATCAAAAGTCATTGCAGATTACATGAAGAACAGGAATCTAACCGTAGAAGAATTTCGCCGTTTTCCTATTTCAAAAGATTTTGCGCGTAGTCCGGGCGATATGGACGAAACGCCTCCCGAAGGATTTTTATACCAGTGCGGATATTTGACTTTGCGAGAAGGAATTTCCGACGACCTTTCTTTGGATTATCCCAACACCGAAGTACTAAATTCCATGTCAATGCTGGTAGCGCAAAACGTTTTGCACGGCAAAGATGAAGATTATACCAGATGTAGAGGCGATTTATTAATTGCCTTGTCTTCAAAAGATTACAAAAAAGTCGTTCTTGTATTGAATCGTCTATTGGCAAGTATTCCCTACGATGATTTTAAAAAGTCTGCCGAGCGTGATATTTCCTTTAAGGGCTATGATTTTACGGTTCGCGAATGGCATTATCGCTCTATGATAATTTCATTTTTGCGAGGCTGCGGAGTAGTTACATTTGCCGAAATGCACAGCAATATGGGACAGTCGGATATTATGCTGTCGCATAAGGGAAATATTTGGGTCATTGAAATAAAAGTAGCGCGACAAGGCGTTGACCCAGCTAAAAAAGCCGATGAAGCCCTGAAACAAGTAGAAGAAAAGAATTATGCAAAGCAATATCCTGATGCAATTTGTCTGGGGTTGGCTATTGATGATGAAAAGAGGGAGATAACACAATTTAGGGTTTAGAGTATAGTTATTAGAGTTTAGTTGTAGGCAATGAGGAGAGAGTGCGGTCGAGAAAGTTTCATGCTGGGAAAAATATTTTTCTCCAATCTGCATTTTTTGCAAAAATATTTTGTAATTTTGCCACGTCAAATTATTTAAATTTATATATAAGAAAAATGGAAGCATTAGTAATGGAACGACCTGAAACAGTTGCCTTAACATACGATAAGTCAAATCCTATAGCAAAAAAAGCATTGGATAACTTTTTGTCGTTGGTTTTTTTTCAAATAGAACAATCTGTCAAAAGTCAGGTAGAAATGGGATTAGAAGAATACCGACAAGGTAATTACACAGTTATCAACAAAGGCAAAAGCAAGATTTCAGATGGATGATAATGCCCAAGTGAAACGAATGACAGAGAGGACAAAATGCACTACCTACAACAACTAACGATATATCTATATTTTTTCAATTATTTTGTTTTATTTACAGATATATCTATATTTGCAAAAATTTTTGAACAATGAATCCTCTGCGAAAAGTCACATTGCTTTACCACAAAGGTCGCAAAGTGATTTCACAAAGGTCACAAAGTGCTAAATATCAACGAATATCAACTTGTGTACTTTGTGCATTCTTTGTGTACCTTGTGGTAAAAAACACTTCTCGGAATGGACTCAACAATGTAATATATTATTATGTATAGTGAGATATACGAAAAATCAGGCAGCGATATTATACGTGGATTGGGCGAACAATACAAAAAATATCGCAAACGGATGAAGTTTACCCAGAAAGATGTGTCGGCAAAATCGGGAATCAGCATCTTTACAATCAGTTCGTTTGAGAACGGGTCGTCAACAGGTATTACGTTAGCGTCTTTTATCAGATTGCTTCGGGCTATCGACTGTTTGGACGAAATAGAAAAGTTGTTGCCCGAACTTCCCGAAAGTCCGATGGCATTGTTTATGAAACAAAGTAAAGAAAGGAAAAAATGGAAATGAACACAGTCAAAGTGAGGCTTTGGAACAAAACAGCCGGTTATCTTGCATGGGATAAAAAGACGGGCGTCGCCACTTTTGAATATGACCCTGCGTTTTTGCAACATGGATTGGATTTTGCGCCGTTTACCATGTCTGTTCATGCGCCGCGAAGTCAGAAACAAATATCATGGACCGGCAACAAGGACAAAATGTATAAGGGACTTCCACCTGCAATAGCCGACTCGTTGCCCGACCAGTGGGGAAATTCTCTATTTAAGGCATGGTTGAACGAAAACCGTATTTCTGTAAAAAAGACAAGCCCCGTAGACCACCTTTCGTTCATTGGAAGTCGGGCAATGGGAGCGCTTGAATACGAACCAGCCTATGAATTGGGCGTAAATTCAGCCTTTTCGGTTGACGTGCAACGACTGTATGAGTTTGCAAAAAAGGCTCTGAATGATAAGTCAAGCGTTATGTTGAGCGAAGAAAATTCTATTTTGTGGCAGGACTTGATAAAAATAAGTTCTTCGCCCGGAGGCAAACGTCCAAAAGCAATAGTAGCAATCAAGCAGGCAACGGGAGAAGTTATTTCGGGGCAAAGCGATATCCCTGAAGGATTTGAGCATTTTATACTGAAATATGATGACGACGCCAAATATCCTTTTGCAAAATTGGAATATGTTTATTACCAAATGGCATTGGATGCAGGAATAACCATGACGCCATCACAATTGCGGGAATATGGCGGCATTACGCATTTTCTTACGCGTCGTTTCGACAGAGTAGACAATATGAAGATTCACGTACAGTCATTAGCCGCAATGGCGCCGTATAGCGACAGTTATGAAGATATTTTTGCCGTAATACGACGACTGAACCTTCCGTATGAAGACGTCAAACAGCAGTTTTTGAGGATGGTTTTCAATGTGGTATCAAGAAATGTGGACGACCATTCCAAAAATTTCGCATTTTGTATGACGCCCGACGGCAAATGGAGGCTATCGCCCGCATATGATTTGACATTCAGCGTAGACCTTTCAGCGCCAAGTTATGTAAACCGCCATTCCCTGACAATAAACGGCAAAGACGAAGAAATTACACGCGCAGATTTGGAAAAAATCGCCTGCAATAACGATATCCATGATTACAAAACCTTGATTGACACAGTAGTTGATACTGTTGCCAAATTTGAGAAATACGCCGAAGAATTAGATATCGACAAAAGAATTATCAAAAATATTTGTTCGGAATTGAATAATTTTATTACCTTTGTATAATTATTTTATTAGGCATGCCTAATAAAATAATTAGGTATATCTAATAAATTTTGAAATCATGTATCAAAGGACAGTATTACAGGAAGTTAAGAATAGGATTAATGAGCCGAGAAAGTTCATTCAAGTATTGGCAGGTCCTCGACAAGTAGGAAAGACTACGGTTGTCAAGCAAGTCTTGCAACAAATTTCCATTGCGCATCATTACGTAACGGCAGATGATTTATACACAGCCGATGGCGCATGGATTCGCAGAGAGTGGAGCAATGCCCGATTACAACTGCAACAGTCGGGTAATGGGGAATTGTTGTTTATTATTGATGAAGTGCAGAAAGTGCAGAATTGGAGCGAAATTGTAAAAAAGGAATGGGATTCCGATTCATTTTCTGACGTAAATATCAAATTGATTCTGCTGGGTTCGTCGCGTTTACTTCTTCAGAAAGGGCTTACAGAATCATTGGCAGGACGCTATGAAATAATAAACATGACACATTGGTCGTTCGACGAAATGCGCGACGCCTTTGGTTGGAACGTTGACCAATATATATTTTTCGGAGGTTATCCCGGCTCCGCTTCTTTGATTGATAACGAAGAACGATGGAAAGATTACATCCTTCAATCATTAGTGGAAGCGTCGATTTCAAAAGATATTTTGATGATGACGCGCATTGATAAGCCTATATTAATTAGACGTTTATTCGAAATAGGTAGCAGATACTCGGCAAAAATTTTATCGCTTACCAAAATACAGGGCGAACTGCAAGAATCGGGAAATCTGACAACATTAGCCAACTATCTTGTATTGCTCGAAGAAGCAGGATTATTGTCGGGTTTGGAAAAATATGCAGCGGATATTATTCGAAAGCGGTCTTCAAAACCGAAATTTCAGGTTCACAACAATGCTTTGCTTGCCGCCGCACAAAACCTTTCGTTTGAAAACTTGCGAAATAACCACAAAGAATGGGGAAATATTGCAGAATCTGCCGTAGGAGCGCATCTGATAAACAGCGGGATAAAATACAAGTTTAACGTTTATTATTGGAATAATGGCGATTACGAAGTTGATTACGTGATTGAAAAAGCAGGAAAGATAATTGCACTTGAGGTTAAAAGCGGAAAAGACAGCGCCAATAAGGGAATGGACATTTTCGACAGAGAATTTCATCCTCACGGACTATTTATTATTGGAACAGATGGAATTACATTCGAAAACTTTTTAAGTATGAATCCTGCTGAAATGTTTGAACTATAAGTTTATAAAAGTTAATAAATCATCTAATAGGCATCGCTGATAATTAATTGTGATACGATTTGAGCCGCAAATATACGAAAATGATACGATACTGAAAATATTTTTTTTCATTTTTTTTTCCAAAATATGTCAAAAATCATTTGTTTTATAAAAAATATTGTTATCTTTGCGCGATTTTTTTAATAAATAAATTATTCGATGAAAAAAATTTTTAGTATAATTTTGATGATTATGTTTGGGCTTAACAGTTTGAGTGCCCAAACGTTGAGTGTTTCAGGCGTCGTAACCGGCGCCGACGATGGGCAACCGTTGCCGGGGGTTTCGGTTGTTGTGTTGGGAACTGTGCAAGGTACGGTTACCGATGCTGAAGGTAGATATACGCTCGCAAATGTGCCGGCTGATGCTGAATTGCGATTTACGTTTATGGGTATGTCTACGCAAAATGTTACAGTTGGCGGACGGCAAGTTATTGATGTGACGTTGCATTTGGACGCGGAGACGTTCGACGAGTTGATTGTAGTGGCGTATGGAACGGCAAGGAGAGGAGCATTTACAGGCTCGGCTTCCGTAGTGAAATCTCAAGATATTGCGAAGCTACAAACCTCAAACGTCACAAGAGCGTTGGAAGGCGCTGCTGCCGGAGTGCAGACAATGACCAGTTCCGGTCAACCGGGGGCGAGTACGCAAGTTCGAATTCGCGGTATCGGATCTATCAACGCCTCAACATCGCCTTTATATGTGGTTGATGGTATTCCTTTTCAAGGAAACATCAACAGTATAAATTCGATGGATATTGAAAGTATGACTGTATTGAAAGATGCAGCGGCAAATGCGCTTTATGGTTCACGCGCTTCTAATGGCGTTATTTTGATAACCACCAAGAAAGGAGCGACCGGTAAGGCTCGCGTTACACTTGAAGCGCGAGTAGGCGTCAACCAAAGAGGTATTCCAAGTTACGCTGTTTTGGAAAATCCAGCCGATTTTTATGAGTTGACATGGGAAGGACTTCGAAACCGCCAATACTACGGTGTTGGAAACAGTTGGATGACGGCTTCCAATTATGCGACAAATAACTTAATAAGCCAACTTGGAGGATATAACAATTATGATGTTCCCGACAATCAAGTAGTAGATATCTATGGACGTATCAATCCGAACGCGAAATTGAGATATCAGGAAAACTGGAACGATTTCATGTTTATCAATGGTCTTCGTCAAGAATATGTTACATCTATTTCAGGTGGAGACGCTAAAACAAATTACTACCTTTCGTTAGGTTATTTGAATGACGAAGGTTTCGTAGCCAACTCGGATTTTGAACGTTATACATCTCGTTTGCGGTTGGAAAAAGAAGTCGCCGACTGGCTAAAAGTTGGAGGTACTGCCAGTTATATTCGTCAGATGTCCAATTTCGTGAGAGAAAGCGGTACGGAAGGTTCAAATATGTTCTTTATTTCACAAAGCATGGGTCCGATCTATCCGGTGTATTTGTATGACCCCGATACGGGCGATGTTATTTTGGATGAAAAAGGCGATAAGGTATATGATTTTGGCGATGAAGGTTCGTTGGGATATGCACGTCCTGTTTCGTCAATGGCAAACCCCGTTGCTTCTCAAATTTTGGATATGGACCAGAATATATGGGATACATTTGATGGAAGGGTCTTTGCTGAATTTTCCTTCTTAAAGGATTTTAAATTGACTTTCAACTATGCCATCAATAACAATAACGATTTAGGGTTATTTTATTACAATGGTATATACGGACAATTTAAAAATAACGGCGGTATTTCTTATCGTACCGGGCAGCGTCTTACAGTTCAAAGCGCCAATCAATTGTTGACCTGGGTAAAAACGTTGGATGATGTTCATAATATTGACGTATTATTAGCTCACGAAAATTACAATTACAGATATAATTATTGGAGCGCATCAAAAGAAAAATTTTTAGATCCCGACCAAAGAGAGTTGAACGGAGCCATTAAGAACCCGTTAACAAGTTCGTATCAAAACGACTATAGAGTAGAAAGTTATTTTGGACGCCTTCAATATAACTATGACAGCAAATATTATCTTTCTACCAGCTTGCGTCGAGACGGTTCTTCAAAATTCCATAGAAACAATCGTTGGGGTAATTTTTGGGCAATTGGCGGCGCTTGGAGATTAACTCAAGAGTATTTTATGAACAACTTAATCTGGATCAATGATTTGAAATTCAAAGCCAGTTATGGAGTACAGGGAAATGACCAACTTTCGGGCGTTTTGCCGTGGGCGGATCAATATCGGGTTGTAAACAATAATGACGAAATATCATTGGTGTTTGACTACAAAGGAAATCCGAATATTACGTGGGAATCCAGCCATACATTCAATACAGGTTTCGATTATGCTTTTTTGGATAGAAGAATTTATGGTACTGTGGAATATTTTTATAAAAATACTTCTGAAATGCTATATAACCGCCCTGTACCTGCTTCGAGCGGCTATACTTCCTATCCTGATAATATTGGAGATATGATCAACAAAGGATTTGAATTGGAGGTTACCGGTGTTTTAATTCAAAATAATGATTTAGAATGGAATGTATCTTTTAATGGCACCCACTTTAAAAACGAAATCACTAAACTTCCGCCGGAACGTACGGAAGACGGTATTGTGGATGGAGTTTATAAATTAATGGTAGGAAAATCGCGTTATGAATTTTTTACACGAGAATATGCAGGCGTAGATGAAAACGGTCAGGCGCAATGGTATAGAGACGTTTTGGATGACGACGACAACCCCACCGGTGAAAGAGAAACTACCACCACTTACAGTCAAGGAACCGACTATTTTCAAGGTAGCGCTATCCCCAAAATATATGGAGGATTTGGAACTTATGTGAAGTTCAGGGGTTTTGATTTTTCCATGCAGTTTTCCTATCAAATAGGCGGCAGAGGATATGATAATGTCTATGCCTATACGATGCAAGGTAACAGTTTGGGTAATAACATGCACCAGGACTTGTTCAAACGCTGGATGCCCACAAATACGGATACGGATGTTCCTCGCATCCAAATGGGAAATGCCAATACGAGTACAAATTCGCGTTCTTCCCGGTGGTTTGTAGACGCATCGTATCTAAATATCCGCAACATCTCTCTTGGATACGACTTGCCTAAAAGATGGCTGAACAGTATAAATGTAGAATCTTTACGAATATACTGCGTCGCTGATAATGTCTTATTGCTGTCAAAACGGCAAGGATATGACCCGCGAACTTCATGGAGCGGTTCATCCGCATATGGCGTATATCCCGTTGCAAGAACTTACTCAATAGGTATTAATTTAGCATTTTAAAAACACAATCAATATGAAAACTTTAAAAAATATTATTTTTCTGATGGGGATAATTCCCTTTTTGTTCAATTCATGTGTTGATGATTATTTAGATGTACAACCGACGTCTACCATTACCGCAGAACGTTTAAAAGAATTGGGAAATGAAAGTCCCGAAGCGTTTTTGGAAGTAGTCCAACCGCAGGTAACCGGTCTGTATTCATGGATGATCCAGTACAACTCAATGAACCTTGCCACGGTTCGCCACAGCGACTTCGGTCATTTGGGGGTAATGTTGATGACTGATCTGATGAACACAGATATGCTCCAAAATACTTCCAACTACGGATGGTATTACAATAGCTACGATTTCACCCTGCGTCCGGACTATGCTCATACAGATATATTTATGCCATGGAATTATTATTACTCGCTAATAAAATTTGCGAATGATATTATCATTCTCTTTGGCGATGATGTAACTAATAGAGTTTTATTGGCGTTTAAAGGGCAAGCATTAGCAATGCGGGCTTTTGCATACTTATATCTGGTACAGTTGTATCAGCATACGTATGTTGGAAACGAAGACGCTCCTTCTGTTCCAATTATTACACATTTGACGCCTTCGGAAGAAGTTGCCAATAATCCGCGAGCGAAGGTAAGAGACGTATATGAATTAATTCTTGACGACTTGACAACAGCGTATGATTTATTGGATGGTTTTACACGAGCATCAAAAGTAGAACTCAACCAACAAATTATAGCCGGTTTCCTTGCAAGAACCTATCTTAATATGGAAGACGGCGCCAACGCCGCTATGTATGCCAGGGAAGCCCGCCAAGGATTTGTTCCGAGTATTGCGCAGTGGGATTGCGTTAATGGAACGGGATTTGTTAGCATAAATGAACCGGATTGGATGTGGGGCGCTGCCGTAACTTCGCAAACACGTATCGCTACTTCCGGTATTGTAAACCCAATTTCTCACCTTTCGTCTGTTAGCTATGGATATACAACGGCTGGAAATATGCAAAAAATGATCGACGCCGCATTGTATGAACAGATCCCAGCGACAGATATTCGCAAAAAGGCATTTGCTGATACCGACTTGACGGGTGATAATAGAGTTTGGGGATACAGCGTTCCAAAATATGCCAACTTAAAGTTTGGCACCTACAATGGCACAAACGACAATTTTGGAGACTACGTTTTCATGCGTGCATCCGAAATGTATTTGATAGAAGCGGAAGGCTTATGCTTGAGCGGAAGCCATGCCGAAGCGCAAAACGTACTTCACGATTTTGTTGTCACCCGCGACCCGGAAGCAGTAAAATCTACTGCAACCGGAGATGCATTACGCAATGAAATCTATTTGCAGCGACGGATTGAACTGTGGGGTGAAGGTTTTTCATACTTCGACCACAAACGTTTGAAATTAGGCGTCACACGCATTTATGAAGGAACCAATCACCGCGAAGACGCTATGTTTAACAAACCGCCGGAAGACGATGTATTCCGGTTCAGAATACCGCGTCAGGAAATTATTAATAATAATGGTATCAATGATAGCGATAACAATGACTAATGTTAATAAATATAATAAACTAAATAAAAATGTATCGTATGAAAAGTAAAATAATTTCATTTTTTATGCTTCTTTCTGTATTGTTTTTTTCATGTCATGATGAATTAAAAAAGGCAGATTATGATTTTGTGCCGGATCAATCGAAAGCTCCCACAGTTTTATCCGAAGATCCGATTATTGTTAGCGGTTCTTATGCTATTCTAAAAGGCACGGTTACCGAGCCTGCAAATGCCGACGACCCGCTAAATGCAATATTAGACCAGGGTATCTTAATATCTGAAGACCCAAATGTTGCAAGCGACATAGTATTATTTAGAGGTAATGTTGGAACGTTTGAAATTCTCGTTTCTGACCTGAAAGGACAAACCAGATATTATTATCGAACGTTTGCGACCAATCATTCCGGAGGAACTGCTTTAGGCGAGATTAAAAGCTTCACCACTTTTGCTTCGCAAACTCTTTTTAATGTTAATTTTCGAGAAAGTAGTATGGAAGATTGGCAAAATGCCGGCTTCACAACAATAGATAAAGACGGAGACGGACAAGACTGGCATCTTGCTTGGTTTAGTCAAGCCAATCAACAGATAAGTTACAGATCATTCTCTTGGAATGGAGGAGAGTTAGAACCGGAAAATTATCTGCTGTTGCCTGAAATAACTATTGAAGGAGGCGGGATTATCGGATTTACTGTTCAGGCTGCTGATGCGAGTTATCCAAGGGAAAAGTTTAAATTAGTTATTTCTGATGAACCAATTACCGAAGAAAATTGTCGAGATGCAGAAGTGTTGTTTTCTCATGAATTGGCAAATGGTAATGAATACAGCAATTCCGTTATGATCCCTCCAAAATATGGCGGAGGAAACGTTTATATTGCGTTTGCTCATTATGACTGTACAGATTGGTATGCGTTGTTTCTGAAAGCAATTTCGGTAAGAAATTAATAAACATGCCAAACAACATTAAAGAGATGTGCATTGCTTTGCACGTCTCTTTTTTTTCGTTTTTGGGGAAAATATCAATTTTTTATTCAAAAAATCCGTAAAAATCAGTCTAATCAGTCCAATCCGCGTATCTCAAAAAATATAAACCGTCTCCTCTTGAAATGACTTTCGTCAAAAAAAAACGCCGTTCGTCAAAAAAACAAAATTCATTACATTAAAATTAAAAAAAAATCTTTTTATCTGAATAGTTACAAACTTTTTTGTACTTTTGCGGCTGTAATTTTATCATAAAACTGTCATGGCAAAATACCTTGATCCCAAAAATGATTTGACATTCAAGCGTGTTTTCGGCGAACACAAACATCTATGTATAAGCCTCATAAACAGCATGTTGCCGCTTGAAAAGCCAATAATGCAAATTGAGTATCAAACAGGCGAGTTGATACCGATTTTGACGGAAGTTTTGCGCAACACTGTTGTTGATGTGCGATGTACTGATTCGGCAGGCAGGCAGTTTCTTGTCGAGATGCAACTGCATTGGGACGAAAGTTTCAAGAGCCGAGTGTTGCTCAACGCATCGAAGGCTTATGTATTGCAGTTGGAAAAAGCCAAGCAGGTAAAGTTGTTAAAACCGGTTTACGCGTTGAACTTTGTTAACGATACCTTTGAAAAATCGGAGGCGATGAAAAACGATTATTATCATCATTACAAGATAGTTAACATCAAACATACCGAAAAACAAATCAAAGGTTTGGAATTTGTTTTTGTAGAACTGCCAAAGTTTAAGCCGCAAAATCGCGCAGAAAAAAAACTGCATCAACTATGGCTTCGTTTTCTCACCGAAATAAACGAAAATACAAAAGAAGTTCCCAAAGAAATGTTAAAAAACAAGTATATAGCTGAAGCCATCGGCTACATGGAACGTAGCGCATATTCAAAAGAAGAATTGGACAAATATGAACAATGGAAAATTGATTCCATGACAGCGTCGGCGATGTTGGAAAATGCGAGGGAAGAAGGCAAAGCAGAAGGCGAAGCGATTGGCTTGGAAAAAGGACGGGCAGAACGCGATGAAATAAAAATCCAAATGGTGGTTGATGCATATAAAGAAGGGGTGCCTATTGAAAAAATATCTGCATTTTCAGGATTATCAATGGACGAAATCAAAAAAATATTAGAAAAACGAAAGTGATGAACCAGAAGTTCGCAAAGGTTTTCGCAAAGAACGCAATACTTATCGGAGTGGATACTTCCACAAAAATTTTGAAATTACAAACGACAAAAAAATATTCAAAAAATCCGTAAAAATCAGTCTAATCTGTCCAATCCGCGTATCCCAAGAAATATAAACATCTCCTCTTGAAATGACTTTCGTCAAAAAAAAAACGCCGTTCGTCAAAAAAAACGAAATTCATTAATAAAATATAACAAAATAAAACTTTTTATTGTAACTTTGCCGTTCAATATTTCGTATATAATGTAGAATTAATTGTTTAAATGAATAAAAGTATAAAAACATGAAGAACACTTTTTTGATTTTTGTTTTCCTTTGTTTAGCCGTATTGACGGGCTGCGAAGGGGACGCTGTAAGAGACGACCTCAAAGGTAATGATGATTTTTCGTTACTGAATGGGGCTATAGTTATTGACCACAATCCCAATGTGAAGATTGTTGAAATGAACGAGTATCCGGTAGAAAGCGAAACAACGCCTGCCGTTGATGTAAAAACCGGAATGGCACAGTCGGGCGGCATGGTTAAGTTGTCAGAAGAAGATGATTTGCAGGCAAACAGGTATCGTTTCAAGTTGGTTGCCGAGATGGAGGCGCTGATATTGACGGATACCGAAGGCATAGAGCGCACAGTTCAGGCTGCGGAAGTAAAAGTGTCAGACGATGGATATGTGTTCGTGGCATACAACCACAGGCTCGAACCCAATATTGGCGGAATTGTGGTATACAAGTATATTGCCACGCATGGCGCACTGAAAGACGTAAAAGTTCATTTGACGCCTGTTTCGAGTATCAAACTTCGGAACGCGCAAATAAATGCGATAGATTTTGACGGCAACAAACTCTACCTTGCCGGAGCAAGCGAAGAGCCTGAATTTGGTTTTAAGGAAGATCCCGCGTTTTTCATTGTTATGGAATTGGATGCAGAGCGAAAATTCAAATCCGTAGAACCTGAAAATGTCAGACATCTTACGTCATTTCAGGCAACTTCAATCCGTAAGTATCAAGACAGGATTTACATCACTACGGGCGACGGAACCGAAGGTTCAAAAGGCGGTCTGTACATATTCGATGCAAACGCTTATAATCAGGTCGCTTTCATCGAAAAGCAACATGCGCGTTCGGTAGACGTTGATGCAAGCGGCGTTTATCTGATGCAGGCAAACCATGCGCGCGTTACAAAATTTGATTTTAACGGCGCCGGCGAAACAAAACTCTA
>Ga0099364_10007938_pt1 | contig 15035 bp, 18 predicted proteins | sample TergutTh196P3_FD_73070 | JGI IMG/M metagenome (GOLD analysis project Ga0099364, IMG submission 73070) | Microcerotermes parvus P3 segment gut microbial communities from Pointe-Noire, Republic of the Congo - Th196 P3 | ecosystem: Host-associated > Arthropoda: Insects > Digestive system > Gut ... | reverse complement strand
TTACCTTCAAGTTTCTGCTCGGGGTCGAAATAAACAACATCATCAGACGACAACTCCATAAACCCGTCCGGGTTTCCATTATTCCACAACTCTAACGCTTGTGTTTCCAAGGCTATAATCGTAGCCTTAACATTTTCTTTGTTTTCCATATCTACAATTTTTATGTCCTTTCGGACGGTTTATATTTCATTTAACGTTCAATTTTCTGTTTCATTGTCCCACTGCACTGTCTGTCCGCCGCTTGCAGATAACGTCCCAGCGGCTTGGCGAAGCGGCGGCTTACACTACCATCCATGCGGGCGACAAACGTTCAATTTCGCACTGCCTTTTCCGCGGGGCTACTGCCGCTGTTGCGCCAAACCGCCAATTGGCTGAAGTGCATTTTTTCTTTATATGTCATTATCTGAAGTTTCATTTTCTTTTTCGGGCTTACTCAATCGTGGGTAACTCTTATTGTATCTAAATAATTCTTATCGTTTAGATTGTCTTTAAAAAAATCTATTACTTTGTTGAGATTTTTCTTTGAATATTGTTGTGATACATTTAACCAATAAATTTTGTTTTCAAGAATAATAACAAAATCATTCACTACTGTCAGCCCAGAATTAGGAAGATACCACTCCTTCCCATCGCCATCGTCCGCCATTAATATTGCGTTTTTATCTTTCTCATTCAAAAAAGTTTGGTATGCGTTTTTAAAATATTCTTTATCGTTGTAAGAGGCTTCGAGTATATAAATTCTCAATACCTTACTTGTTTTGGGGTCGAGTAAATGATAAAGTATCAATTGAGAAGTTTCTTTCGGACGCACAATTTTAAACAAGCCCCATTGTCCAAAATGCCAAAGTATTTCAGGATTTGTATTTTCGTGAATTGTGTCAATGTTTAATTGAAACTGAAAATCCTTGCGCTCAACCGTAGAAAGTAAAGTGTCCAATTGAAGCTTGAAACGCTGGATATTAAAGATTGGCTCTATCTTTGTCTTTTCAATTTTTTCCACAATGGCATTTTCCGCTATTGTTGTATTTTTTGTTCTTGTTTCGCCGCACGAAAACAATAAAAATCCTAAAAGTGCAAACAAAGTAAAGTTTTTCTTTCTATTTTTTTTGTCAACTTTCACAAATTCAATATTTTCTACAAAATTATACTTTTTTCTTACGTTGTCATTCTCCTGTTGCGCTGTCCTCGCATTGCAGCCAACATCCCGGCGGCATGGCGAAGTTGGGGATCGACTGCACGCAGTTCGGGCTGTCACTGACAGTTATCGGACACGCCGAAGTTCGGGTTATCACTTTAACCCCAATTTCGCCAAACCGCTTGTTATCTGCTGGCATCTTTTTTTGTAAAATTCTTCATCGGGTCAATTATCTGCAAATTTTAAACTTATTTCGATTTGTACTCCATTCAAACTCCGTAAAATATGTTGCCCTTGATTCATCTTTGTATTTTACAATAATTTTCACGCCTAACATTAATTTCGTGGCATTTTCTTTCAAATAATTATCGGCAATTTCGTGGTTCGATTCAACTTCTTGGAATAACTTAATTCTAATTGTTTTCTTCTCGTGAGCCAAAATAGGCTCAATTACTCCTAGTTCATTTCCAATAAATGTTTTTTGTGGCATATTCAAATATTCAAAACTAATTGAGTAAGCATTTTGAGAAGAATTATTTCTAATCTCAATGTCAAAATTCCAAAATAATTTCCAATGAACATTTGGCTTATCAACTCCCAATTTAATTATTCGGGGATTATTTGCAGAAAAACCTTGATTATATCTTCCATAATCAGTCCTTTGCTGATACAACTCTATCTTTGGTTTAGACAGGAGTTTAAAACTAAAACTGGTAATAAGTGCCACAGACGAAGTTATAATGCCAATTAGAGGCTCATACTCACACGCTTGTAGGTACCACAAAATGAATAGAACTAAAACTGCAAATTCCATAGCGATTAAAAATGAGTTTTTCAAAAATCGTATCATAAAATATCTGCTTTTATTATTTGTTTTAAAATTTTCTTTTGAGGTCTTTGTCCATTTGCGTTGTCCCCCGCTTGCTGATAACATCCCGGCTGCATGGCGAAGCTGGGGATCGACTGCACGCAGTTCGGGCTGTCACTGACGGTTAAACGACGCGCCGAAATTCGGGTTATCACTTTACCCTCCAATTTCGCCAAACCGCTTGTTATCTGCTGGCATTTTTTCCCGTTATTTGCAGTTTATGGATGTATATTCATGAAAAATGCACTCAATACTCCAAATAGATTTCCACCCATGTGTACTATAATAGCATAAGATGTGTTATTTTCATATTTCTCCTGATAATAACCCGCTGCAAGTCCTAAAACAAAAGTGAACAGCACAATTCGCATCAAAAATAGAAAATCAACTCCAATCGAGATTAAAATGAGATGAGATAAACCAAATAAAATAGCACTGATAACCACAGGGAAACTAAATCTACATCTCAAAATCGTTATTCCTTTTTTGTTCAATGATTTCAATGAATTTTGAAAGAAACCGCGAAATAAAATTTCTTCTGCGATACTCGCCAAAATAAAAACAAATAATAATGTCTGTAAAGGATTCATCTCCGGTAAAAGTGGGTGGACTGTATTCGTCCCATTTATCAACACTGTAATAATGCCCATTGGAATATTCACGACAAGCATTATCAATACTCCAATCAGAAATGGTTTGATTAGTTTTTTGAATTTGGGAAAAGCAATCTTAAAATCCAGTATTTTGTTCATTATCCAAATTGCAATGCAGGACAATAGAAGCATTGTAAAATGAATAATGAATGAACTCGGAATAAAATCACTTACTAAAGGGATTATACTGCCAATCAAATTTGCCGACAGAAATATCAATATCATTATGATAAATCCGTAAATAATTGTCTTTTTATTCTCCATATTAATTCTATTTTATGATTTTATTAATTTGTTTAACTTTATTTTCGCACTTCATTGTCCGCACACGCTGTCCGCCGCTATTGCTTACAACATCCCGGCGGCATGGCGTAGTTGGTGATCGACTGCACGCCGTTCGGGTTGTCACTGACGGTTATCCAACACACTGAAATTCGGGCTATCACTTTACCCCCCAATTTCGCCAAACCGCTTGTTAGGTGCAGGCATCTTTTTCGGTTGATTATTAATACTCCGTACCCAACCAGTTTCCCGCTGAATCGTAAATTCGGTCGCCTCGAAATTCGTATCTCCAATTTCCCGCTGTGTCATAGACACGTTCACCTCGAAGTTCATATCTCCAATTTCCCGACGAATCATAAATACGGTCTCCTCTAATCTCGTACAACCAATTGCCGGCGTTATCTATAATCCTGTCTCCAATTCTCTTATTAACAACATTTCCGCTACTATCTCGCCACATATTCCATTACTATTTAATTATTTACTCTTTAAAATTATTCATAAGCGCTTGAAGTGTATGAATACAAACATCACACCCTCCCTCTGCTTGCAAAGTAGCCATTGCTCCCAAAAGTATAAAGTATCCACCTGCAACGTTATTTCTAAAAACACATTGAAAAGCATCTCTAATTTGCTTTTCGACAGTTGTGTTAGAATTAACATTCTTGTTTCTACAACTATAGCAAAAACTGTTTACTAAATTATCTAAATTATCATACATATTTTTGTCCTCCTCTCAATTACCAAAGATTGTTGCTAAAATTATTACCGCATAGACAACCGAAGAAATCCAACAAAATATTTTACCTCCATCAGAAACTTCATCAAGTTCACTGCAATAATATCCGCCATAACGGTTTTCATGTTCTTCAAAATGCCCATATGCAATTTTAAACATATCAAAAATTACGCCTATTCCAAAAACTCCTAATGTAAATAGATATAAAACTCCGGATATTCTTCTTCCACTATAAAAACGGTGTACACCAAGCCATCCCAAAAAAACACATAAGAGAAGTGCAATCATACTACCACTAACTCGTGCATAAGATGACGAGACACTTGACCGTGAATTGCTATTTCGATTAGCAAAACAACTGTGACACATACAGAATTTTTTACCATCCGCTGTTGTTCCAGTTACACAATCTGATTTACTGGTTCCTGTTTTTCCACAATGTTCGCATTCCCAAGGAATAATTTCGCTACAATTGCTTGGGTCATTTTCCCATGACATGCAATGCTCTGATGATGAAACAGTTTTACTGTGCAAACGACAATACCAATTCCACGGAGTAGATCCTGCATCAGAATATTTACAACTACCACAACTTTTACTCATGTTTATCTTATGTTAAATAAATTTCACCTACTCATATGGTCTTTCGGAATAACCCCGTTTTTTGAAATGGTCTCTGGCTCCATTATTCTGTCCAAACTACTGAACTGTTGTTCCATTTTAAATCCCTAATTCGTGTCGGGCAACCTCTAAGCTGTTATTTTTTAAAATTTTATATTTAGAGTTAGGCTCAACATTCGATTCTTACAGTTTTGTCCGCTGTGAGTTCCCCCGCTTGCACCTAACGCATAAATTCACGCACCTTCCCTACAGGTTACTCATTGATTTTGGGTTATTTTATATTTGTTTTCCTCCAGTTTTTCGACTTCAAACATTTTTGCTTTTCCAGTCGAAGCGGCATTTTTGCGTCCGAACTCCTGCGCCAGAATATCTTTGTAGCGCTTGATCACGGCGTTCAGCTCAATTAAAAACCGGTTGAAATCGGGGTCGTCGTAACCGGACAGAATTTTAGCTTCCAGCAGCATGATCATGCCCCGGTAGTATTTGTCGGTTTCTACGCGGGCGGTTTGCATGCGGTAGGTTGTTTTTCCTGCGGGTTCGCTGTAGCGGTCGGTCATCAGGTTGCGGAACTTTGTGTTTTCGATCGCCAGTTGATCCGTCCAGCCCTGTAATTGCAGTATGCCGATCGCTTCGGCGAGATCGGGACGCAGAAATTCACGCAAAATATCGTCTACGGCTGCGGACTGGGCGTCCAGGGGTTTTTTGGCTATGTTGCCGTAATGCAGCAGCACGTTCCAGAGTTTGTTGGCTGCTACTCTGTAGCCTGCGTCGAAATGATTGCGATATCCCCTGACTGTATCCGACAGTCCGCGGTAGATACCGTCTCTCACGCTGTCCTGTTCTGAAATTTGTGCCGTCAGTTCGCTTTTCCGGATAAAGCTCAGTGATTCCAGTTCGTTGCTGAATGCGGTGGCATAGAACGGATAGAGCGATTCCAGACCTAAGATACCGGCGCCGGTTTTTTCGATCGTTTTTTTGATGTTTTCGTGAAACTCGGCGTGTTTTTCGTTTTTCAAACGATTTAACTTGATTGTTGTAATGGTTGTAACTTCTTTCATCTCTTTTATTTTTTTTATGGTTATTATGTAATTTATCTGATTGCTATACCTGTCCGTTCGGGGCGGATGAAGAAAATCGTCTGGAAATGCCCGTCTGTCCGGGGCGAACGAAGAATTTCATCTGAAAATGCCCGTCCGTCCGGGGCGGATGAATAAAATCGCCTGGAAAAGCCCGTCTGTCCGGGGCGGACGAACAAAATCGCCTGGATATACCCGTCCGTCCGGGAATGAATAAATAATTCCGTCTGAAAATGCCCGTCCGTCCGGGACGGATGAATAAATTCGTCTGGAAATACCCGTCTGTTCCGTACAGATGTTTCTGTCCTGCCTTTTTGAAAGGATATTTTTCTACACCGTTTTGTTTACAACTGTTTTTCATGTTAAGATTTCATAAAAATAGTTTCGGCAACAAAGATATACTTATTTTTTGAAAAGAAACCATATATCAGGAAAAAAATTGCTTGAAAAAAATCGGGAATGAAAAATAGTTAACTTATATCTTTATCCCATCACAGATTTTACCACAAGGGACACAAAAAATATATGCGATCCGAATCAAAAGTTTGATCAAACAACTGGAAGAAAGCACAGATCAGGAGTCAACGATTCAATTAATCACAGCACATAATTGATTGTTTTTTGATTAATCAGTTATTTGTTAATCCCGTATAATTCCAGAATCTTATTCAGAAACTCCGTATTTTCGTAAATGCCCGAGAATTTTTCCGCACCCGGACCAAACGCATACACCGGTACCGGTACGCCTGTATGTCCTGTGGAGCTAAATGTCGCGGTAAGGCTGCCGGTTTCTATGTTACCGCGGGCGATACCCATACCGCCGGTTTCATGGTCGGCTGTGACGATGACCAGGGTCTGCCCGTCGCGTTCGGCAAAGTCGAATGCAATCTGGATGGCACGATCAAAATCCAGCACCTCGCTCACTGTTTCTTCCTGATTGTTGGCATGGGCAGCCCAGTCAATCTGCGATCCTTCCACCATCAGGAAAAATCCTTTTTTGTTCTGATTCAGAATGTTGATCGCCTTTGTAACGCCTTCAAAAAGCATTTCTCCACGGGCAGGATAGCGTTCGGGTGATACATCTGCAAGCAAACCAAGCAGGTTTCCCGCTCCTGCATTCTTCACTTCCTCGACTGTGTAAGCCACGTTAAAACCTTTGGTTTTCATCGAATCAGTGAGGTTTTTGCCGTCCGAACGATCTTCAAAAAATGAACGCCCTCCTCCGATAGCAACATTGATCCGGGTACGCGCCAAATCCAGTGCAATATTTTCATTTTCACTTCTGCTGCTTACATGCGCAACAAAAGCGGCAGGAGTGGCATGGGGCAATTCGCAGGTCACCACCATACCGGTCGACAAACCATTGTCTGCGGCATGTTCGAGTATCGACTTAACGGGAGTGCCGTCCGGAAGTACGCCTAACATGCCGTTGTTTGTTTTTACCCCACAGGCTATAGCCGTACCTGAAGCAGCCGAATCGGTTGTGTAATTGTTGGCTGCAGACGTTTTGGCAAGTCCAACATACTGACATCGTTCAATTGCCAGAACCCCCTTGTTGACTGTGTAGGCGGCATATTGATGATAAAGCCCCATTCCGTCGCCGATCATTAGAATGACATTCTGAACAGCAGGCTGTTTTTCAGCCGGGTTAGTACATCCGGTCAAAAGAAAACACAGTGCCGGCATTAACAGGAAAAACTTGAATCTTTTCATTGTATAACGTTTTTAATTTTTAAACTTTAGGGCAAAAGTACAAAACATTTACCGAACAATCGCTCCCAGCACGAAAAAATATAGAGATGCAGGATGAAATCAAAAAAACTAAAAGAATGAAAAAAGTATCTTTGTTTATTTTTGCCCTGCCGGTTCTTTATGTGAACGAATCACAGGCACAACAGCAACCACCGAGAATTACTGGCGGTTTTCCCATTATTAAGTGATATGGCACCAATTTTAAACAATACAGAATTGAATAATGGTCGCAAAAACTTGACCAGGTCCATATTCAAGCCGGTTGCACGAAACGGCATTTATCTCTGCGCTCCTGATTGAAGGCAGGAGCGGTAAATAAAGATGTCCTTTCTAATTCAAAGTTCATGAAATAAAATATTAAATATGAAAATAATAAAACACATGACGGCATTATATGCTATTATAACTTGTTTTTCCTGTCAAAACAATAACATGGATTTTAAAAATCTTGATATAGATTTGCCCGATAATCCGGATAAAGTGATAGAAAATACGCCCGGCACATTGTATTATAGTAATGATATAAAAGGATGGTATGTCAGTAGCTCCATTCCGGAAACAATTGATGCCATAGACCGTTATCTAATAATAGAGGTTCCGGACAAAAAATTTCCGTTTCAGACAGGAAAACAGGTATTGGTTAGCGGATTATGCTATAATATTCCATCACATGTATTAATTGATAAAAATATGTACAGTCTGGGGGGAATAGATTGGTATTATATTAAAATCACAGATTTAAAATAAAAAAAATATATGTATTTCAATGTTGCTGTTCTTTGCAACAGCAAGTTTTACTCAGATTCTAATTGATAATGGTGGACTGATTGATCCGGGAACACGATATGTATTACAGGGATCAAAATGGCTCAGTCGGAAAATCTGTGGACTATGCATAGTTTAATTCGGAACGCCTACGGCGATTTTATATGCGCATTCTGTCATTACTGAAAAAATAATATCTCAATATGTTATCATTCCCACAGAATTTACGACTGAGCCGTGAAAAGAGGGAGAATTGTGATCGTGACCGTTTCCCCGTTATTAATATTTTAAAAATCAAAAAACTAAAAGGATGACGGTGGTGTGTACCGTCATTGCGTCCTGATACTGAATCAAGTTCAGGATGGCGCAAGGGATTTTAAGAAGCGCCCATAACCTTTTGCCTGTGTATTATATTCCGGTGTGATATTTGAAATTACATATCTGCCAGCGCCTTGGATTTCTCTGCCAAATCCGATAAAATACTTTCAAATTCCGCATAATAATCCGCTTTGCTCTTATGTCCTTCCAATTGCCACTTCATACGTTCCAGGTTGGTGAGTATGGTTGGTATCCACCTGTAAGGTATGCCGATAAGCAGCGTATCTGCCGGATAAAGTTCCCGTCCGTGCAGTCCGTGCACCAATGCAGGTACAAGAAAGTTCACCTCGCCCGTCCTGTACGGGTGGATGAGCAGCCATGCGCAGCCCATTACCGGCGTGCACAGCGACCTGTACATTTCTCCGGTAGAGTAAGTCATCGCACGCATGACAATCTCTGCCTGTCCTGGATTTGCACTGATAACAAGCACATCCGGCTCAAACGTCAGCATATCTACCGGTGAAAACAGGACGAAATTCGTCACTCCCTTATCAAGTTTCGGCACAAACTGATAAAAGTGCTGATTGCATCGCGCCTCCTCAAACACGCCGAGGCGCGGTCCGATATGTCCACTTTCGGCAAAAGGAACCATGTCCTCCATGCCGAGCAGTATTTTACCGACACATGTCTCGGTATGCTTTTTAGAAAAATAAAAACTCCGGTTCTCTGTCTGAGCCGCTTTCAGCATTTCACACAGTGACAGTCGAGCATCTTTATCAAGCGGAGGAATGCCCTCAGGAGGGAAAAAACTGAACTTTACACCAACCGGTGGAAGGTCGAATCCGATTTTTTTCAACACTGCATAATTGTTTCCGGTATTACTCATAGTCTCACTTCTTTTTCTTTATAGTACAATAATTTGGAAAAGCAAAAGTACGTATTTTTTCGAGGTATTCATCATTTGGTTACATAAAAATCATATAAAATTTCATTTGTGAGAAATTTATTTTACCTTTGGCGTTCGAAATAAGTTGATTTATTAAATTTTTAAATAATATCCTGATGAAAAAATTATTTATCTTACTGTTTGTGTTATTGGCATTTTCGTCGTACAGCCAAAAACTTTCGCCTGCATGGGACGAATTGACGGCTCCCGATTTTGTTACAGCCGTTAAGCAATCCGAAGGCGTATGTATCATCCCCATGGGAGTAATTGAAAAACACGGTCCTCATTTGCCTTTAGGCACCGATGTTTTTACTGCCCGTGAAACAGCGCTCCGCGCAGCTGAAAAAGAATATTGCATCGTTTATCCATATTACTTTGTGGGTCAAATTTTTGAAGCCAAACAGCAACCGGGAACCATCGCCTATAGCAGCGAGTTGTTATACAAGTTTCTCGAAGAAACATGCGAAGAAATTTCCCGGAACGGGATCAAAAAAATTATTCTGGTAAATGGCCACGGTGGAAACACGAATTTCCTGCAATATTTCTGTCAGTCTCAATTAGCCAAACCGAAAGATTATGCCGTATTTCTATTCCAGCCATCCGTAGACGCTGCAACGCAAGCCAAGATTACGGGCATGCGCAAAACCACGACAGGAGGTCATGCCGACGAGATGGAATCAAGCACAATGATGGTTGTCCGCCCCGACCTTGTGAAACCGGAACACGCTTCCGACGAATCGGGCGCTGATATGAACCGCTTGCAATTGAGGAATGCGTATACAGGGATTTGGTGGTATGCGAAATATCCGAATCATTATGCAGGAGATGCGAAGGATGCAAACGCTGCGTTGGGTGAAGTCAGTCTTGAACAGCGTGTAACGCAATTAGCCGGAGTGATTAAAGCGATTAAGGAAGATACTGCAACGCTGCGCCTGCAAAACGAATTTTATAAGGAAAGCATGTCTCCGATCGAAACAAAAGTCAAATAAGACAAATCGTTGGTTCGGCAGGCTGTTCTATCTGAACCCTTTTAGGGTTCAAACACATCCAATTGAATGAAATTAATTAAATACCCCCCTGAAACCGAATGGTCTGTGTTGCAGAGGCGTCCGGAGATTGACGTGACAACATTGTTTGATACCGTTCAGGCTGTATTAGACAAAGTCAGGCACGAAGGCGACGCTGCTCTACGGTATTATGGAAGCCTGTTTGACAAGGTAGATCTCATTGATTTCCAAGTGAAGCAAGAAGAAATACGGGAGGCGGCACAGGAAGTACCGGAAGACTTGAAACGCGCTGTCAGTGTGGCGCAAGCCAATATTGAAAAGTTTCATGCTGCACAAGTTATGCCGGAACTGAAAGTCGAAACAATGCCCGGCGTGACCTGTTGGCAAAAAGCTGTGCCAATCGAAAGGGTAGGGTTGTATATCCCCGGCGGGACAGCTCCGTTGTTTTCGACTGTGCTGATGCTGGCTGTTCCGGCGCGTATTGCAGGATGCAGTGAAATCATCCTGTGTACGCCACCCAACAAGGAAGGGAAGATTCATCCGGCTATACTGTATACTGCTCAAATAGCAGGTGTACATCAAATATTTAAGGTCGGAGGAAGCCAGGCTATTGCCGCCATGAGTTATGGGACGGAAAGTATTCCCAGGGTATACAAGATTTTCGGTCCCGGCAATCAATATGTAACAGCTGCCAAACAACTTGTCAGCCTTAAAGACGTGGCTATTGATATGCCGGCAGGCCCTTCGGAAGTTGCGATTATGGCAGATGGGGCGGCAAATCCCGTATTTATTGCCTCCGATTTCCTGTCGCAGGCCGAACATGGCGCCGACAGCCAGTCGGTGTTGCTGACCGATTCCGAAACGCTGGCAAAGGCTGTTGTGCAGGAAATAGAACGGCAGTCAAGCCGGTTATCACGCAAAGAATTTATTGAAAAATCACTGGAAAACAGCCGGGTGATTATTTTAAAAAACAGAGACGAAATCATCCGTTTCACGAATCAATATGCGCCTGAACATTTAATCATACATACCCCCGATTACCGGAAAATGAAAGATGAAATCAGGAATGCCGGCAGCGTATTTCTGGGCGCCTGTACGCCCGAAAGCGCCGGTGATTATGCTTCGGGAACCAATCATACATTACCTACGAAAGGTTATGCAAAGATGTACAGCGGAGTGAACCTGGACAGTTTTGTCAAAAAGATATCCTTTCAGGAGATTACCCCCGACGGACTGCGGAAGTTAGGCCCTGTGATTGAGAAAATGGCTGAAAGCGAACAGCTGGATGCCCATAAAAATGCGGTAACAGTCAGAATAAATGAAATTAAAAATAAATAATGAACCACCTGCCAAAAACCATTTTATTTAAACACAAGGGTCACAAAGGTTTTTCACAAAGAACACAATTTGAAATATTTATCTTTGTGCCCTTTGCGATTTCTTTGTGTCCTTTGCGGTAAAAGATGTTTTTCTGCGTGATCTCAATTTATAAAACAACAGATATGGAAATAACAAATTTAGTGCGGGAGAATATACGTCGGTTGAAGCCTTATTCGTGTGCACGAAACGAGTTTAAGGGGGAGGCATCCGTTTATTTGGATGCGAACGAAAATCCGATGAATACACCCTATAACCGTTATCCCGACCCTTTGCAGGAATCGCTGAAAGCCAAGATAGCCAGTATGAAACAGGTACGCCCTTCTCAAATCATGCTTGGCGTAGGCAGCGACGAGCCGATCGACCTGACAATCCGTATTTTTTGCGAACCTTCACAGGACAATATCGTAGCCATTGATCCGACCTACGGCATGTATCAGGTCTGCGCCGACATCAACAATGTGGAATACCGGAAAGCGCTTTTGAATCCCGACTATACGCTTGATGCGGAACGCTTACTGGCTGCTGCCGACGAACATACAAAGGTGATATTTCTCTGTTCGCCGAACAATCCGACAGGAAACTTATTGAATCGTGCGGAAATAACAAAAGTGATAACCGGTTTCCGGGGGATTGTCGTGATTGACGAGGCATATATTGATTTTTCGTCGGAGACGTCCTGGCTGGAGGATTTGGATCGCTATCCGAATGTAATTGTTTTACAGACATTTTCAAAGGCATGGGGTTTGGCTTCGGTGCGTTGCGGGATGGCGTTTGCTTCCGAAGAGATTATCAGCTATTTCAACAAGATAAAATATCCGTATAATCTCAATCTGCTTACCCAGAACTTTGTAAGTAAGCAACTTGATTTTGAACCCCGGAAAAAAGAATGGGTAGATATGCTGGTGAATCAGCGGAATGAATTAGCCAGACAGTTGACGACCATTCAACAGGTAGAGAAAGTATACCTTTCGGACGCCAATTTTTTATTAGTCAAGGTGCCCGATGCCGATTTGTTGTACAGTCAATTGGTGGAACGGGGCATTATTGTCCGTAACAGGCATACAATTTCGCTTTGTCTGGGATGCCTGCGTATCACGGTAGGTACGAAGGCGGAAAATGCAACATTGTTGAGAGCCTTAAAAGAAATAGAAGGTCAGCCTGTCGATGTTGCATTGACCGAAAAGATCGTCCCAGAGGAACGTAAAGCAGTTGTTCAACGTACAACGAACGAAACCGATATCTTTATCAGTCTGGCTATTGACGGAACAGGTAAAACCGATATATCAACCGGTCTCGGTTTCTTTGATCATCTGCTCGACCAGATCGGGAGACATTCCGGAATGGATCTGACTGTCCATGTCAAAGGCGATTTGCATGTCGACGAGCACCATACGATTGAAGATACGGCGATTGCGTTGGGCGAGGCGTTATGGAAAGCGTTGGGCAGTAAGCGGGGAATCGAACGGTACGGGTTCTGTTTGCCGATGGATGATTGCCTGTGCAGCGTGTCGCTTGATTTTGGCGGACGTGCATGGTTGGTGTTTGATGCATCGTTTCAGCGCGAAAAAATAGGGGAGATGCCGACAGAGATGTTCATGCACTTCTTCAAATCGTTGAGCGATGCTGCCAAAATGAACCTGAACATAAAGGCCGAAGGCGAAAACGAACACCACAAAGTCGAAGGTATCTTCAAAGCTTTAGCTAAAGCAATCAAAATGGCTGTCAGACGGGACATATATAATAATGAATTGCCGAGTACCAAGGGGGTAATTTGATGTAGTGGAGCGACTTGTGTGTCCGCCCAATAAAGACCGTAAGGTGCAATGGCAACTCAAAGCATAACGGTGCTGAAATATGCCATCCCTGTTTCAGCCCATGAAATCAGGTCGAACAGTAACTTTTTTCTGTGTTTTTTCAAACATAGTCCTTATGCTTGACTTTGTATCTCTACATCCGTTGCAGATGCTACAAGCCCATTATATTAGCGAAAATCTGGCTTTTTTCTTGAAGGCTAAATATTAGAAAATTGTAGATTAACCCGAAGGCTATGGGAATAGGTCCCCATAACCCTGTTAGTTGCAATCTCACAAACACAACGGTATTCTTCAAGGCACCACCACCTCCCACTTCGTCGTGCTGAAAGCAGCAAAATACCCGACTCCGCCGTTACTGATATTGGTTGTGATGTTGGAGGCGGGGCCTCCGAAGAACGGATTTTCACCTCGCCTTTCGCTTTGGCATTGTTCGATAAAGTCGCGAAATCCCCTTTCTATCAGGCTGATGCAAACAGTGATTTTATCGCCTGGTTTGACAGTGTTATAGGGTAAATCATCCAAGTTATCCCTGTTGCTGAAAAAATCATTATTACTGTCTTCGAATTGCATCAAAGGAATCCCGTCAAGGTACTGCCCGTCAATTCCATAATCTGAAAAAACGATTGCGTGGGAAATGCGGGAAGATTCCAGGGCGTCATTGACGATTGCGTGTGCGTAGTAATAATCGGCTCCGTATACCTCCTGTGCATATAAATTAATTGTATAATGCTTGAAACTCATGATAGTCATTGTGCTGATGCCTATCGAATCGACCTGAAACGGAGGCTGCATGGTAGCTTTGGCTTCATACAGTTGCATATTGCCGCTGCGGTTAATGTCGGCCTGGACACGCAAATGATACGTCGTACCTGTAATCGCCGCCATCGGATCGCTTGTACGGTAAAGTCCTTTTTCGTCGGTTTCTACCAGTTCAAAAGTCTGGTCATCGGACGATTGAATCGACACGATGGCATCCGACACGGGCTGATTAGGTTGCATTGCGAAGTAGGGCGACGAAACGGATATACGGATTGTCTGATAAACGGTGTCTTCAGTCAAATAACCATAAATCACAATGACCGGCTCCGAACTGGATGTTTTCAGTTCAATAGGTTCCGTGCATGAAACCCCCAAAAGAATCAGCCATACAAGCGTTAATAAATAGTTGAAATGATATTTCATCATGAGATACGGATTAAAATTTGACATTATACGTGATGGAAGGGACAATACCGAACAGATAAAACATTTCGGCATAAGGTATTCCGGTCTCTCTGTTCTGGTTGAGTGTAATCATCCACGGATTTTTTTTGTTGTAGGCATTGAAAAGCGACACATTCCATTCACTTTTCAGGCGTTGCCGGGAATCGGGTTTCGGAATGAAATTGAACGATACATCCAACCGGTGATAAGCGGGACGGCGGTCTTCATTTCGTCCGGAATAGATGGGGAAATATTCGCCGTTGATTTCGAAGCGTCCGGCCGGATAGGTGGTCGGGTTGCCGGTTGCATAGATGAAGATTGCCGAGAAACTGCATTTTTTGGACAGTTCGTAATTGGCTACTATATTGATTGAATGTGTTTTGTCGAATGGAGCCAGATAGGTTTTCCCCTGATTGATATCCGGTATGGTACGTTCCGAGCGGGAAAGCGTATAATTGGCAAAACCGGTCAGGTTG
>Ga0099364_10007937_pt1 | contig 15037 bp, 11 predicted proteins | sample TergutTh196P3_FD_73070 | JGI IMG/M metagenome (GOLD analysis project Ga0099364, IMG submission 73070) | Microcerotermes parvus P3 segment gut microbial communities from Pointe-Noire, Republic of the Congo - Th196 P3 | ecosystem: Host-associated > Arthropoda: Insects > Digestive system > Gut ... | reverse complement strand
AATAACTGCTTTAGATTTCTCCAAAGATGTTTCCTTGCTTTCCTTTGCATGAATTGCTTTTAGCATTTTTACCACTATTGCTATCTTTCCTCTGGGAACAACAGAAAATACATTGCGGTAAAAATGAACCATACGCCTTTGGTACTTTGCCTGGGGGTACGCTCCTGCATGCAAGGCGACCGCTAAGGTAGAACCAGCCGGAAGCCGAGAGATCTGTACTTAAGCCAAGGAGAGGTGGAGAACCGAAAGGCAGAACTCAGGAACTGCTCGGGATGGCCACACGACCCGCCGCGTTCAATACGGCTGATGCCGGAAGCCGGTCCTGAGGGATTGGTCTTTGCCACGGCAGTGTAAGTTCCCTCCCAATCCCAGCACCATTCCGATACATTGCCGTGCATGTCATACAATCCCCACGCATTTGCCGGCTTTTTGCCTACTTCACGGGTTTTTTCATAACTGTTTTCGATAGACCAGGCGGTATCGTCGGTAATTCTATCTCCGGTGTTGTACACTGTTGTCGTTCCGGCACGGCACGCATACTCCCACTGCGCCTCTGTGGGTAAACGGTAACCTGTCGAATTGGCTACTATTGTTGCCGAATTCCATGAACGATTATCACTTGTTGGAGCTATTGCGGTATTCCAATTTGTAACTCCTGCTACCTCATACGCCGGGGTTAACCCTTCTTTTAAACTAAGCCTGTTGCAAAATAATATCGCATCATACCAGCTTACCATTTCTACAGGACGTTTTCCCTGTTCATCACCGCTCACAGGATTTGAAGAAGCATGACTCGGATTACTTCCCATTACCGCTACCCATTGCTCTTGCGTTACTAAATATATGCTCATGTAAAAGCCTTCGGTCAGCGTTACTTCATGCGGCGGTTTTGCATCAATGAAAGAATAGTCATTACTGCCCATGATAAATGTTCCGGGCTCTATCCACACAAACTCTACTCTGCTACTGCCACCCAGTATATTATCAGTTGTACTACTACTGTTGCCGAAGCCGGTATTACAGGAAGCGAATACTATTACCGCAATAAGAGCAATAATTCCTAATAATTTAATTATGTTTTTCATTGTCCTGTCCTTGTTTAATAAAAATTAAATTTACTATTGGGGGTTTTTTCGTATCTTGTGCTGATGTTTCCCTGCATAAGAGAATATTACTTTATTTTGGGGAATTTGTCAATGTGTCGAGGGACAGACAGGGGGTAGTAGAAACTCTTTTAACAATCCCCGCAGTTATCTAAACCTTAACAATCTTCACCAGCCAAGTATCTTCTCCGTCAACTAACGATGCTTCCAGCGCAATCTGCCCTTCGGCTTTTGCCCATTCCGTTTTTACCGCAAGGGTTTCCGCCGCAACAGAAGCGGCGAAGTTTTCCCACGCTTCTTTGAGGGAGTCAGAGCCGTAGACAGTCAGCTCTATGCGGTCGGTTACGGAAAGTCCCATTTCTTTTCGGGCGTTTTGTATGCCGCGAATAAGGTCGCGAATATCGCCTTCCATGGAAAGTTCACGGGTGATCTCAGTGTCCAAGGCGACAGTGAGAGTGCCTTCGTTAAGTACGCGCAGGTTTGCCTTTTCATTGCGCCTAACGTCAAGTTTTTCGGCTGTTATCTCCAGCGCCCTTGTGCCGCCGCCTTCGCAGGGGACGTCTATGGAAAGAGAAGCGCCTTCAAGTACGCTTTGGATCTCCGCAGACTTGAGTTTTTCTATTTGGGCGGCGGCGGCTTTCATATCTTTTCCAAGTTCTTTGCCCAAAATGCGGAAGTTGGCTTTTACCTCGTACTCAACAAGAGCTTCTTCATTATCAGAAAAAACAATCTCTTTTACATTGAGCTCTTCGCGGATAATGTCTTCCATTTCAAGTAACGCGTTTTTTTCGTCAGAGTTGCGCGTAACAAGTTCCGCCTTGCGTAATGGCTGGCGCGCCTTGATGTTGTACTGCGAACGCAGAGAACGGCCGACAGAGACGGCTGTCATAACTGCCGCCATGCGGAATTCAAGTGATTTGTCGCGGCGTTTTTCATCGGGAACGGGGAAGTCCGCAAGGTGTACCGATTCTGGATCGCTGCCGCAAGGCTGCGCATCAGACTGCCGCAGATTTTGCCAGATAGCATCTGTTGTAAAGGGCATGAAGGGGGCGGCAACAGTTATAAGCGTCTTAAGCGCTTGATAAAGAGTGCCGTAGGCTTCGAGTTTGTCGTTGTCATTTTCACTGCGCCAAAATCTGCGGCGGGAGCGGCGAATGTACCAATTGTTGAGGAGATCGATAAAGCGCAAAATTGGGTCGACAGCGCGACTGAGATCGTAGGCTTCAAGCGCGCTGCCTGTTTTTTCTATGAGAGTTTGCGCTTCAGAAAGTATCCATTGATCCAGCGGATTAACAGGATTTTCCGGCGCGCCTTTGGGTGTAACATTATCGATATTGGCATAAGTAACAAAAAAGCTGTAGGCGTTCCACAGCGGAATGATAATGCTTTTCATCACTTCGCGCACGCCGTCGTCGCTGTAGCGAAGGTCGTCCGCTTTTACAACCGCAGAATGAACAAGAAAGAGCCGCAGGGTATCCGCGCCAAATGAGTTAATCACCTCAGTAGGGTCTGTGTAGTTGCGAAGGCTCTTGCTCATTTTTTTCCCGTCTGCTGCAAGCACAAGACCGTGGCAGATGCAGTTTTTGAAAGCAGGCTTTTTAAAAAGCGCAGCCGCAAGAACAGTTAGAGTGTAAAACCAGCCGCGTGTTTGATCGAGCCCTTCGCTGATAAAATCTGCAGGAAAATGGCTTTCAAAAAATTCTTTATTCTCAAACGGATAGTGGTTTTGCGCATAAGGCATTGCACCTGATTCAAACCAGCAGTCGAGTACTTCCGGCACTCTTGTCATTGTTCCGCCGCACCCGCCTGTTTTAGCGCAGGGAATGGTAATTTCATCTACAAAATGTTTATGCAAATCTTCCGGGTATATGCCGGAAAGTTCTTTTAACTCTGCGCGGCTTCCTAAACAGATAATTTTGCCGCAGTCTGTGCACCGCCAGATTGGAAGAGGATTGCCCCAATAGCGGCTGCGGCTGATTGCCCAGTCGCGCGCGCCTTCCAGCCACTTGCCGAATCTGCCGCCTTTGATGTGTTCGGGAATCCAGTAAATCTGACTATTTGCAGCTAACATATCTTTTTTGATTTTTTCCACATTGACAAACCATGAACCTACGGCACGGTAAATAAGAGGGCTGGCGCATCTCCAGCAGTGAGGATAGGCATGAAGAAGCTGATCGCGTTTTACAAGTTTGCCCTCTTCTTTAAGTTTTTCTATAATTGCTTTGTCGGCATCTTTAACAAAAATGCCCGCAAAATCGCTGACTTCGCTGGTAAACTTACATTCAGCATCTACTGGGCAGATAACGGGAATACCCGTTCCTTTGAGTACGCGGGCATCGTCTTCGCCAAAACCGGGTGCGGTATGCACAATGCCTGTACCGTCTTCTGTTGTAACATAATCACCTAAAAAAATTCTAAAGGCGTTAGGTGCATCTTTAAAATAAGGTAAAAGCGGCTCATATTGAAGCCCGGCAAGGTCTGCCCCTTTTTTACGCCAGATGATTTTATATTCGGATTGGTCTTTGTAATACGCGCCAAGACGCGATTCTGCCAGAATGTAGTTTACAGAATCGGAAATATCTTCTATTAATACATAATCAATATCAGGTCCCATGACAAGAGCAAGGTTAGAAGGCAAAGTCCAGGGAGTAGTTGTCCATGCAAGAAAATAAGTATTGGCAGGAATATCTTTCTCATTAGTAATTGCCTTAAACCTTACGGTAATTGCAGGATCATGCACATCTTTGTAACCGCCAAGATTGAGTTCATGGTTAGACAAGACGGTAGCGCAGCGGGGGCAATACGGCAGAATGTAATGGCCTTCGTAAAGCAGGTCATTATCCCACAAGGATTTCATAACCCACCAGATCGATTCCATATAATCGGCTTCCATAGTTTTGTAGTCATGATCAAAATCTACCCAGCGCCCAAGACGGGTAATAGTTGCACGCCATTCTTTCACATAACGCAGGACAGATGCGCGGCAGGCTTCGTTAAATTTGGCAATGCCGAAATTTTCGATATCGGTTTTGGAATTAAGATTTAACTCTTTTTCTATAAGAGCTTCTACAGGAAGCCCATGACAGTCCCAGCCGAAACGGCGTTCGACTTTTTTGCCCTTCATTGTCTGATAGCGGGGGATAATATCTTTGACGGTACTGGGGACAAAATGCCCAAAATGCGGAAGGCCTGTAGCAAAAGGAGGGCCGTCATAAAAGACAAATTCCTTTGCATCTTCCCGCCGGGAAACGGATTTTTTGAAAATATCGTTCTTTTCCCAAAATTCCAGGACTTCTTCTTCCAGTTTGGGGAAATTAACTTTAGAATCGAATTGTTTATACATACGCTGCTCCTTATGTACAAATATGCCATAAAATAAAGATAATTTCTATTACCCTAGCCAAAAAACCGCGAATCAATGTAAAATTAAATATGAAAAAAGCGATACCGGTAGTTTTTGTTTTTATTGCTTTACTGGCTTTTTTAGGCATCGGTAAAAATATAGGGAAAGGAAATACTCCTGTGTCAACTTCATCAAATTTAAATGTTGCAAATCTGGAAGCTCCAAGCCGTATGCTCCATGTTGAGCGAAATAAAATATTCAATGACAAGGGCGAAGAAGTAAGGCTTGTTGGGGTAAATATTTGCAGCCTTGAATGGAATTCAAGGGGAGATAATGTACCGGCCTCTGTTTATGAAGTTTTTGCTAACTGGAATTGCAATACCGTGCGGCTGCCATTGTCGCAGGATCGCTGGTTTGGCAGAGTCTCGGATTGGAGTACGCCAAACCCTAATGACGGCGGCAGACAGTACAGGAATATCGTAGATAATGTTGTAAGACTCGCCCATGCTTTTGGAAAATATATAATTCTTGATCTTCATTGGTCGAATGCCGGAGTATGGGGAGCAAATATTGGCCAGCATTATATGCCCGATGAAAACTCTATTGAATTCTGGATCGATGTTGCAAAAAAATATGCAAATCATTCTGCGGTTTTATTTAATCTTTACAATGAACCGCAAAGTATATCATGGGATATCTGGAAAAACGGCGGCAGAATAACAGAAGTAGTAAACCAGGGCGAGCCTGATGAAAAAACATTGATCTATACAACTCCGGGACATCAAAAATTAGTAAACGAAATAAGAGCCGCAGGAGCAAACAATATAATAATCGCAGGCGGTCTTGATTGGGCTTATGACCTAAGAGGAATAGGCGATGGTTATGCGCTGACAGATACTCCTTCCGGCAATGGTATTGTATATGATTCACATATATATCCGTGGAAAGAATGGGACGGTGTAAATCATGATACAAAAGTTTTACGCATAGCTAACAGATACCCCATTATAATCGGAGAAATAGGAATTGATCCGGACGGAGAATGGGGAGCTGCAGACAAGCCGAACTGGCTTAGAAATATGTTTATCTGGATTGATTTCCACGATTTACACTGGACTGCATGGTGTTTTCATACTGCGGCAACTCCAAACATGATATCAAACTGGAATTATACGCCAACTCCTCATCATGGAATGATAGTAAAAGAAAAATTGTTATCGTATCCAAATACCAACGCTCATTTAAGAAGGCTGCCGAGAAGGCCGTAAATAAAAAAGCATAAATTATTAATCGTTATCTGACGCCGGCTCTTTGCAGTCTGTCATTTATTGCCGCGCCAAGCCCTTCCTGCGGGGCAAATTGGGCGAAGATTTTAGAGACTTTAAAATCGTCTAACTCATGAAGGGTCTCGAAAAGACAGGCGGCGGCTTTGTTTACATTGCCCAAAGCGGAAAGTACTTTTGTAATTGGTTTTTGCGCCTGTCCGCCATGTTTTTCCAGCCAGATGTTATGTGAAGAATCGTCAAAAAAGAGCCAGGCAGCGTCCGCCGCAAAGGGCAGGTTAACAATGTCTTCTCTGTTAAATACTAAAAGCGGCGTCTTTGGAGCGTAGTGGCTTTTTAATTGGCCCGGAGAAACAAGCCCTCCTTCCGATTTATCTTCGGCGGCAAAAGAAAAATCTTCTACAGCGCCAATTACGGATTCAATTTCTTCTTTAGGTATACCGCCGTGCCGAAGTATGCGTATACCGGCGCTTGTTATATCCAGCACAGTAGATTCAACACCTATTTTCGCGGGGCCGCCGTCAAGGATAATGTCTACTTTATCGCCCATGTTTCGCTGTGCGTGCTGTGCCTTTGTCGGGCTAAGAGCGCCAAAAGGATTGGCGCTGGGAGCGGCCACCGCCCCGCCTGAAAGAGAGATCAACTTTTGCGCCGCCTCGTGAGCCGGAAAACGAACCGCCACTGTAGATAACCCTGCAGTTGCAATGCCGGGGATTTTTTCACTCTTTGGCAAAACCAAAGAAAGAGGGCCAGGCCAGAATTTTTGTATCAATATAAAAAGTTTATCGCGTGTTTCTTTGCTTAAAAGTGAAAGCATTGTTACTTCTTCCAGCGTTTTTACATCGGCAATGTGTACAATGAGGGGATCAAAACGCGGGCGGCCTTTTGCTTCAAAAACTTTTACAATGGCCTCACTGTTGTAAGCGTCCGCTCCAAGCCCGTAGACAGTTTCTGTTGGAAAGACAACAATCCCGCCGCGGCGTAAAACCTCCGCCGCTTTTTCTAAAGATTTTGATGAAATTGGTAAATATTCCATTGCAATAAAAATACCACTGTCTTTGGTTCACGGCAAGCGGGTAAAATAAGTAATTGACAGAGCAATATTTTAACTAATTCCTTAAATTATCAGCCCTATTTTTTGCGGCATCCATAATGGAAGCCGCCTGTCTTTCAGCTTCCTGCTCTACTCTTAAAGCAGATTCATTACCTTCGTTTCGAAGCCTGTCAGCCGAAACTTGTGCAAGACGTTGTTGAACGGCAGAACTTGATGAAGCTTCTCTTTCCAGTCTGGAAGCAGAACTCTCGGCTTCGGAGCGTATTCTGTCTGCGGTTTGTTTTGCATTGTTACGGATATTTTCCGCCTGTCTTTCCGCCTCTGCCATGATAGCATCTACTTGTTCGTTAACCCCTTCTCCAATTTGTGCCCGTGTTACATCAACTCTTTCTGTAACCTGTCCTCTTGCGGCTTCGACAACAGTGCCTGTCATATCTGCAACATCAAGACTCACATTGGGGCTGGCAGCCGTACCGCCAATAAGCCCTGTAATATTGATTTCCCTGATATTCGAACCTCCCGGTATTCTGCCTAAAAGATCTGTGGCAGAAGAACCGATAGCCGATACAGGTACAGCTGTATTTAATCTGTAATTAAGACTCATATCAAGACCTTGATCCCCCGAGAGATTAAGTCTTGTTTGTGCAATATTCAAGATTATAGGCTCTACAATTAAACGGCCGTCCCTGATTTCATAACCGATATTAAGGTTATCCGGAGCAGGGCTGCGCCAAGATTCGTTTTTTAACAGATCGGCCATAGCTCCAAAAATTTTGGAATTTTCTATTTTTAGATTTTGAGTCTGCAGCCGGCCTTTGGAAGCAACTGTATTTAATACCGGGCTTAAATCTCCGCCAAGAATACTGAACAAAGTTAAATCTGCCGAGACTCTTCCTGTATAATTTTGCGGCTCGGGCAATATTGTTTCCAGGATAGAAAAAGACGACAGCGCCGATTGAATATCGAACTGCCTTATGTCCATGCCAAAATCAATAGAAGGAAGATTAATATCCTGAGTATTGTACTCGCCATTGAGCGTCATACTGCCGTCAAGCAGATTCATATTTAGATTTTGCATCTGCACCTTGCCGTCCGCCACTAACACCCTGCCAATGGTATTGTTAATATTTAATTTGTCAAACAGAATCCTGCCAATATTTACATCTATAATAAAGTAGATATTCTTTGGAACTTCGATAACAGAAAGCGGAGCGGATTCGGAATCCGCAGGAACAGACTCTGTTGTATTTTCAGGCTTTTCGCCGCTCATTAACTCGTTAAGATCGATATTACTTGACCTTAAGTTTAAGTTTCCGCGTACTGTATCTCCTTTAAAAATAAAAGGAATAAAGTTTTCCAGCGTACCGTTAAGCGCAACATCTGTATTTCCTGTAATTGCGTCAAAGTTTGTAAGTACAACTCTTCTTGGCGTAAAGTTAAGCTGTGTATTTAATTTTACAGCCTGCGGAAAATCAGGGCTGACAAAATCAAAGCCGGTTAATTTTACCATACCTTCGGCGTAAAAATTTTCGTATTGTTCTTTTTCTATAGTTGACATATGCCCTGCCAAAGCAAGATCAGTTTCCAGTAAACCGGTTAAGGAAATATCATCAAGCGGAACAATGTCAGCAAGAGAGCCAAGATCGATCCTGCCGGAAAAGTTTGCCGCCGCATACAAATCGCTCTGCGGGGTTTTTATATGCAATGCCGCATTAAAGGGATTACCTGCCATTGAGAAATTAAACCTGTCCACATCTACTGTTGTGCGGTCAAAATCAACACCGTCATAAAATGCTCTAACCGCGATATTAATATTATCTACCGATTTTGGCAAATCAGGATATTTAAACATGGCATTGTCAACTGTCAGGTTGACACTAGCGTTGGGCATTTGAGTATCGTTAAATGTACCTTTTATATCGCCGTTTAATGTAAGACTGCCTGTTGTAGTTATAGATTCAAAGTCTTTCATATAAACAGCCGGAACAAGCGATAACAAACTTTTAAAGTCTGTCCTTTCTGTTGCAAATGTTATGTCCATGTTGACACCTTCGTTAGGCAGCCCGACAGAACCTGCCAAATTAAGGACAATTTCGTTCAGGTTAAATCTATTTTCTTTTAACGTAAATTCCATATTTTTCATGTCTGCATCTATTTGCGAAATAAGGCTGGCGTGCGCATTATTCAATAAACGAATACCGTCCAGCCAAAAATTGATTCCTTCGATATCGAGTTTTAAATTGAGATCGGCATTATCCATAGACATATTGCCCTGCAAAAAAAGATTAAGGTTATCTATACCTGCTTCCATATTGTTTGATTCATCAAGAAAGGCAATTCCGCCATTGCGTATCTCAAATTTTCTAAGAGCAATCCCAATCGTTGGCATTGGAGCAGCCTCTTTGGGCGGTTCTTCTGCGGGAACAGCAGCGGTCTCCTCGCCAGGTTTCACGATGTCCCAGTTGACACGACCATCTTCTAATATATACGCAAATATTTGAGGGCTATCCAGCAATACAGATTTAATCTGAATGTTATCCATTTTTATCACGCTTAAAAGATCAACCGTAACGCTAAACCTTTTAAATTCAACAAGAGTGATGCCTTCAAAATCTCCTGTGCCGGTTACTGTTAAATCTTCTAAAGCGATGTAGGCATTTGGGAAATTACGGATAAACGACAGTTTAAGGTCGGAAAAATCAACTTCTGCCGTCAGCATATTGTTTATTTCATTTTTTGAAATTTCCAGGATTTTTCCCTTAAACAGAATGGGAGTTAGCAATAGAATTAAAAAGATTACAAATATAGTAATGGATAATGCAATTATAATTTTTTTCACAATTTTCATAGTTTTTACTCCAAAAATATAGTTGTTAATATCATAATAAAAAACCAGAAAAAAGTACAATGGCTAAGGGATACGAATATTGACTTTCCTTATGCATAAAACTACACTACAACTGTGAGTGCCAGGGGACTTCTGCGTCTTGTAGGAATAAAAAAACAGTTTGGCAATACCGAAGTTCTGCGGGGGCTAGACCTTTGCGTTGAACAGGGCGAATTTATCACTTTACTTGGCTCATCGGGCTGCGGAAAGACCACCACAATCAGAATAATAGCAGGGCTTGAAAACGCCAGCGCGGGCCAGGTTTATATTGATGAAAAAGACGTAAGCGCCCTTGCCCCCGACAAGCGGGGTGTAAACATGGTTTTTCAGAATTACGCCCTTTTCCCCCACATGAACGTGGAACAAAATATCGGCTATAGCCTTAAGCTGAACGGAACTCCCAAAGAAAAGATAAAAGAAGAGGTAACACAGGCTCTAACGCTTGTCAGGCTTAACGGCTTTGAAAAGCGGAGACCCCACGAACTTTCCGGCGGCGAAAGACAACGTGTGGCAGTTGCCCGCGCAGTAATCAACAAGCCCAAAGTACTTTTGCTTGATGAGCCTCTTGGCGCGCTTGACCTACAGCTTCGCCGTCAGATGCAGATAGAGTTAAAACGCCTGCAAAAACAACTTGGCATTACTTTTATCTATATAACTCACGATCAGGAAGAAGCGCTTACAATGTCAGACCGCATTGCCGTTATGCGTGGTGGGGTCTTTGAACAGATAGGCAGTCCCATAGAAATTTACAATAAGCCCAAAACCGCTTATGTTGCAAGGTTTGTCGGCGGCGCGAATGTCCTTTATACAGGAGATAATAAACTAATCGCTGTCAGAGAAGAGCATATAACTTTTCAGCCGTTGGCAGAGCTTGCGATGCCGTCATCGCCGGCTGGTGAAGGCCTTGCCGCAACCGTTACCGCAAAAAGTTTTTCCGGCGGCCTTTTGCGCATAACGGCAAAGTTGGATACAAACGAAGATACCGAAATAAACTCAAGTTGTCAGGGAATAAACTCTCCTTTGAATACCGGGGATAAAGTAATGGCAACATGGAATGATTCCAATGCCGTTTTACTGGAAAGCCAATGATTAGAATACTGATAAAAAAAACAAAGGAAAATCTTTCTTTCTTGCCAATTAGTATTTTTACTATCCTTTTTGTCCTTGCCCCGTTACTCTACATGCTTGCCATAAGTTTTATGCGGAGGCAGGGTTTGTGGGGCATAGAAGCGGTTTTCTCTTTGAATAATTACAGGCGTATCCTTGAACCTGTCTATCTTGAAACATTCAGACAGTCTATCCGTCTTGCATTTATCACAACGGTTACCGTAATAATTTTTGGCTACCCTTTTGGCTACTTTATGTCGCGCCTTGCTCCCCGCTGGAGAGGCAGAGTGATGCTCCTTCTTATAATACCTTTTTGGACCAGTATGCTGATGAGGCTCTACGGCTGGATCATCATTTTTAGGGCAAACGGCATTTTGGATTTTATTTTAATGCGTTTGCGTTTAACAAGTGAACCATTAAGGTTTTTGTATACTTATCCCGCTGTTGTTACAGGCATGATTTACGGACTTCTGCCTTTTATGGTTTATTCCGTCTTTGTAAGTGCGGAAAAACTGGATCGCGGGCTTATAGAAGCGGCAAGAATCCTGGGCGCAAACCGTGTTCAGGCATTTTTTACGGTCAGTCTGCCGCTTACAATGCCGGGACTTTTTTCCGGCGTTATACTCACTTTTATTCCAAGCATGGGGCTGTACTTTATCGCAGATATTCTTGGCGGCAACAGGGTGGTACTTGTGGGAAACCTTATACGAGATCAACTTATGAATGTTCATGATTGGCCGTTTGCCGCCGCTATCAGCGTGGTGTTAATGGCTTTGACATCATTCTTTTTGTATATGTACCGTGTTGTAACCCGTTCGGATAAACTTGAAGGGCTGGTATGAAAAAAAGAAAAATTTTTCCGTTATACATAGGCTTTATACTCGTAATTATTTATCTGCCTATTTTACTGGTTATAATTTATTCTTTTAACGAAAGCAGATTGACAACTTCATGGGGCGGTTTTAGCTTGTATTGGTATCGTGAACTTTTTTTGGATCGCTCCATGTTTGAATCCTTACGAAACAGCCTTGTTCTTGCAACCCTTTCAAGCTGCTGTGCCGCAGTATTGGGAACTTTGGGTGCGGCGGGAATGGCGCGAAAAACACCGCGCGCGGCAGGAAAGACAATCGAATACCTTTCTATACTGCCCATAATGACTCCAGAGATTATTTTAGGCATCGCGTTTCTTGCGTTTTTTACCTTCCTTGCAATTCCCGCAGGAATGGCAACTCTTGTTATTGCGCATACGGCATTCTGCGTTCCTTATGTCTACCTTTTGGTTAAAGCGCGCCTTGCAGGGCTGGATAAAAGTTTTATAGAAGCGGCAAAAATTATGGGCGCAACCGATATGAGGGCTTTTTATGACATTACCCTTCCTTTGGTTTTACCGGCTGTTATTTCCGGAATGTTAATTTCCTTTGCAATGAGCTTTGACGATGTTATTATCAGCGTCTTTGTTTCAGGAGTGCATACCAATACCCTTCCCATGAGGATTTATTCACAAATAAGAACCGGCGTTACGCCAAAGACAAACGCCATGTGTACGCTAATCTTTATTTTTACGGTAATTCTCTGTATTGCGGCGGCGGCGCTTGCAAAAAAGCAAAATTCGCAAAAACCTGACACAAAAAATTAACTGTTTAACTGCTTCCATAATTGACTGTTTTTTTGTATGCTTTTAACCGGAGGATACAATGAAAAAAATAATTTTAGGCACAATTGTTTTAGCGCTTGCTGTTTTACTCGTAAGCTGCGGCAACAAAAACAGGCTGACTATCTATACATGGGAAGGAATGTTTCCCCGGGAAGTTATACAGGGGTTTGAACAGGAAACAGGCATAAAAATAAATTATGTAAATTTCGATGAAAATGAAACCATGCTTGCAAGGCTTCAAGCTGCAAAAGGCGGAAGCTACGATCTTATAATTGCAGACGACTATATTTTAGAGCTTGTCTTTACCGAAGGACTCGCGCAAAAAATCGACCGGTCTAAAATCTCTAATTTCAGAAATATAAACCCCGTTTATCAGGGGCAGTTTTACGATCCTGCAAACGAATATACCGTCCCCTACGGTGCGGGAGTGCAAACCATTGTCTATGATCCAAGACGCGTTAATATCAATATTACCGGCTATTATGATCTTTGGGATACTTCGCTTGCCAACAGTGTGGGTATAATCGGAAATTACAGGGTTATTAACGGCATGGCGCTGAAAGTTCTTGGCGAAAGTTACAATACAAACAACCTTGCAACAATACGCGATGCAGGTCAGCTTCTTTTGCAGCTTGCGCCGAATATCCGCCTGATCCGTGATGACCGTTTAGAAGAAGAATTACTTTCCGGCGAAATTTCCGCTGCTGTAATGTACACTTCGCAGGTTACAATGGCAAAAATGGAAGACCCCAATTTAGAAATTGTATTCCCGGAAGAAGGTATCGGCTTTGGCATAATGGCGGGCTTTATCCCCTCTAATGCACCTAACTCCGATGCCGCCCACGCTTTTTTAAACTATATACTTGACGCACAAAGGGGAGCAGAGTGTTTTGAATACCTTGGCTACTACAGCACCTTTTCTGCTTCTGATCCATTCATCTCAAGTGAGTTTAAGGAATTTTTAACCTTGCCGCAGGGGTTTAATGTTGATATGGAAATGATTAGGATTGTAAGCCCCGAAGCGGAACAGGAACATAACCTTATCTGGACACGTTTCAGATCCGCTACAGGACAGTAAATTATTCTATCTGCCAGCTTCCTTCGGTAAGAACGTACCTTCCGGGTCTTCTTCCAGAGGAAGCATAGTATGCATCAAAATTATTTGAGGTTGTATACAAAATGTTTCCGCTTAAATCGGCATAAACAACATTGCCTCTTATACGGCCGTCGGAAGAACGGGCTTCAAAAACGCGTTTTCCTAAAGTTTCCAGCGACGGCGGGATTGTTACGCTTGTAATAAAATTATTGTAAAACGCACCGTCTCTTATAACGGTAACTCCGCTGCCAATTTCCACAGTCGTAATCCTGTTGCCCGAAAATGCGCCCTCCCCTATTAATGTAACGCTTGCGGGGAATTCAATTGTTCGTAATCTGTTGCTGAAAAAGGCATAGTCGTCGATTATTGTTACAGTATCCGGGATAACAATCGATTCTATAGAGTTATCGGAAAAAGCACCCTTACCAATGGTTTGTACGCTTGAACCTATCGTAACATTTACAAGCCTGTTGCCTGTAAACGCTCCCCTGCCGATGCTTGTTACATTGTTTCCGATAGTTACGGTAGTAAGTCTGTTAAAAGAAAAAGCGCCGTCACCGATAACCGTTACAGAATCAGGGATTGTAACTTCCATGAGCCCCTTGCCAATAAAGGCATTGTCGCCTATTTGAGTAACGCTTCTGCCGTCTATTTCTTCGGGAATTGTAAGGGTATTTGCTCTGCCTCTGGAGCTGACAATCGAAAAGCCGGTACTGTTTTCTTCGACAATTATCTCAAGGCCGCCGCCGCTGTTTCGCTGTCCGATGCTTTGTGAAAAAACCGGCAAAAGAAGCAGGCAAGAGAATAATAGTAAAAAAACAAATCTTTTTTTCATAGCAGGTATGGGCGGTACAAGACTCGAACTTGTGACCCCCAGCGTGTCGAGCTGGTGCTCTAACCAACTGAGCTAACCGCCCTAGAAACAGCGTTAAATAACGGTATACTTGGTTAATATACCCCTTAATAATAGGCATTTTATGCCATTTTGTCAAGCTATCGGACAGATAGACGAACATTAATTCCCCTCTAGCAAGGAGAAATAACCCCATAATGACGCCTTTTGAGCAGGTTCTATCAAATATCGGGATATCTCTTTGTACTATATTGTGTCCATAGGGTGTGATATAATAAATTATGCCCATTTCATGAAATGAAATCAGATTAAGAGCCTCAAATTTCGTTACAGATAGAGAAAATATGCCAGCCGAAGCAAAAGAACAAATATTAGAAAATACAGCTAACGACACAATCCACATAAACCTTAAAATAACTCCGAAAGCCTCAAAAAGCGAAATTACCGGTATTAAAGAAAACCGCCTTTGTATCCGTATAGCTGCACCGCCCGAAGACGGAAAAGCCAATGAATGTTTGAGTACGTATCTATCAAAAATTTTAAATTGTCCAAAACGTGATATAGCCCTTATAAAAGGTGAACACTCAAGATTAAAGACAGTTGCTATTCCCGCTGTATACAAGGAAAAGTTATTGGGTATCGCTGACACCTCATAAT
>Ga0099364_10007936_pt1 | contig 15039 bp, 20 predicted proteins | sample TergutTh196P3_FD_73070 | JGI IMG/M metagenome (GOLD analysis project Ga0099364, IMG submission 73070) | Microcerotermes parvus P3 segment gut microbial communities from Pointe-Noire, Republic of the Congo - Th196 P3 | ecosystem: Host-associated > Arthropoda: Insects > Digestive system > Gut ... | reverse complement strand
TGCCGCCGTTGCGCCAAACCGCCAGTTAGCGGCTGGCATTTTTCATTCTTCACATCACTGTCTATTCTACCACAAAAACAGAAAAAGCATTAGCCCGATTAATTCCGTCTGTTTGTGTAAGATTTTGCTCCACTTTTCCGTTTTTCCAAAGTTTGAGATTGGCAAAATTCGAGTTACCGTTTTCATATGCGCCGCCAACGACAAAAACGTCTATTCCTGATATAAAAACGGATTGTGCAGACGAGCCGCCATCAATATTATGTGCTACACCGTTTATCCACAATGTGGCAATGCTTCCATTCACTCCACCTACAGTTCCTGCTATATATACATCACTTCCTGACACGTAAACGGAATTGGCAGACGAACTGTACATGTTGGGTTGGGGAACAAGTTCTTTTGCCTCTATTATATTGTCATTTATTTGCCACAGCATGGGAATATCATTCCCATTCCAGTTATGTGTGCCAACCACATACACATCGTCGCCTGATACATAAACTGAATTGGCAGATCCTCTGAAAGTACCTTCAGTAAGTTTTTGTGCTATTCCATTTTTCCACAATATTGCCTCACTTCTGCCTTGTGCGTCATAAACTCTATTTCCCGCCACATACACGTCAGTACCTGAAATGTAAACAGAATTGGCGCTTGCATGGTAAATTCCATCAGTAAAATCTTGTGCCTCTCCGTTTTTCCATAGTTTAGCAACCCACGACCCTTGCGACCCACTTTCATGTCCTGCAACATACACATCATTGCCAGATACGAAAACTGAATTGAAAACTGAAACACCAATTGCATGAGTTAGACTTTGTAACAACACTCCATTTTTCCATAACCTAGCTCTGTTGTCTCTATGACCTGCTACATATACATTGTTGCCAGATACAAAAACGGAACGGGCATCACCCCTAACGAGGTCAAATTCAACACCATTTTTCCAAAGCTTGGCTTGGTCAAGTGATGTACCTGCTACATATACGTCTCCTTTTTGAGGTATCCAGTGTTCATTTGGGTCATACGGCGTTCCGTCTTCTTTTGTCGCCATTTGCGTTACAGTGATGGTAATATCCTCGCCATTACACGTGATTTTGATTGTTGTCATACGTTCCTCGCCCGTTGAGTTTGGGTCAAGACCAATGGAAACGGTGTAGGTTCCGGCTTCGTTGCCGTGATCAGGATAAATGCTTATCCACGAAGACAGTCCAGCGCTTGAAGTCCATGCGCCTGTGGTAACAAATGTCAAATCGCTTTTGCCGTCTGTTCCATCGGCAAAGATGGTTTGGATAAGAGCTTCTTCGTTTTCTACACTGATTGCAGGATTTTCATCCAACGTTTCATTGATCACCATAACCACGCAATTTGCTGTTTTACTGCCATCACTTGTAGTAACGGTTATGGTTGTCGTGCCAGTCGATACGCCTGTTACAACACCATCGGCAACAGTTGCAACTGATAGACTGGTGCTTGACCATGTTAAGCCTTTATTGTCGGCATTGTCTGGCTGCACTGTGGCTACAAGCGTAATCGTTTTTCCGACTTCTACTGTGGCTGTATTGCTATTGAGCAATACGCTGGTAACGGCTATCTTGTCTTCGCCGTTGTTGTCTGGGTTGTCTTTATCATTGCAACCCGAAAATACTGCTGCTATGAGCAGACTTAACGATAATGTTCTGAATTTGTACATTTTTCAATCGTTTTTAAATGAAACATTAATTTTAAACCATGCTGTTAACGTTTCGGGGCTTGATTTCGGTTTGTACTTCTTTCTCGCCGCGCTCTCGCCGCTTGCCGCTAACGTCCGAGCGGCTTGGCGCAGTGGCAGCATAGGATACATTTTCTGCGGGCTACTTCCTTTCAATTTCGCACTGCCTTTTCTGCGGGCTACGGCTGCCATTGCGCCAAACCGCCAGTTAGCGGCTGGCATCTTCTTGAAATTGTGTCTCTTGCACCAAATCGCTCAATTGACTTCTGGCATTTGTATCAATCGTTATAAACTCTCTTCGCAAGTAATGAGTTGATATTGAATAAACTACAATACAACCAACTACTATTAGCACAAAATTAAGAGTTCCACCGTAACTTTCAACTAAAGTTTTGTCCATTGATGAAGGGTCAAAATCGCCAAAATATCTCATTAGAAATCCGCTTAAATTTACTGCTGCATGAATTATTATCGTTAAACTTAAACTTTTGGTTTTATAATAAATCCAACCCATAAAAATTCCAAGAAAAAGACCGATAACAAATTGCCATGGGTTCAAATGAACCAATCCAAATAAAAAACTCGAAATCAATATGGACTTCATTGGAGAATATTTTTTTAGAAGTCCATCAAGCATAATTCCTCGAAATATAAATTCCTCGAAAATTGGGGCTGCAATAACCATGTACAAGAAGGTACAAAATCCGCTTTGCTGGGCTAAACCAACGAATGCCTTTTTTATTACTTCAGACATAGGAATTAAACTACTTATTGGGCTAATTACTCCAAAAAATAACGCAAGTGAAGCAATAATCACAAAAGGAATTACCCGCTTATTTTCAATTGCAAAATTAAATGTTTTTATGGCGGTTTTCCGTTTTCTTATTGAATACACAATCCAAAATGGAATTCCAACCGCAACAAGATAGTAAATAAGCATTACCGCTTCCTTGTCAATGAATTTGTCAGGAATTAAAGTTAATGGGCTCATTAATAATGCTCCCACTATCATAATTCCTACAATTCCAAAACTCTGTCCCACATTCGGGTAGTTCTTGGTTTCTAAACTGGTTTCTAAATCTGTCATTTTTTGTCTTATTATAAGGTTTTACAAAATTTCAACTTCTTGAGTGTCGGTTTTCACTTCACTCTCGACTGCGCTCTCGCCGCTTGCCGCTAACGTGGTGGCGGCTTTGCGAGGGCGGGGGGGCACAAATGTTCGAGCGGGCGACAAACTTTCAAATTCGCACAAATGTTTCTGCGGGCATACACCCCCGCTCTCGCAAAACCGCTCGTTACCTGCAGTGGCTTGCTCCGTACTTTTTTCCCTGTCAAATTTAGCCGACACTTTCATTTTTACTCTTTTTTCTTATCAATTTTCGCTTTCCTGTCCTGAACCTGAGCGTTAGCCAAAAGCAAGTGAACGGCGGTAGCCGTTGTCTTGCTGTGCGGTTGGGTTTGCGGTGTGAGCGTTAGCGAACACGGCAAACCCAACTTTGGCAAGCACCGCTACTATTCTATTATTATAAAACCATCGTTTTTAAAGCGGTCGTAAAGTTCCTGCCACGAGGTTGCGTTCCCCTGTTGCCTTGTATAAATCCATAAGCCGTCGTCGCTGGTTTCTCTAATGCTCCTTTGGTTATTTTTGATATAGCGTTCGTATTCGCTACGTCCTTTTTCGGTATCAAAATAGAACCAATAGACTTCATTTCCCCAATCGCTACCTTCGCCCATTCCTACAACAACTTCGTAACTGTTTGCCTTTTCCCATTCACGGTAAGCAACAATTTGCTTGTCTTTTTCGGTTTTACCGAACGAGGCAAGTTTTTCTTTTCCTGCTTTTGAAAGGTCGCCGCCTTTTGTTGCTGTTTGTGTTTCGGGCATCGCCGTACTTTGTTGTGCATTGCTCTTGCCACCGCAGGAAACCACTACTAAACCGATAGCCAATGCTATCAAACTGAATTTTAAATTTGCTCTTTTCATCTTATTCTAATTTTATTGTTTAATTATTTGTATTCCTGCACTTACTTTTCCGTTTTCCACTAAACGCAAAATGTAATTTCCTGCGGTTATTGCCGACATATTGATTTGTGCCGAATTTCCGTTTAAGGCTTGCGACAAAACGAGTTTTCCGCTCATATCGAACAATGTAAGTGTTCCGTTATTTACAAATTTTTCCGATTGCACATTCAGCGTATTGTTCGTTGGATTTGGAAAAACCTGTATGCCTGCTGAAGCCGAGCGTGCTTCCTCAATGCCTGTGTTTTCGCAATCGGCGAAGTCTGCCGTAAATGTGGTGTCGCTTGCAACGGTAACAACTCTCGGATTGTCCAAATTTCCGTCATTCCAACCCACAAATAATTTACCGCCTTTGGCAAGTGCGTAAAGTGTAGCCGTTCCGCTGAATCTCGCCGTTGTATTGTTGGGCGTGGTGGTTGTGAGGTTACCGCAACCGCTTTGACTTATCGCATTACCCAAATTTACATCGCTCGAAAGTACGGTTATGGTGTTTAAACATTCGGCTTCTTTGAAATTGGCGAAAGTCCAAGTGACAGGGTCTTGCCACACAATAGGGTCATAGGCAAATGCTGCTAAAAAAAGGTCAAGTTTGCCACAGGGAACAATTATTGTTGTTGTGGAAGGACAATCGGAATAACTCCTTAATGAACCTGCATAAGCATAATAACCGTCACTCCTTTGATAAAATACATCGCTTCCCAAGAAAATAAGACTGTCCAAAGGTTGCTGTGCAAAAACAGAAGGACTTTTCATCATTTCGCCAAATGTAACCTTTCGCAAATCAGTAAATTTTCCGCCCATAGTAAGATTTCCGCCCACATCGGTAGTTGCATTAAACATACTTGCGTCAATACTTGTCAACTGTCGTGGAAACACAATTTCTGTTACTGTGTTATTCACGGGTAAATCATAAACTCCACTATACGCTTGAATTATTCCTAATGGAAAAGTACCATTGCTGAAAGTTATGTACTCTGGAATAACCCATTTTGTAACACTCGCGGGAACATTGGTTATTCCCGTCATTATTGCGTGTTCATACCCATTGTTTGAATACTCATAGGTTGCCGTTACACCGCTTGGGTCGGTGTATTCAACTGTTTGCGCCAATGCATTATTGGCTGAAAAACTAAAAACTGCGAGGCAGGCAATCATCGCCACTTTCCTCAAACTAAATCTGTCTTTAAACATAAATGAAAAATTTTTAAAACAATTAAAATTAAAACTTTTGAAACCTGCGGGGCTGGCTACTGCAATCTTCACCACATTCCCCAAAATAAAATTCTCTTTTGTCATTTCTATATAAATTAAATTAAACAATAAATTACTTTCTAATATTCTGTGTTCCTTGCTCTTGCGGTGTCGCTGTCCCGCCATTGCAGGTAACGTTTTGGCGGCTTTGCGAGGGCGGGGGTCTCACAAATGTTCGGGCGGGCTACACACTTGAAAATCAGCACAAAAGTTCGGGCGGGCATACACCCCCGCTCTCGCCAAACCGCACGTGCCTGTTGCGCAACTCGGCAAAATTAGAAAAAAAATCATATTTTATTTTCATCAGGTAATTTGTATTGTTTTTTTTTGTATCTTTGTGGCTGATAATAATTTAAGGCTATGCAAGGCGAAAAAGATTTAATCCCCAAAATGCTATACCAAGTGCATCTTGATGACTTGGTACCCCAAAACAATTTTTACCGTTTATTGAACAGGGAACTTGATTTACATTTTCTGTACAAGGCTACGAAACAGTACTATGGTAATGAAGGGCAAGAAAGTATTGACCCCGTCGTGTTTTTCAAAATCTGCCTGGTTGGATATTTGAATAATATCAATTCCGACCGGAAACTCATAGATTATTGTAGTAATTGTTTGGATATTAGACTGTTTATTAAATACGACATTGACGAGCCACTTCCCTGGCACAGTACCATCAGCCGCACCCGACAGCTTTATGGCGAGGAACTGTTTTTGAGTTTATTTCGCAAGGTTTTGTCCTTATGCGTGGAAAAGGGTATGGTAAAAGGAAAACGGCAGGCAGTTGACAGCGCATTTATCAAAGCCAATGCAGGTTTGGACAGTTTGGTGGAGAAAGAAGTATTGGACGATGTCGCCGCTTACGCAAGTGAACTCAACGAAAACAACGAATTTAAAGTTACTGTTCAAAAGAAAGAACAGGTAGCAGAACGTCAAGTTTGGCAAAAGAAACGAAGCGTTGATCATCCCGGTGCGGATTGTGAAAAATCAAAATTTCTGAGTAACGCCACTCATTATTCGCCTACCGACCCCGATGCTCGCATATCTACCAAACCTAGAAAACCAAGAAATCTGAATTATCTCGGACAAGTAGCGGTTGACACTGCCCATCATGTTATTACCGGTGTTTGTGTCGATTTTGCAGACAAAAAAGACAGTCAATGCTTAGAAAAAATCTGCGATATTACCATAGACAACCTGAAAGAGAATCACATTGAAATTGCTCAACTTCTTGCTGACACAGGCTATAGTAGCGGCGAGGCATTAAATTATTTGGAAGAAAAAAAGATTGATGCATGGATTCCTAACTTTGGGCAATTTACGCCTGATAGAGAAGGATTTATATACAACAAGGAACAGAATCAATATGAATGTCAGCGAGGCAATTGCGCCATTCTTCCGTTCAAAAACGCTCGTACAGACAAAAAAGGGTACACCCGATTTGTTTACAGAAGCAGTGAAAGTGTCTGTAAAAACTGTCCACTCAAAGCAGAATGTTGCGGCGAAAAAACAAAATTCAAAAAAATTGAACATACACAACATCACAATGTTTACATGAAAAATCATGAAAAACGCACACACAATGAAGGATATGCCAAATATATGTCGCGGTTGCGTTCAGCGACCGTAGAGCCTGTACTGGGAACACTTATCAATTTTCTGAATATGAAACGAGTCAATACTCGTGGGATTGAATTGGCAAACAAGCATGTATTAATGGCTGCGCTGACTTACAATTTGAAGAAATATTTGAAATTCGCAACTAAAAAAGCAAAATCCAAAGCGATAGCAATAAAAGTGGGGGTAGAAACTGCCTTTTCTACTTATTTTTCCTTTTTTTTACCCATTTTTAACCCATGTAAGATAATATTATTGAAAGAAGAGAAATCCGAAGTAAAAAAACGACATCCCTTAAATGAACTGTTATAAAATCTGATTGTGGAAATTAGCAGGAATATTTAACTGAAAAAAAAGTTGCGCAACAGGCACGCCCGTTAGCAGCAGGTGTTTCCAACTTACGCATAGGCAAATTCTTCATTGTAACTATATTCCAATTCTTTACCAAGTTGTTGAATTTCCTCTGTTGTTATTTCTCTTTGGTGTTCTTTGCGGAATTTTCTTAATTCCTGAAAAAAAGCACTAAATAAATATTCGTCTTTTTCAGAATATTTATGACTTGGGTTTCCAATAAAACCTATTTCGTCCAACGCAATCATTCTTTCTCTAAAATTATCTTTTAATACCATAATCTAAAATTTTATTTGTTAAAAAAATCGGGATAATATCTTGTAATTAAATTTATTGCAGCATCTTGTAAAATAACCATTCTTTGTCCGCCAAAATGTCTCGCACCAAGTTCTTTTATGTAATGAGGTATCAAATTTGTTTTTGAATCAAAGCCTAATTCACCGTCAAATCCATTTTGATAGGAGACTTTGCAACAAAAAGCAATTAAATTTCCCAGCACACCAAAATATTTTTTACTCTTTCCAAGATTATGCGGGGCTGTTTCTATTAAATGCACAAAAATATGGTCTGATTTTTTCTCAAAGCAAATCAGCCCTTGAACATTTTTTGCTTCTTCCTGTAAAACTAATTTGAAAACTTGTTTTTCTGGTGCTAAAAATTCTGTTTTCCAATTAAACCTCCAACCTGATTTTTTAGTAACATCTCTCAGTTTCGCTTTATCAAGTGGTAATATTTCAGTCAAAAGAATTTCGCCCGTTTGCGTATCTTCGAGAGAATGTGTGAGTTTATCTATTTCTAAATCGAATTGCATCTTATTTTAGATTTTTTGCAAAGATACATAAAATTTTCCAATTACACAGGTATTTTCACACATTCAAAATTTTTTCAAGTTTATACCCTAATTGATACGTTTCTTTCTCTGATAACTTTTCCTCATTGATTGGTTTGGAAAAATAACCATCTCCTTTTATCTGCAAAAATTCAGTTTTATGATTTTCTTTTTTCTCTCCATTCTTTTTAGGTATCCAAATATCAACCAATAACATAGCATATAAAGAATAGCCAGAATCTAACCTTTCTTGTACGGCTCTTGCAGATGCATATTTTTCTTTAATTTTTTCTAAATCTTCCACAATAGAATCATACTTTGCATTTGTTCCCAGCCGTTTAGCCTCTATAATGAGAACCGTTTTATTTTCGTTGTCAATTATTAACGTATCAAAATGTTCGTTTTTCCCTCCGTTTTTTTCTAAAGGAACTTCCTGCCAAATTATAGTATTCGGATTTTGTATTAAATAATTGTGCGAAAAATTAAACGTTAGGTTTCGTTCTGTAAAACCTGTTGAGCCGTGCGAAGGATAATAGTCCGCTAAAATCCGTTCATACGATTTTACCGTATTGTCAAAAACTGTTTGAATGATGTCTTTCATCTGTCTAATTTTTATTTATAAACGTCTTTTTTTACTTTTTATATTGTTTTTTTTATAAAATTTTCATAGCAATTTCTGCACACGCCTCCGCATCTGCCAAAGCGTGATGATGATTTGTCAAATCAAATCCGCAATGTGCAGATACAGTATGCAGTTGATGATTGGGCAACGATTTTCCGAATACCTTGCGAGAAGCACGGCAAGTACAATGAAACTCATAATCAGGATAATCCATTTGATATATTTTGTGTGCTGCCCGCAAACAACCTTCATCGAACCTACTATTGTGTGCCACCAAAGGCAAACCGGCTATTTTCGGCTCAATTTCTTTCCACACAAACGGAAAAACTTGCTCTTTTGCCGTATCTTCGGCTGTCAATCCGTGTACTTGCGTAAATGAATACCATTCGGGTTCGGGACGAATTAAACGATATATTTTATTCGTAATTATTCCGTTACGCACGATAACTATTCCCACACTGCATACGCTGCTTGGATGTTGATTGGCGGTTTCAAAGTCTATGGCGGCGAAGGTTTGCATTAACTGTTTTCTTATTTACCAATAATCTTTTTAATTCTAAGTGCATCGCCTTTTGAAAAATTTTTTGCCACAATAACATCATTTCCTCTTCCATAAATAGTAAAATCTGTTCCAATAACCCCAACCGAAATGTGAAATGAACTTATATCATCAAATGCTATAGATTTTATATCTTGTCCAATGAGATATATTTTGCGTTTTGACCAAGTAACAATTCCATTTTGAATAATAATTGTTTCTGGAAGAATTATATTCCCTCCACGCAAAAATTGTGATTGAAATTCGTATCTACGCAATGTATGTTTCATTGAAATAGTGCTTTATGGGTAATTAAAATGGAGTGTTAATTCGATAAAAAAAACACTCCATTAGGTCAAAATTATCCCAGTCTATTTGCCCAACTGTGACTTTTTTTCCATTTAGCATAATTTGGTCTGTCTGCGATAAACACCTTTAAATCAGCATCTCGTTCTTTCGCTGCCCAAAAAATCTTAACTGTGGCTTCGCGGTCTTTTTTTACATAAAACCATAATGCATCTCCTTTCGCAAGGTTTTCTTTCTCAACCATACAGACGGTCAAGTCAGCATTGTTTTCTCTTTCAACTCTGAATACTTTTAGATTCGCATCTCTTTCTTTTTCTACAACAAAAATTTTTGCCATACTAAACTAATTTGCTTTACTTCCGCCCTTTTACGGAAGGTTTTAAAATTAACCCGCTCTTTCGGCTTCGCGAGTGTCTTGCCTCTCGTTGTCGTAAGTGTTTGTCAAACTTTGCTTTTACGCACTGCCCTGTCCAACACTTGCAGCCAACCGTCCCAGCGGCTTGGCGTAGTGGCGGCTCCCACTGAACTTCCTGCGGATACAGTGTTTCAATTTTGCACTGCACTTTCTGCGGGGCTACTGCCGCCATTACGCCAAACCGCCCGTTACCTGCTGTGGCTTCCCACGCACTGTCTCTTTTTCTTTTCATCGCACGAACTTTATTTTAGCAATTTCATTTTTTTGTTTTCAACCAATGAGCGCATTTGTGTAATAGCAACATTATTCAGTTGTATAAGCCGTTCGTGTTGTGGAAGTTCCTGTCGAATGAGAAGGGCGTTTATGCTTTCCATATTCGACAAGACCACAAGTTGTTCCAATGTGGCATAATCGCGAATATTGCCTTTAAGGTCGGGATTTGTGTCTCGCCATTCTTTTGCAGTCTTACCAAACAATGCCACATTCAACAAATCGGCTTCGTTGGCATAGACGTAATTTATTTGCTCTTTCGTAACCAAATCGGGAATAATATGTTCTTTAATAGCGTCTGTGTGAATGCGGTAATTTATTTTCGAGAGGGTGCGTTGTAAATTCCATTCAAGAGACTTATTGTTTTGCTCGTCCTCTTTGAGGCGTTGAAATTCTTTAATTAAAAACAAACGGAAAACCGCACTGATAGCCGAACCAAATTCAAAGGCAATATCTTTGTGTGCATAAGTACCGCCGTATTTTCCATTTTTGACGTAAATGCCTATAGCATTGGTTTTATCAATCCATTCACTTACGCTGATAACAAAACTTGGTAAGCCCGCCTGCATTTTAAAGTGGTCAAATTCGACCACTTTAAAGTCTGGATTATAAAGTTGTTCCCAAGTGCCGAGAAATTCCAGCGTGGTGCGTGTTCGCAACCAATTTTTAATAATGTCGGCAGCCCGCGCTACGCCCTCTTTGGCATTTGCCATATCGGTAAGCGAAATATAATCGCTTTCTCTTTCGGAAATAATGGTTATCTCCGTTCCCTGAACTGTTATTTTATCCTTTTTTGCCATTATTATTCTCTTAAAAAATTATAAACGCGAAAGTAGTCAATTTATTTTAAATCACAGCGAAGTTAAAATCTTTCTCTGCAAGTGCCGACACATTGTCTTGAGCGTGCGTTGGTAAGCGAACTCTGCCACCCTTTTAATTTTCCGCATTAGTTTCAATTTTTGCTGTTTCTTCAGTTGAAGTAGTTTTTTTACATTCTCTAACTCCAAACACAATGACAATTATTGTAAATACTATTCTTACCCATTTTGGAATGGCTGGAACTTTCCATATCGTATAAATAATTCCCAAAACAACTAAAACTCCAATTAAAATATTTACCCACATTTTTTAAAAGTTATATTTTTATGTCCTACTCGTATGGCTTTTCGGTTTCGCCTCGTTTTTGAAATGGTTTCTGTCTCCATTTTTACTTGATTGTTTATTTTTTCCAATTTCTAACAATTTGAACAATATCCATTACATAATCTTCGTCCACAACTCCTCTTATCGCTGGGTGCCAAGTATGAATGTACAATTTCTTGTTGGTGTCGTAATAGTGATTTCCGTATTCCGTTTTTTGCTTTTCTGCATTTTCCAAACCTTCAAAATCGAATTTATTGAAAAATTGTAACGTGTTTCCGAATATAACAACATTGGAATTGTACGTTTCTATTTGTAGTTTTATCAATTCCTGATTTTCGTAATAAGCATTCTGTATCGTTTCAGGGTCAGAAATGCTTCCTCCGGGAATTTTCTTAATATTGATTATTGCTATTTCTTGTAATGGGTCAAAAGATTTTTCATCGCTTGCATCTGGAATTTCAAACCATTGACAATCTCTCAGAATGCCATAAGTTGTATAAATCATTCTCTTTAATGTAGGAACACTTTTTCCACATTTGTATAACCATTCTTTATCCTTAAATTTTTCAAGGTAACTCCAAGTGTCGCATTCCGAGTTTGCCTCTTTCAACACCCATAAAATACGATATTTTGCATTGAGATATTTTTCTATATCAATAATTCCGTCAATAACGAAATGACTATCGTTTTCTATTCCAATTTGTGTGATTTGTTTTGAAATCAAATCACACTTTTCTTTTAATACTTCTATGCTATTCATTTTACTGTTACTAAATTGATAAAAAATTAGAGTAGCTAACAAATTGTTTCGCTACCCTAATCTGTTTAAAGTTTTCTCCATTGGTGCGTTCTGCCTCCTGATTTACACATTGCAACACGAGGTTCTTTTGCCGATTTGACCAATAAACCACATCTTGTACACTGATAATTAAGAGAGCCAACCTCTCCCAAATTTATCCAATCGTGTTTTCCATTTCCACCTGTAGAACAACCAAAAACGTTCGGTTCTTTTTCACTTTGCAGAACCATAGCACACTTCTGACATTGATAATTCTTCATTTTAATTTTATTAAAAAACGCCTCCACTTTTTTCGGCTATCGGCTTCTCCGAGCGTTTCCTGCCTGTCAGTTTCCAGTCCGCTAAATCGCTTGTATAGCGAAATATCGCCCGCCATTGCAGGTAACGTCCGAGCGGCTTTATGAAGGCGGGGCTTCACTGCTCTCGCTACGGGAGATAAACGTGCAATTACGCACAAAATTGTCTGCGGGGTTACTGCCCCGCTTTCATAAAACCGCCCGTTAGCAGCAGTAGCATTCCACGAACTTCTACTTTTCATTTCAACCGTATATCTTTGTATTCCGTCTTTCACTTTTTTAATTACGATTTTACTGTCCTTTTCTGGGTGGTGGGCGGGCGATCCAAATATGGCGTAAGCCATTTTTGGCGTGGGGTTTGCAAAGCGATTTGAGCGAAACGAAAATGACTTTGCAAACTTGGAAATAGTATATCTATCCCATAAATGCTCAAAAGTTATCAATAATTTTTCTAAGTTCATCGGGTGGAGTTTGTTTTCTTCTTTTATAAACTGTCAAACAATCTAAAACAAAGCGGTTTTTATCATATTTGATTCCACTTTTACCCCAACTTAAAGGTGGCATATATTTTAAAACACCGTCAAAAATATTACAACCAAAATCAATAACTGAACCAGTATTTATCATTGTGCCAATTGCAACCTTTACACAGTCGCCAATAATTGAACCAAATTTGTCGCTTTTAGTTGAAATAGTGCTTAATTCATAGTTATTTATAGGATAAAATTGTGTGGGAACTTCAATTTTTACTATTCCGTAGTTGTTTTTCAAATCCGAAGTAGTAGCCATTGCACCAATATTAACCCAACTGCCTAATATGCTATGTCCAACATACCCCTCGTGGTGTTTATTTGAAAAGTCATTAATAATAACGTTTTCTATTTCGCCGCCTAATCGTGAATGATTGCCACAAATACAACCTCCTGAAATTTTTAATGAATCAATTCTTGAATCTTTACCGATGTATATTGGTCCAGAAATGTAAGAAAAGGGAGAAACAATAGTGCCTTCATCAATTATTACAACTCCATATCTTGTATCAATTACACATCCGGGAAATATTGTTGTATTATTATGGATGTAAGTATCCTTTCTGTTTCCAATAACATCGCCTATAAAACTTTTATATAATGATAAATCTAATAATTCTAAATCGGAAAGTATTGTCTTTGTAACATTATCTAATAACTTAAATACACTTAAATCTTCAGAAGTAATATGTAAATCAAAAACTTGTTCATTATGTTCCGAAAAAGGATTAACACGCTCAATTTTCGATATATATTTTTCGTATTCAATATTTGGGTGTCTGAAATAAATATTGGAATTAGGATATTTTAATTTGACACGTTCAAGAGAAGTATATATACCATTTCTTAAACTGAAAACAGACCTTATTCTAGATAATGCTCTATTTTCTTTTATATCAATATCTTTAAGTAATATTTTCGTCATATTTTTTTTATTGCATTTTTGAATTAATTTTATCTATTTGTTCTTGCAAAAATTTGCGGTTTTGAGATACACGATTCTGAGCGTCTATTTTTAAAAGGTTGAATTGGTATTTAAATACATCTAAAATATCTTTTGCTGCTATATGTAAACCGCTTATCGAATCGTCAAAATGCGTGCGTGTACCAAAAGAAGTAGCAGATCTTAAATCAATTACTAAACCAACATTAGATTTCAAAATAAATTTTGGAATCACTGTTTTTTCTGATAGAAGATACAAATTGTAATTGCTCTTTTCGTTATATTCAAGTAAGGCTTCTAATCTTTCTTTAATTTCTATAGGAGGATCTTCAACATCATCGAGAGATGCTGCACAGCCTTTTTCTACATAGTCCTCTATATCTTTTTTGAAAAAAATATCACTGGCAAAGTTCTTGTCGTTTCCAATATATTTTTCAAAAATCTCTTTTCGCTTGTTTACCAATATCACATATTTTTGAATTGTTCTCGGCGACTCTTGATTACAAAACAACAATTTAGCAACCTCTTCTTTTAATGGTTTTAATCTCAAATAACTTGGCAAATGTCCGAATACAGCTAACCTTACACCTTCTTTTTCATTATTTTCAAGTTTATTTATCTCCTCTTGCAACCCAATAAAACCACCCTTTATTATGAAATCATCTTTCCCTACTTCGACTATTGTAGCAGATAAGTCTGATTCTTTATCTAAAGCTTTTGTTTCTTCAGCTTTTTTTGAAAAATTTTTGATAATAGATTCGATGTGATCTTTATCGTAATCACTGCTACCATAGAAGCGATATCTTTCAAGACTGGTTATGTTTTCATCATATAAATCTTGATAGTCCTTACTAAGTATATCGGCAATGTATTTGTCAGCTTCGATAATATAAATAGGACGATCGCCCCCGCTTTTGCAATATATATCATAAAAAGTCTCATACTCTTTTTTTTGATATTTCCCTAAACCATCTTTGCTTATCAAGAGAAACATTGCTCTACTTTTGGATAGTCCCGTAACTAATTTTGCCGTATTGCTTTCTGGGTCTCTCCGTCCCGGAGTAAAAAAAATATTTATTCCCGATTTTGCAAATAGTTCCTTTAATTCGCTCGCTATTTGTTCGTTTGCGGAGTTAAAACTCAAAAATGCATCAAACTCGAATATTTTTTGTCCTTTCATAGGCTTATTTTTTTAGAATTGTTTACTACTATTTATTAAATTACTATTTTATATTTTTCTTTCTTAATCATTCACAACTTATGTCTATTCCCACTGCACTGTCCCGCTATTGCTGCTAACGTTTTGGCGGCTTTGCGAGGGCGGGGGTCTCACAAATGTTCGGGCGGGCTACACACTTGAAAATCAGCACAAAAGTTCGGGCGGGCATACACCCCCGCTCTC